>Ga0172380_10002553_pt1 | contig 27492 bp, 39 predicted proteins | sample Leawe162metaG_FD_119747 | JGI IMG/M metagenome (GOLD analysis project Ga0172380, IMG submission 119747) | Leachate microbial communities from a municipal landfill in Southern Ontario, Canada - Leachate well 162 metaG | ecosystem: Engineered > Solid waste > Landfill > Unclassified | place... | reverse complement strand
CGAGCGCGAACGCGTCGAGGATGCGCGGGTCGTTGGTGAAGACGGACATCTGCACCGCCGTGCCCAGCGGCACGCTGTGCGTCTCGGTGTTCGGGTTCAGCTGATTGAGGAAAGTGCCGGGGTTCCTCCCCAGCTTGCGCGCCAGCCCGACCGCGCCGTCGGGCTTGAAATCATGTGCGAGCCGATAGGCCGCCTCGAAGACGTCCATGACGTTGACAACCCCCTGAAAACAACTTTGTTGTTCTTGAGGGGTACGCGACGATGCAGGCGCCAACCGTGCATCACCGCTGTACCCGCCGCCGCCCGGTTACCAGCCGGGCGGCGGGTTACTTCTCCTTCGTCGCCAAGAACTCAGCGCGCATCACCGCGGTCAGCCGCGCGGCGCACATAGGTCCTACGTTCGGCCTTGCGCCGCTCCCGCTCCGCTTGGGGCGCGACGCGGTCGGCAAAGATCACCTCTGCCGGGTCGAGCCCAAGCACCGCAGCCAGCCGCTTGGCGGTCTCGGGTCGCATGCCTTGCAGCCCGCGCTCAACCCGGGAAATGGTTCCCGGTGTCACTCCGATGAGGGTCGCCACCTCGAGGATCGTCAGCCCCTTGGCCTTTCTCGCCGCCTTGATCTTGCTCATGCTTTTTGCCCACCATGAATGCGTTTTACGCAACTTTAGTGCGCAAAACGATTTGCGTCAAGCGCAACCCAGCCCGAAGATGCGCAGATGATCGATTTAGGAAGCGTCATTCGTCGCCGCCGGGATCTAGCCGGGCTTTCCCAGCTCGAACTCGCCATGTCGGTCGGCTACAAGAACGGCGGCGACATCAGCCGCGTCGAAACGGGCAAGCAGTGGCCGGATGCGGCGAAGCTCCAGGGGATCGCGGACGCGCTCGATTGCTCGGTATGGGAGCTGTTCGCCGAAGCGGAAGGCAGGCCGTCGGCGCTTTCAGAGCAGCGCAACGTCTATCGCATCAAAGGCGACCGGCCGCGCATGGCAGAACCCCCCGCCTCGTCCTACCTGGAGCGCGGCGACCCGCCCACCCTTGACGACGCACTGAAGGACGTACATTTCATGTTGACTGGCGCAGCGGACAAGGAGTTGCTTGCAGCAGTCTCCTTCCAGGGAATGATGACGCGGTACGCGTCGGACAAAGTGAGTTCCGCGATCAACAGCCTCGTCATGGCCGTCGAGTCCCTTCGCGAAACGATTGAAAACCGGAAGTAAGCGAGCATCGCTGCGGGCAATGCAAAACGGGCGCCCTCGCGCCCCGTCCCGCTCTACCGCCGCGCCTGAATCACCTCGACCGCGGCGCCTTCCATTTCCAGCAACTGCTCGAACAGCGCCGGCCACTCCTTGCGCCGCACGCCCATCAGCCGCAGCGTCGACTCGATCTGCGTGGCGTCCAACCCCGCCAGCCCGCCCATCGGCAGGTGGCGCCAGCGCTTCGCCTGCGCCAGAAACACCCGCAGCGCCAGCCAGTTCGCGCGCAGCACGCGCAATTCGCCGTCCGGCCGGGCGCCCTTTTCCGCCGCGTCGTGCCGGTCGGCCACGCGCTCGCGGGCCAGCGCTTCCGGCACACCCACTTTCACCAGCGCCGCCACCAGCACCTCGTCCGCGGCATCCGCCCGGGCCGGCCCGCTCGCCCAGCGGCGCGCGGCCGCTAGAAGTTTTTTAGCGGCAGCCCCAGTGCCTCGTGGTGATACGTCTCGATGAACGCCCGCATCGCCCGCGGCTGCTTCTTCGCCAGCTCCGCCAGCGCCGCCTCGCCAAACGGCATCGGCATGCCCTGCCAAAGGCCCTTCGCGTCGTCCTGCTCGTCCCAGCCCATCACCAGGCGCGCCACGAACTGCGGCGCCGGCAGGTTGCGCGTCGCCTCGAACGCCTCGCGGTACCCCTCCTCGTCGAGGTAGCGGAACGTCGCCCGCACCGGCACGCGCACCCCGCCCGGCTGCGGAATCACCACCGTCGCTTCAAAAGTCGGCTCCAGATCCAGCTTGAACATCGTCTCGTCTCTCCAAAAAAATGCGCGCGGCCGGGGCTGCCGGTCCGCGCGAGGTCCTGCGCCGCGCTCAGCGGAAGGTCACGACCAGTTCATCGTTGCCGGCGTTCGGCAGGATCTCCAGCTGCGCCGACAACATCGCGATGCCCGACTGCTCCTGGTATGACGGCGTATGCACCTGCACTTTCGGCCCCGCGAACTCGACGATGTTGCCCGCCGTCACGCCGTGAATCACGCTCAGCGCCCCGGTCGTCACATCCTTGATCGATGTCCACCAGTCCTTGTCGGCGACTTTCACCGCCTCCATCAGCACGCTGCCCTTCGGCTTGCGATCGACGATGCGCACGAACTCGCCGCCACCGATCAGGCCGCGGTACTGCACGTCGTTCGCCACGTCGAGCTGCAGGTCGTCGAGCATCCCGGCATAGCCGTGCAGCAGGAACGTCGGCGTGTTGGTGCGGTTGCACGGCAGCGGCGTCTTCCAGCTGGTGAGCGTCACCGCCGGCAGCGCCCCATCCGCCACCGCGACGAAAAGCCCCGTGAACACGAACTTCGCCACCGGCCGCTCGTTGTTCTTCAGGCTGAAACTCACCGTCCCGCGGGCGCCTAGCCCCTTGTGCAGCACGCCGTCGAGGTTGAAATGGAACGCCCCGGAGCTGAACGCGCTCGACACCGGCGCATACGCCACCGACACCCCCGCCGACGTCGTCTCGGCAAAGCCGCACGCCTTCAGCAACGGCCCCATCGCCGGCGCCGTCCCGGCCGCGCCGCTGCCGGCCAGCTCCAGCGTCATCTCCAGGCGGTTGTAGATCTGCGTCGGCAGCTTGTCGCTGTTGCCGAGGAAGGGGCGGATCAGATTGCGATCGACCGTCTTCATCTCCATCGGCGACAACTTCACTTCGCTCGCCAGCACCGCGTTCGCCACGCCGGTCGGCGTCGGGTCCGTGCCGTACGTGACCTCCGTCTTGAACAGCACCGCCACGTTGCGGTAAAGCAGGCCTCCAGCCATATCCCTTACTCCTTGTCAGCGGCCGCGGCGCCGGCGCGCGGCGCCTCATCGCGGTCCATCGTTCGTTCCACCAGCGTGCGCACGCCCGTTTCCGGGTCGATCACGTAGCTGCCGCCCTTGCCCCAATGCTCGTCCTGCGCCGGCGCCTGCACCGCCTGCGCCGCCCGCCCTGCCGCCTCTTTCTTCGTCACGCCGTCACCTCGCACTCGAACGCCACCCACCCATACGGAAAATCCATCTGCCCGCTCTGCGCATACCCCGTCGCCACGCATGCCCGCAGCGGCGCCGGCAGCACGCCGGCCAGAAACCCCTTGATCTCGTTCGCCAGCGCAATCTCCGCGTCCTCGACTGCGCCGCGCTCGACGTTCTCCGCCACCCGCAACTGCCCCACGATCACCACCTGCAGCGTCCCCAGCTGTGCCTCGCGCCCGCGGTAAGTCGCCCACCCGGATTCGCCGCGCAACGTCACCGCCAGCACCCCGGCGACGAGCTGCTCATCCGGCAGCTGCGCCATCGGCCGGAAGCTCCTGCTCACCCCCCGCCCCGGGCACGCCGCCGCGAGGCCCGCCACCAGCGCGTTCAACGCCTCGACCTCACCCACGGCTGAACACCTCCCGAATCCCCTGGCCGGCATGCTCGACGAGGATCGCCCGCACCCTGGCGTCCGCCTCGATCGCCGCCGGCGCCATGAACGGCTTCGGCTTCGTGCCCTTCTGGTAGATTGCCATCGCCAGCGCCCGCGAGCGGAACCACAAGTCCAGCCGCTGGCGCTCGCGCTTGCCGCTGCCCTTGCGCGCCCACTTGAAGCCGCGGCTCGGCACCGTATTCGTCAGGTAATCCAGCAGGCTGTCCGGATTCGGGTAATACCTCGGACGCCCCGCCGCCGGGCCCGTGCCGTGCTCGACGTACGCGGCATAGTTCACGCCGGTTTTCGCCTCGGCGCCGACCTCGTCCGCGCCTGCGCTCGGCAGCATCTCCGCGCGGATCGAATTCACCAGCGTCGACTGCACCTTCGACGCCCTGGCCTTCGCCAGCCGGGCAATCTCCTCAGCGCCGCGCAGCGCGCCGAACTGCATCTTTGCGCGCATCACCTCCGGCGCCCGATCGAACGCCCAGCGCGCCGGGTCCGTGTCGATGCGGAATTCGATCGTGCTCATTGCGCCCTCGCCCGCATCTCGAACTCCTCGAGCAGCCAGCGCGCCAGCGCCGCCGGCGTGCCCGTCTTCGGCTGCCCGCTCCACGCGCTCTGCGCATTCGTCGGCCGCACACTGTCGCGCATCGCCAACTCGCGCATCGCCTCCGCCTGCGCCCGCAGCAACAGCAACGCCCGGTCACCCGGCGCCACCGTCGTATCCGCCTCATCCACGCCGATCGCGTGCCGCGCGTAGTAGAAAAACGAAAAACTCGCCCCGAGCGCCGCGATCTGATGCGCCGTCGGCGCCGGCGTGAGCCACAGCGCGCCGTCGATCTCGCGCACGTCCGGCAGACGGCCCGGCCACGACTTTTCCCACGGCTGCGAGCGCGCCGCGCCCCACGTCGTGCTCTTGTAGCGCCACAGATCGGCCGGCGCCGGGTAATTCGGCTGGTCGGCGACCAGCGTCAGCGTCGCCGCGAGCGTGCGCGGGCGCACCGCCGTCAGCGCCTCGGCCGCCCGCTCCAGGTGCCTCACCGCATCCGCATCGTTGGCCGCCGTAAACGCCTTCGCCGCATCCAGCAGCGACGCCCGCAGGTCCGCCGCCAGCGCCGCCCGCGCCATCTCGCCGGCCATTACGCGGCGCCCGCGCCTTCGCCCAGGGCGTCAGGCTCGCCGGCACTGCCTTCCACCTTCACCGCCGCCCGGCGCAACAGCTCCACCTCCACCGCCTCCAGCAAAGACTTGCGCGGCTTCGCTGCCTGCTGCTCCATCTCGCCCAGCGCCACCAGTTCGCCATCCGCCAGCAGCGCGAAGCCATTCACCACCGTCGCCACATTGCCCGCCAGCAGCGCCGTCAGCGGATCCTGCGGCTCGTCCGCCACCGCCGGCGCCGGCGCCTGCCGGTACTCGGGCGGCACATCCTGCTCGTCGAAGTGCCGCGTCTCGCCCGCCGGGATCATCACCCCGCCGACGAACATCGGCCCCTTGCCCTTGTTCTCGATTGGAATCTGCATAGCTTCCGCCAAAAAATCCCCGGTACCGTCGCCAGCGCCGGGGCAACCCCTTTCAGGGAGGAGACACTTTTACGAAGCGCGATCCACGCGGCCTGTCGCGCTGTACAGCACGACGCTGGTCAAGCCCGCCTTCAGCGGCGTCGGCGTATGCAGCACCACGAACTGGTCGCCGTAGGCTTCCTTCTTGCCGGTGAAGCGGCCGTTGGCATCCTTCTGGTTCTCCAGCTGACTCATCGACCACGGCTTCATCATCCGGTAGCGCGTCAGGCCGCGCTCGCCGATCAGCACGCGCGTATCGCCGGCCGCCAGCCCCGGCGCGAAGCTCTTGAAGTTCGCCACCCCTTTCAGCCGCCCGAGATTGCCGTCGGCCGTCAGGTCCGCGCCGGCGCGCGCATAGTTCGCCGCGAACTGGCGCGCCTGCTCGATCGCGCTCATCACCGTGCCGCTCATCAGGCCAAAATCCACGCGGTGGCCACGCTGGTCCTCGATCAGCGCCTTGCGCAGGCCGTAGCGGTAGATGAAGCCGTCCCAGCGCTCGCCCACCGAAAGGCTGCCCAGGTCGGTATCGAACTTGAACGTGTTCGTCGTATAGCTGTACGAAGACACGATCGGGTGCGTATTCGTCCCCGCGATCGCCGCGCCCGTCTCGTTCACAAAGCGCAGCTCGCCCAGGTTGTAATCCAGCGTGTAGTACGTGCCCGCACTCACGCCGGCCTCCCACTCGGCAATCGTCACGCCGTTGAGCTTGATCACCACCGGGTTCACCGTGCTGCCGATCTGATTGCCCTGCAGATCAAAAATCTTGCGCGGACGCACCACCGGGAAGTTGTCCAGCACCCACACCTTCTTCGTGCCGTCAGCGGTCGCCGTCGCCTCGTTGGTCACCGCCACCACCGCGAACTCGTCGGACGCGTTCAGGATCTCGTCGAAGATCAGCTTCTCCGAATCCTCGCCGATGATCCGCACCGCGTTGCGCACGTTCTCGCCCACGATGTCGAAATCGAGCTGGCCGTTACCGGTCAGGTAACGCAGCTCGTCCGACACCTCGAACGCCAGCTTCTGCGGAATCGGGTAAGCCGTGTCGCTCACCTGCTTCACCCCCGCGCGCGGCACGCCCTGCCCCTCGTAGATGCGCGTGCTGCTACGCCCGGCCGCCGCCGTGTCGCGGTAGCTGTACGGAATCAGCGCCGAGGTCGTGAACGAATGCGTGCCCGAATTCACGAACTGCAGCCCGACGAGCCCATACAGCGCCTCGCGGATCACCGTGCGCTCGAAGATCGCCGGCACCGCCACATCGCTCATGATGCCGTCGCCGCCTGCCAGCATCCGGTGTTCGCCATGCAGGCGCGCCCCCTGCTCGGCGTCGAACTGCGCCAGCACCGCCTCAGCCAGCTCGCGGTTCGCCTCGGCCAGCGGCTTCGACCCCGTCATGCGCAGGCGCTTGTCGGTCGCCTCCTGCAGCGCCTTCACCTCGTTGGACGAATCCACCGAGATATGCGGACGCCCCGCCACCTGGAAGCCCATCGCGGAAAGCTGGCGCGAGGCCTCGAACCGCTCCGCCATCTTCGCGTTCTTCTCCGCCAGCGCCTTGATCGTCGCATCCGGCGTCTCGGCGGCAATCAGCTCGGCCACGTTCGCGGCCAGCTCGCGGCGCACGTCTTCCGCCAGCGCCTTGCCCACCTCCGCCAGCGTGTCGGCAAACAACTTGCGCTTCGCCTCCACGCTCTCGGTCAGCTTCTTCGCCGCATCCTGCTGCTCGGCCAGAATGCGCGTCACGTCGGCTGCGGACAGACCGCCCGTCACGTTCAGCGTCACCGCCGCCGGCGCCCCGCCCACCTGTTCCGCCAGCGCCTTCGCGCTCGCCTCGAAGCCCTCGGCCAAGCGCTTTGCGGTCTCCTCGTCGGCAACGGAATCCAGCGTCGCCGCCAGCGCCTTCACCATCTGCTCGATGACGCCCTCGGAAAGCTTCATCGCCTGCAGCCGCTCGCGCAGCTGCTTCAGATACTTGTCCTTCATGGTCCTGATCTCCTCGATCAAATCGGATAACAGCTTCGGATGCAGCGCCGTCGCCGCATCCGTCTCGCTCTCGGACAACTGCACAGGGTCCAGCCGCTTGATGCAGGGCCGCGTCACAAGCCCCGCCCCCAGGAGCACGCATCCGTGGGGATCGCCCTTCTCGTTGTCCTTCCAGTTCTCGTGGTACTCGGCGCTGAGGTAGGCGAAGCCGCGCTTCTGCACCGCCTCGCGGCCGAATTCGGTCCACTGCACCAGCGCCCGCAGGCGGTCGCCCTCGACGGCGAGCTTCATCACCTCGCCCGCGGCCCCGTCGCCCGGCCGGTGCGACACATCGATGAACACCTTCTGCCCGTACGTCCCGGCGTCGAAGTTCTTCACCATCTCGTCGAGCAGCGTCCGCGTGATCGCGAACTTGCCGTAGCGCGGGTCCGAAAACTCGCCGGTGCGCGTCACCGTCACCCAGCTCGCCGCACGCCCTTCGGCAAGCGTCACGCCGCCACTGATGAACCGCCGCACTTCGCCGGAGGCCGCCGCCTCGAGCCGGATATGCCTGGAAAATCGCATCTCGTTCCTCGAATAAGGGTCGCGACGAGCGGCGGAAGGGAGAGAGAGGTTTTGCAACCGCGCGCACCCGCCGCGACAGGATCAAGAATCCCGCGATGGGCGGCGCAAAAAAAGGGAAGGCTCAGGCCGGGCCCCTGCCCTCCCGGTATTCGCGGGGCAACTGGCGACGCTCAACCTCGGCGAGGAAGCTCGCATGGCAGTGTTCGTCTTCCCAGAAAAACAGCGTATCGACAGCGGCACGGAACCATCCCCACGCCGCCGAACCTCTGCCGCTCAGTCGATATGCGCGCGCGCTGAGCGTCTCGTCAGCCCGGCCGAAGCCTTCCGCTGCGGACCACACAAAGCAGTTGAGCATCTGGTCAAGCGCAATCAAGGGCTGCTTCATCACAGCCCCAGCTTCGCGCGCTCGTCCCGGCCCCACTGCCGCACCGCCTCGACGAATTCGCCGAACACGGTCAGCTCCTGCAGCTCGTCGCTCGTCGGCACATACAGTCCGTTCGCGGCCCCTACACCGATCCGTGCGTAATACATCTCGTCGTCGATCGAGTAGGTCGCGCGGATGCGGTCGACCATGCGCTGGCTGATCAGCTGGCAGTGCGGCGACTCGGCTTTGATGCGCTCGCGCAGCACCGGATCGAGCGTGACCGTGGTGACGCTGGCGGCGATTTCGGTCGGCTGGTCGGGCAGCGTGACGCCGTCCGGCACGGCGACGTAGGTCACGCCGTCGAGCGTGGCGAGTTCGGTGCAGCGCGCGGCGTCGTCAATGCCTGCCGCATCGGGCAGGCGCAGTTCGATCGTGGTGTAGGGCGTGGAGACTTTGCGGTAGCTGACGATAGAGGGCATGGTGGGCGTCCTTCAGGTGGGTGAGCATGTGGCGGAGCGATGCGGTTTTGCGTGCATGTCCGAGACTTGAAACAAGGGATTCGACGCGCCGGCGCTTGGCGGCGTGGCGATAGGTGTAGAGCGCGTGCTTGCGCACGTAGCGGCGGCTCGCCCAGGTGCGGTAACCGACGAAGTTGATGCCGCGCGTCACGCGGGCGACGGTCGATTTCGACAGCTCGAGGTGCAGGCGGTCGCGCAGGAATTCGATGATCTGCTCGCGGTAGTCGAGCGCCTCAGTGCGCGTGAGGCCGACGAGGACGAAGTCGTCGACGTAGCGGGCGTAGTGCTTGACGCCCAGGTCGCGCTTGATGAAATGGTCGAGCGGGTTGAGGTAGATCAGCCCGTCGAGCTGGCTCATCAGACAGCCGATCGGCAGCCCGAGCGGCTCGCCGCTGTCGGCGAACAGCATCCACAGATCGACCGCACGGCGGTCTTTGATCTTGCGCTCGATCAGGCCGCGCAGGATGTCGCGATCGATGCGGTAGTAATAGCGCCGGATGTCGAGCTGCAGGAAATAGCTGTCGCGCGGCACCTGCTGCAATGCGCGCTGGATGTAGTCGGCGGCGGCATGCGTGCCTTTGCCGGGCCGGCAGGCGAAGCTCTGATCGATGAAGCTGCGGTCGACGATCGGCTGGACGGCGCGGTAGAGCGCGTGCTGCACGACGCGATCGCGGAACGCCGGCGCGCTGATCTGGCGCGGCTTGGGTTCATAGATCCAGAAGTGGTTGTAGGCGCGCGGGCGGTAGGTGCCGCTGCGCAATTCCTCGTGCAGTGCGGCGAGTTCGGCGCCGAGACGGCGCTCGAACGCATAGACGGCGCGGGTGCTGCGCTTGTTCTTGCGCGCGTCGAGATAGCCGTCGTAGAGCGCCGCGTGCGACGTGGCCTGGTCGAACAGGTACCCGGCGCGTTTCAAGATCCACTCCGCTGACGGTCGAGTGCAACACGGCACCTACTGGAAAGCGGGCGGCACAACGATTTCGCCCAAGGCCGGAAGCCGTCTCCCTCTACGCCACCGTCGCATTGCTGCGTTCGAGGCATACAGTCCGCACGCAAGCCCGCATTGTTGTTGGCATTCGTGCGATTGTTGTTCAAGTTCGCGGCCCACACGCCGGCATTCGACGTGTTGTTCCAGTTCGCGCCCGAGATCACGCAAAGCATATTAAGACGACTCCCGTACTGCATTTTTGCCGCGCTCCACGGCAATCCATCCTCCGATCATCCGGCCGAGCTCGTCGATGTGCCGGGACAGCGTGGCGTAGCGGTGCTCGGCTTTGTCCGCGGCGCGCACGCCGCCCGGGTCCGGGCGTTCGCCGTCGCGGAACGCGAAGTAATCGAGCTCGTGCGCCAGCCGCACGAACATGCGCAGCTGCTCGTGGCGGATGTCCAGATTCGTGAGGCTGGTCTTTTTCTGGTAGCGCTTCTGGCCTTCGACGATGAATCCATACACGTCGTAGGCGGCATTGCGGATCTGCAACGCGAGGCCGTACTTCTCGTGGCGCGGGAAGTGGTTGAGATAGACGTTCAGGAGCTTCGCGAACTCCAAGAACCGTCGATCCAGCTGTGCCTCGCTATGCAGTCCCATGATGATGACGTCCTATCGCTATCGCTCAGGACGCAAGGTACGAGGCCGCACGCAAGCCCGCAGAGCTGAGGGCATCCGTGCGATAGTTGCTCAAGCTCGCGGCCCACACGCCGGCAGTCGACGTGAGGTACCAGTTCGCGCCCGAGATCACGCAAAGCTCGTTGCGGCAGTACTGGTAGAAGTAGTCCTGGCCGAAGCGGCTCGCGCCCGCCGTCGAAACCCCGGTGTCTTGCGGCAGGCCGAGGCCGGTGAGCAGCCAGTCGTTGCCCGAGGTCGCGCCGGACAGCACCTGCCCGGCCGCGTTGCCGAAGCGCTGGCTGAACCCATTGTTCGGGTAGTCGAGGCGGAATTCGGGATAGATGCGCTCCATCGTCGCCGCCACCCCGGTCGCGCCCCAGTGGTCGGTCGCGAGCGTCGTGCCGGCGGTGTAGTCGGCCATGCGGGCGGTCTTCTTCGCCGCGTACCAGCGTCCCATCGTCGCCGTGCCGCCGGTCGTGAAGGCGGCGAATGCAGTGCCGTCGCAGCCGTCGAGCGTGAAGACGTCGGCGTCGGTGACGGTGATGCGGTACATCTTGTCGTTGAGCTGCGTCATGCCGCCCGCGCCGGTGATCATGATGATGTCGCCGGTCTCGAAGCCGTGCGTGGCAGCGGTGATCTGCACCGGGCTCGCCTGCGTCGCGGCAGTGATCGTCTTGGCGACGGTGATGCAGGTTATGCCAAGCGAAATTTCCCAGATGCCGCCGTTCAGATCCGCGATACCGCAGGGCTGGCCGTTGTGGGTGGTTTTGGCGAACGGCGCGCCGGAGCCGGCGAGCGGCATACTGGGGTAGCTCGAGGCGTCGGCCGTGGTGTAGGTGACGGACGTGTCGTTGGTGTCCTTCAAGGCGTTGTTGTTGCAGCCTTTCGGGAAGTTGATGACGCCGGCTGCGTCGTACCAGGCGCAGTTTGTTGTGCTCGTTGCGGCCTGGCCGTGCGCGAGGGAGAGCAGCGCGAGCTTCGCGTAGATGAAGCGCGAGCACGCGAAATGGTTGGCGCTGCGCGTCTTCGCCGCGGCGATCGCGCCGTAGTAGGCGTTCGCGGCGCCGACGGCGGAGAAACCGACTTGCCCGGCAGCCGGTCCGCTGACCATCGGCATCGCGTCCTTGATCGACGAGGCGACGGCGCCGTTGGCCGAGCATGCGTACTTATCGACGAACTGCCCCGGCTGCAGCGCTCCCGCATCCCAGTCGGCGCGGTGCGACATGTAGCCGGCCGCGTTGGCATGGGCTTCGGTGGCGAAGTAGTGCGCGGGCTTGACGTCGACCTGGTCGATATCGAGGCCGTTGGCGCCGACGCCCATACCGACCTTGAACCAGCACTGCGGCACCCAGACTTCGACGGAGCCATCCCAGTTTGTGTAGTTGCCGTGGTTGTCGTGGCCGACGATCGTCGTGCCTTCCATCGGCGAGTAGCTGACGGGAGGCGACGGGCAGATGCCGACGCCGAAGCCGAGCTGGCCGGGGGTGCCGATGTCGTTGGCGCGGAATAGCCAGCCCGGATCAATATGCCCATCGTCGCCGGCAAGCGGGATCTTCCCGGCCGCCGGCGTTGCGCTTGTCAGCGTGGCGGCGCCGGCCTTCAATGCCACTGCGCCATCCTGCCCGGTTTCGCAGACAACCAGGGCGCCGCCCGCCGGAATCTCGACGATCTCGGCGCCGTCCGCGGACAGCACCGACGCGCCGTCCGCTGCCGTCGCGCACTCCACCAGGCTCGCCGCGCTGCCGTCGCTCTTGCGCACAAACCAGCTATCCGCCTCGCGCACCAGCTCGCCGGACTCGCCATCATCCGACGACACCACCGCGGCCCCGGCGCGCCACTCCGGCGGCACTTGCTCGAAGTCAAACGTGTCGTACTGCCCGGGCTGGATGTAGCGGCCGGCGATATCGAGCGGGCGGGTCGTGGTGTTGGTTACGCGGATACGGATTCGGGCTGCCATGGTGGGATCCAGTCATGAGGGACGGTCCCAGCATCTCGCGTGGCGCGGCGCAAAAAAAGGGAAGCCGCGGCGCCAGCCATCAAGCATTCCTTGACGGTTGCCCGTCACGCGCGTCGGGTCTTCTCCAGCCTCGCGCGCACCGCCGCCACTTTCGCCCGGATCATCCCCTGCTTGAGCTCCCCGGCATCGAAGGCCGCGCTCTTCGTCTTGCCCAGCACCCCGCGCCGCGTCTCGGCGTCGAGCCCGGCCAGCGCCTCCATCGACGTCTGCCTGCCGGCGCGGTCTTCATCGGTGATCTCGTCCCTGAACACGATCTCCACGAACGACAGCGTGTTCGGGTGCGCCGGCCACGGCGTCTTCGCGCGGCTCGGATACACGCCGCGCCCCAGGCCGTACAGGTTCTGCGCCGCCAGCAGATCGCAAATGTCCGGCTCCGGGTGCGCCGGCGACAGCAAAAAACGCCACCCGCCAAAGTCCGGCCGCTGCGCGCCGCCCGCCATGTACGTCTCGCCGTGCGCGCGGTTGATCTCGGTGCGGAACAGGCGCATCGCGTTGTCCATCGCCCCGCCTTCGCCCGTCAGCGCCTGCGCCGCCGCCTTGCCGATGCGCCCCGCCGCCGGCGCCTGCATCTTCGCCGCGATGTCCGCCGGCACCGCCTCGCCGCGGGCGAGGAACGCGCGTGCCGCCTGAATCGCGCCGTGCCCTTCGATCACCGCCCGCTCGATCGCTCCCGTCACCGCCTCGCGCGCGCCGCGGTCGATGCGCCAGATCCGGTCCGACAACTGCAGCCCGTCAGCGCCGACGAACGCCTGCACCGCGCGCACCGCCGTCTCCGATACCTGCATCGCCGCCGGGCTCGCCGCCGAGCCCGCCACCGCGGCGCCGAGCACGTCGTACACGCGAGCCCCGTACAGCGCAGCCTTCTCGACCCCCTCGGACAGCAGATCGTCCCGCGTACGCGCCACCACCGCGAGCCGCGCTTCGACCTGCTCGAGCAGGCCACGCAGGTTCGCGAGCGTCACGCTGTCGTCACCACCCCCATGCGCCGCGATCTGCGCCCGGATGTCGGCCGCAGCCTCCTCGTAAGCCCGCCGCAGCGCCGCGCGCCCGGCCGCGTCCAGCCCGCGCAGCGCCCGCTGCGCCTCGACCGTCGCGCGCCGGATCGCCGCCCGCTCGGTGCTCACGCCTCACCCTCGATCGGCGCGAAGTTCTCGCACGCCTTGCGCGCCCGCCCGCCCTTCGCCAGGCACCACAACACCAGCCGCCAGCGGCGTCCCCGCAGCAGCGCCTCGCCTTCGCTGTAGCGACACTTGCGGCAGTGCATCATGCATCCCCCTGCGGCCAGTGCTCGCCCAGCCGGTTGCTGTGCGTCGCGCCGCTGCCGATGCTCGTCGCGCTCTCGCCCTTCGGCGCATTGCCCGGCGTCACCTTCACCTGCGGCACCGTCCCCGCCGGCGCCGTACCGCCGCCGGGCATCGGATACGGGTCGCGGTCCTTCGCCTCCGCGGTCAGCCGCTCCTTGACCTTCTGTGCGTTGAAGCCCATCTCCTCGAAGATCATGCCGCGCGGCAGCCCCAGTGCCTGCCACTTCAGCACGCGGTCGGTCGTCTGGTTCGGCGTCTCCGTGCGCCGCTCGGAAAACTCGATGCAGAACTCGCCCGGGTCCGGCGCCATCCCCTTCAGCAGCAACTGCAGCCGGAAGCCCTGCGCATACGCGAACGAAATCGTGTCCTGCAGCACGTCCACCTCCTCGTAGTAGTCGCGCCTCAGGTCCTCGAGGATGTCGCGCGCCATGCCGTCCGTGTAACCCATCATCCCCTTAGGCAACGGCGACCCGGCGAAGAAGGTGTCGAGCAGATGCACCACGTCGCCGATCTCCCCCAGACTCGCATCACCCTGCACCGGCGCCACGCCCCCCTTGCGGTTCATGTAGTAGTCGGTCGTGATCTCGCCCTGGTTCTGCTCGACGCGGGCGCGGTAGTCGTTCAGCTGATCGTCCGACGCCCCCTCCAGCACATGCGCCATGCGAAACGGCGCCCGCGTGCGCCGGCGGATCACCAGATCCTGCTCCGTCATGCGCAGCTTCTTCCACACATCCCGGCTCGCATCGAGGAAGGGGCGCCCCATCGCCCCCATGTCATCGAAGTTGTCCGGGTCGAAGCGGCACAGGAACAACTGCCACAGCGGGAAGCTCGCCAGCCGCGTACCGGTATTCACGTCCAGCTGGTGATACGCCTCGCGCACATCCTTCCACTGCCCGTTCTCGTTCACGTTCGGCAGCAGCGTTTCCGACGGCATGCGCACCGCCGCCGCCACCTGCAAGGCCTCGTTCAGCACCCACTGCAGCGGCAGATTGCCTTCCATCACCAGCCCGCGCGCATCCGACTTCAGCTTCTCCACCCGGTCGAGCTGCAGGCGCCGCTCGAACGCCTCCCACTCGCGCCGCAGCGTGCGGCTCTCCCGCGTCTGCGTCAGCACCAGCCCGCCCTTCACCACATCGCGCGCGATGCGGCTATGGATGCGCTTCACCCGCCCGTCGAGGCGGTCCATCTCGCGCACGTCCAGAATCGCCGCGCGCACCGCCGGAGACACCCACATCTGCCGGTACAGATACTCCATCGACGCCTCGGGCGTCGCGCGGCACCCCTTCTCGCTGCCCGGCACCGTCTCGTTCGGCAGCCGCTCGGGCGGCTGCCCGGCCGCCGCCGGCCTGCGGCGCATCGCCCGCAACGTATCAATCAGTCCCATCGCCCGCCCCTTCTGTTCCGGTTTTCGGCCGTTCCGTTCCGCTTTTCGCGGCTTGCGTTTCGCTTTCCGCCGCCGCCTTCGCCGCCGCCGCGCTGTCGAAATACCGCGCCCGCGTCAGCCGCAGCCCGCACCACTCGTACTCGTCGCCGTCGCGCGTCAGCACATACCCCGGCACGCCGCCCACCTTCACCTGCGCAATCGTCCATGGCGCGCAGCGCAGCGCAAGCTCGCCCAGCCGCGACCACATCACGCCGTGGCTCCCAGCAGAAAAACTATGCCCACAACGCCCAAAATAACCGCCAAGGGAGCCTCGAAGAACCAAAGCCACTTGAACCCGAAATAGATTGCGGCGATCGCGCCAAATATCGTCGCCAGCACCATCAGCAGCGCGGCCGCTTCCTTCGCCATTTTCTTCATGACAGCATCCCCATCGTCTCCCCCAGCAGCGCCTCGCGCGACTGCGTGCGGTGCCCGATCACCGTCGGCACATCGTCCAGCCCTCGCGTCACCAGCGCCCACACCCCCGCACAGGCCGCGTCGAACAAGTCGTCCCCCAGCTTCGGATCGGCCATCTTGAAGCTCGAATACGCCGCCTTCGTCGGCTCCGCCTTGATGTTGCCGAGCTGGCGCACCAGCGCGCGGTACGTCGCCTCGATCTCGTCCTTGCCGTCCTCGTCGAACACCGGCACCGCCGCCTGCCCGTTGTGGAACGCCGCCCGCAACATGCTCGCCATCGAATGCTTCACCTGCCCCTCGAAGCGGATCGGCGCGAACGGCCACTCGGTCCACGTGCTCGCCGTGCTCGCCCCGTCGCCCACCGTGCGCCGGTCGATCGTCGTCAGGCCCGCGGCATACAGCCGGTCGTTCAGCGTCGTCAGCATCCCCAGCCCGTACGCATCGCCCATCGCATAGTCCGGGCGGAAGTAATCCCACGCGCCGAACAGATCGCGCTCGACGACGCGGTCGTCGGTGCCCGCCGGCCACGTGCGCACGTAGGGGAAGGTGACGAAGCTGCCGATCTGCTCGCTCACCACCAGCGCGCTCTTCGACGCCGCCGGCGTCTCGCCGTGGCCGCTGTGGTCATAGCCGAACGAGATCAGCCCCTTGCGCCGGTAGCGCACGCCTGGCAGCGGCGGCGCAATGCCCAGCCCCGCCTGCAACCCCACCGCCATCGCGCGGCGGATGTACTTCTCCCAGATCCAGTTCTGTGCCTGGATGTTCTTGCACAGAAACTGCCGGATCCATTCGCCTTCCGAGTTCTGCGCCCGCATCTCGCCCGCCCACTGCTCGTGGATCGTGCCCAGCTCCATGCCCAGATACACATCGACGATCGGCACCGTGTGATACGCCCCCGACGCCATCAGCGACGACAGCACGTCCGCGCCCTTGAACACCCCCGAAATGCGCACCTGCGGCTGCAACGCATGATCGATGCCCGGCCGGCGCGTCGCCCCCAGCATCGGCAGAAAGCGCGACGTCAGCCGGTCGTGCGGCATGTCGTCAGTTTCTTCCAATGACGCGATCGTCAGCGAATCGCCGTCGATCTGCCCCATGATCCCGTACGCGCTCGCCCCGCTCCCATTGGCGAAGCTGTAGCCCGAATCCTTCATCATCCGCCGGCCGTTCTTCGTTCCGATGTACGCCTGCAGCATCTCGCTGCGGCGGATCGCATCGAGGTGATAGCCCATGTTCGTCAGCGACTGCTGCATCCGCGGCGCGACGACGCCCTCCTCCTCCATCGCGTGCGTCGCCAGCCACTTCAGGCAATACAGCTCCTTCACGAACGTCTTGCCCGTGCGCCGGCAGCTGTAGTCGATCGTGTTGCGGTGCTGGTCCATCTCGAGGCACTTCAGGATCTGCACCGCGTCCAGCGTCACGTCGTGCACGTGCTTGTGCCACAGCGCGTGGTCGTGCGCATAGCGCTGGATCTCCACCTCGGCGCGGGAAGCCAGCCGCAGGCGCTGCGCGGCGGAGACCCTGGCGGTCATTGGCCAGCGCCCCCGTCCTCACCCCCCATCTGTTCCTGATACTCCAACAGCACCGGGTCGGCATTCGCCCGCTGCTTCCCGCGCTCGAGCAACCCTTTCAGGCTGTCGAGCGCCTTCGCCTGCTTCGCCGCGAAGTCCTCCAGGCTCGCCACCCCGTCGCCCGCCTTCAACCGCCCCGGCAACGGCGCATCTTCCTCGATCACCCGCCCCGTCATCCCCAGGTCGCCCAGCGAAATCCCGGTGCGGCTGATCAGCTCGCCCAGCGGCCGGAACAGCGGATGCGCCTCGATCTCGCGCACCTGCTGCATCCTGCCGCTGCCGTCGATGTACTGCACCACCAGGCACGCACCATCCTTGTCGAAATACGTCTTCGGCTGGTCGATCGTCACCCCGTCGGCGATGATCGTCTGCAGGATCTGCTGCACCGTCAGCATCAGCGCCGCGTGGAAGTCCGCATAGATCCCCATCAGGTGCTTCGGATTGCGCTGCTCGAACGCCGCGTGGTGCAACATGAAATGCTGCGTCTGGCGCATGCACGCCGGCTGCCCCCGGCAGTAATCGCGGTCCACGTCGCAGCCCTTGCAGAACGCATAGCCGTCCGGCTTCGCCGGAAAATACGTCGCCACCTTCGCGTTCAAGCCGTGCTTCATGCCGTTGAAGCGCGTGCGCAAGGATTCCTCCGGCGTCGGATGCCCTTCCAGATTGCGCGCCGCCGCCGCCCGCCCCTCCGCCGTCACCGGCCCCGTCGCGCTGCGCCACGCCCGCAGCAGTCCCCGCTCGCGGCTCGACTGCTCGGCCTCGTCCCCGCAGTCTGGGCACGGCCCGAAATAGCGCCACGGGTGCAGCGCGTCGTCCGGCCAGTCCTCGACGCGCGCAGGCGAAGCGCGCCAGTACCGTTTGCACGGCACGCAGCGGAACTCGACATCCTTCAGCGGCTGATACGTGTCCTTTTTGGCCATGCTGCAGAGTTTGGCCGGATGCGGGCGCAAAAAAAGGGAAGGTCTGTGCCTTCCCTTATTCCTAACTGGGACGCGCGACCCCCTACAACATCCTCGCGCACGAACGCAGTTCGGCAACGTCCTTGAACACCTGGCTCATATGCCCGTCCAGCGTGCGGATCTTCTCGGCGAGGCGGGCGGCATCGTCCGGCGTGCCGATCGGCGAAGCGCTCCACGCGAGCACATCCCGGATGATTTCGGCTGCCGCGTTCAGGTCGGATTCCGCGTTGAGCAGCACGTAGCTGAACTCCATCCGGTCGATGACGACCGTCTTGTGCCGCTTGCGCTCCTTCGTGGCGAGGTCGTGAAGCGTCGCGATGTGATTGGCGATGTCGTTCAGCCTGTCGGCCTGCGACGACAGCTCACGGGCGACCGCGGCGCCGCGGAGAAGATCAATGGCCATCGCACACCTCCCGCACCGTCACGCCGAACGGCTCGCCTTCGGGCACCAGGTCGAACGCGCGCAGCATTGCGTCCACCGACGTGTTCGCGATCACCGCAAGGTGTTGAGCGCGGGATGCGAACTGGATCGTTACATTGAAGGCACGCATAATCACACCCCCTCCCGCTCGGCAAGCATCAGCCGGAAGATCTGCGACCCCTGCGCAGTGCGGTCCAGTCGTCGCGTCCACCCCTGAGTGTTCAGCAGCCCCTCGATCTGATTCAACCACCGACCGAACAGGTGCCCGGTCATGTCGCCGTGCACGCCTTCTCGCGCAGCCAGTTCCGCAACGATCTCGTACAGATCACCAGAGCGGTGGTCGAGCGCGAACGCGGCCCCGGTCTCGTGCACCACTTTCCAGCCACGGAAATGCGGGCGGCGGCGCTTCAGTGCATCGACCGTTGGCCCAAAGCCTTCACGCACCTCATCGGCGAGGCGCGGGAGCATGTCCCGCCAGAACCAGCCAACGACGGCGGGCTGCTGAAGGGCCGCAACGCCAGGCGCCGGGAGAGCCGGCAGGCGGATCGTCTCCGGATAGCCGAAGTGGGCGATCAGCGTGTGGATCGCAGCCTCGTTGCCGAAGCGCGTCTCCTTGATGCAGGTCTCCAGCAGGCGCTCGCGGTTCGCCGGGTTGGATAGAACGAGCTGCCCGTGACGATAGGCCTTGAGGATCTTCACCGCCCAGCCGCGAAACACCGCCGCAATCGGCTGGGAGGAAAGCATGGTCAGCACCATCACGCCTTCTTCGTTGAAGACGCGGACAGACTGATACCGCACGGCGCCAACGGGCTCAGGAACATCTTCATCGGCACGTTCATCGCCGACATGCGGGGTCAGGCTGACCCCGCATGTCTCACCGCTGACTCCGCGCAACTCTTCCTTGGGCTCCGATTTGCTGTAGGCGACGGGGATCCGGATCACGATCGAATAGCGGTCAAGTTCCTCCTTGTTGCGCTGATACAGCTTCTTGATCGCGTCCCGCGGATGCGCGTATTCCAGAGCGGTTCCGATGTCGTCGCCGGTGAACCACAAGTCGTCTTCGTGCTTGATCGCCAGCAGGCGGCGGCGGCCGAACGTGAACGGCACCACAGGCATTGCGCCTGAGACGGCAGTGCTAGAATGCAAGGGCATTTCTCTTTCCTTTCTCGCTAAGTTTGGTCTGGGATGCATCGGCCCCGCGGTGTTCCACCACCCCGGGGCTTTCCTTTTGGCCGTCAGGACGAACCGGCTTCATTTCCAGCCACCTCCTCTCGATCGCGCGACGCCTTCAGCCGCCGAACGATCTCCGCATTCATCGAACGGCTCTCCTTCTCAGCCTGCGCCTGAATCCACGCTTTCAGATCGGGCGGCATGCGGAGCGCGACCTGCGGAAATTTCCTTGTACCTTTCATTGAAATTGAACCTCCTTGGATGGTGTCACCGTGACTCACGTTTCAATATTATGCTGCCGTGCGGCACTTCGCAAGCCATTTCTGTCACGGTGACACTATTCCTGTAATTGCACGGTGACGCTATCGTTCCGGCTTATGAAAGAGAGAGGCGGCGTCGGGCGCGAATCCGACAAGTTCATGCTCCGGTTCCCGGAAGGAATGCGAGATGCAATTTCGGCTGCAGCAAAATCGAGCGGCCGATCCATGAATGCAGAAATCGTCGCGAGACTGCAGCGCAGCCTCGACGGAGATGCACTCGGATTCAAAGGCGATCTGATCGACGTCACCGCCCTGCTGGCGTTGCTCGGGGCCACGCTCGGGCGGACCGCGGACCGGTCGAAGCTGTCCGAGATGGAACAGGGTGTGCTAGACGAGTTGAGCAAGGTCTCCGAACAGGTCGTCGCGAAGACGTACTTCAGCAAGGCCGGTGAAAACAAGGTTGGCGTAGCGCCTGCCGACGACCAGGAATAGCCGGTCGTGGTCACCAAACCAACAAAGATAGGGCGGCATACTTTCAGTGCTGCCTTCACCCGCGCATACGGCGGCCTGAAGATCCCATACATCCTGTTGGACGCCGCGGCGGAATGGCTCGGCCCTGGCTGGACTGCGAGCAGATGCAAGGCCGTGCTCGAATTGGAACCGTGGATGAGCGAGCCTCTGTGTTCTACGGCCGATGACGGAGCGATTGGACTGTCTCCGCTCGGGATCGCGATGATCGTGGCATACGGCGCGCCGGATTCTTTGCCTGCGCTGAAGACTGCGTCGGCAACTCTCGTAACCGACTGGATTGAGCGACGGGCGCAGACGGCCAAGGCATGGGGCTGACCTACCGCTGCAGCATCCCAATCACCCTATCCGCCGGCACCTTCGCCGCAGTCGCCCCGATCCCCAGCAGCTTCTTCACCGCCAGAATCTCCGCCTCGTCCTTCGACACGATCGACAGGCGGAATTCATCCGGCACCCCGTCGCTTTCCTTGCCGCTCGCCTGTCCGGTGAAAATCGCGTCCAGGTCGATGTCGTCGAAGCCGATCACCTCGATGTCGAAGCCGACGGCGCGCAAGTCGGAAAGCTCGTCGCGCAACAGGCCCGCATCCCATCCTGCCTTCAGCGCCAACTGGTTGTCGGCGAGCACATAGGCGCGCTTCTGGTCGTCGTCGAGAAAGTCCAGGCGCAGGCACGGCACGACGTGGATGCCGAGCCGTCGGGCGGCCATCACCCGGCCGTGCCCGGCAAGGATGCTGTCCTGATCGTCGATCAGCACCGGATTGGTCCAGCCGAATTCCCGGATGCTGCGCGCGATCTGCGCGACCTGCTCTTCCGAATGGGTACGGGCGTTGTTCGCCCACGGGTGCAGGTCGTCGACGCGGCGCTGTTCGATCTGCCCGATCATGGCTTGCCCGCTTGTCGCGGCCCGGTCAGCGCATCCTTGATCCGCTTCTGCAGCACCATCTTCGCCATGCCATGGATCGTCCCGTCCGGGTAGATCAGCCGCAGCCCTTTCGCCCGCAGGAAAGCCACCTGCGCCGGCCCCTGCTGCAGCCCGGCCAGCTCTGCCACCGCCTGCCCATCGACCGCCACGCCTTCCCACAGCGCATCCCAGCATCCCATGCCGTCCGGCGCAAAAACAGGGAAGCCCGACAGCGCCAGCGGCACCATCGGCCACACTGCAAGCAGCTTCTGCAGCGTCTTGTCCTCGACCACCAGCGCCGCCGTCTCCTTCAGCTCCGCTTCGCGCCAGCGCGCGATCGCCTCGTCTCGCGTCATCACTTCGCCACCCCCTTCGCTTTCTCCACCGTGCGCAGCGCGCCAAGCCCGAGCATCCCGCCGAGCACCGTCAGCAACAAGTCGTTATCCACTGCAGGCGGCAGCGGCCAACCCTTTGCCGCAGCGAACCAGGCGAACAGCGGCTGCCCGACTGCCGCCCACAAGAAGCCGGCCGCGCAGGTCCATCCGACCGCAGGCCGCCAGCCTGCCACCATCAGGTGCGGGCTCGCCGCCTCCGCGGCATTCACCTCGAGCTGCGCCAGCACCTTCCTCAGGTCGTGCTCCTGCAACAGGACGAGCATTTGCGCCTCGGCGGCCGCTTTCTGCGCCGGATCCGGGAATAGGCGTTCGAGCAGCGATTTGCCGATCTCAAGCACCGGACCGATGATCAACGGGTTCATCACAGCCCCCACCAGGCGCGCCACAGCATCCGCTGCCAGGCGCAGGCGATCTTGATGTTCGAGGCCGTGACGGACTCGATCGCCTCGTGCCAACGCAGCGACTGCGCGACAGCGGGTTGTTGCGGGCGGATCGGGATTACGGGTGCGAGCATGGTCAAACCTCCAGGAGTTTCGCGGCGATGCGGCGCGCCCATCCGCGTCCGTGCGCCTGCCAGTTCTTCATGCCGGTCATGGCCGCGAGGCGATGCGCGTTGAACCGCGCCACGGCCGTGCCCGGGTCCGCGCGCCGGACGACGCCGATCGTCCGCGGCCCGATGACGCCATCGGGCTGCGCCCCGACTGCGCGCTGCAGCCACAGCGCCGCCTGATGGGGGCCGGAATTGACTGCCGCATCGAACACCTGCCCCGCGATCCACGCCGGCAGTGCGCCGCACTGGCAGCGGTCCCAGTAATCGCGCCGGTACAGCGCGCGCGCCCGCTCGAGCGTCAGCCCGGCAATGTCCTCGTCGGGATAGGCGCGGCGGCTGATGCCGTAGCGCGTCTCCCCGCCCGGGTCGCGCGGATCATTCACGTACCCGCCCTCGTGCCGCATGAGCTCGTCAAACGCCTCGTCGAAGGTCATTTCTCCACCTCCAGCCCCAGCATCCGATCGCGCAGCCGCTCGTACTGCATCATGGCGCGCGTCCCCATGTGCGCCGAGATCGCGACGAGCACCGAGCGGCCGATGCCGTCCATGCCCTGCCAGCTGCACACCAGGTGCGTCACGATCCCGACAAAAATGCAGATCACCGCATCGAGGATCAGCGACCGCCACGCAAAGGCCTCGCCGGCGCGCACCTTTGCGGCATACTGCGCCGCCGTCGCCAAGGCGCTGATCAGCAGCGTTGACAGCCACGGCAGCACGGCGGCAAAGGCGTCCCCTATCGCGCTCCAGAAGCGCGGGTCCTTCTCCGGCATCACAGCCCCCCCGGCACGAGCGTCGGCTGATCAATCACCTGCGTCGGGATCTGCACGACCTCCGGCGCGGGCGTCGTGACGACGACCGGCTGCACGACTTCCGGGCGCACCACCTGCGTCGCCGGCGCGACGATGGGCGTCGGGTTGACGTACTGGAACCCCTGCCCGGACGATCGCCCGACCGAATCCGCGAGATTGGTTGCCGCCTGCCCGCCGAGATAGACGCCGCCAAGCGCACCCACGACGCTCAACCCCTGCCCGATCACGCCCGCCCATTCGCTCGGGCGCGCCTGCTGGATCTGCGCAGGGGCCTGCGGCATGAACACCTCGACCGACTTGAGCCCGGTGATCGGCTGCCCGTCCTGCGCCAGGATGCGCACGAGCGGCTTTTGTTCCTTGGCGGCCAGTTCGTTCGCGGCATGCTGCGCGGCGAGGTAGTCGCGGTATTCGCCGGACGTGCTGCACGCGGCAAGGGTCATTGCAAGTGCGGCGGTTGCGATCGTTTTCATGGTGCGTCCTCCCATCCAATGACGTAGGTCTCAAGTCCAGCCCGATCAAGGCCGGCGATTTCGGTTTTCATTTGCCGTTGCCGGGCGTGGATGGCCCAGCCCTGCGCGACGATGGCCTGTTCATGCGCGGCGTCGAGCGCGGCGAGGTCAGCGAGCGCCATCGGCACATCGCTGTTGTTGGCGTCGGTCCAGAAAAATCCGGACGGCAGCGCGGGCAGACCAAGGACTGGCTGGAGGCGGATGCGCACTGCAAGCCCGCCATCCCACATGCGGCCGGCATGCTCGAAGACGATCGAGGCGCGCTCCTGCGCGTCGCGCCACTGCTTGATGCGGCTATGCACGCGCTCGCGAAGGGCCTCGATCGGCTCGATGTCCGGCTCGGGCAGCAGCGGCACGTTGCCGGCCTTGACCCATTGCCGGTAGGCGAGCCAGCGCGGATCGGACTTGACGGGCTTGATGTGCGCGCCGTCCGCGAGGTCGATGACGCCGGATGCAGGGTGTAGGCGGTAGGTCATCACGAGACCCGCCGATACTTGTAATAAACCGTCGCAGAGCCGCCAGCCACGAGCGTCGTGGCAATCAGCTCGATTTTCAGCGAGGCGTTGAAGGGGATTTGATCGAGCACAACGGGTTCGCCGTTGGCGGCGTATCCAACGAGATAGCGCGACAGGTCGGCGTTGCTCGAGGTTGTGCTCCCAGTAACCGAATGAGCGATCCCGTCGAGGGTGACTTTCATCTCGGCGTTGACGTTCATGCCGCCTGACGAGCCAGTGACTATCCTCAGTGACGCGAGGTTCAGTACGCCGCTTCCGGCAATATCGACAGCGACAGTCGTGCCGGGGGTTGTGCGGGCCGTCTGCTGCAGGTACAGCATGCCACTGCTCATGATTGGGATGCCGCCGGCCATCGGGCTTTTGCCAGTCGCTTCGACCGGCGTGCCGACGATGTCGAGCTTGCCCGCGCGCGCATCGGTCCAGACCGCATTGCTCAGCGCGGTCGAGGCCGCGGCGCGCGTCGTGATGTTCGCGTCGAGCTTGTCGAGGTTTGCTGCGCGGGTCGAGGTCAGGCGGTCGAGCAGGGTTTTGAGCTTGCCGGGGACGGAAGCGAGGATTGCAAACATGGATCAGCTCCAGGTGGTCGAGGTGACGTTGCCGGCCGTGTCGTAGGCGATCGTGCAGGTGCCGACCGTATCCCACGCTCCACCGCTGTTGGCGGAGTAGGCGACGGCGACGACCGTGACATTGCCGTCCGCGCCGCCCGTGGCGCCCCACGTCAGCGTCTGGCGCAGCCATTCCGTGCCGCGCTTGAGATAGAGGATCGCCGGCTGCTCGGCCGTGCCGCCCGACACCGAGTAATTCCAGCCGGGCGCGAAGCCGGTTGCGACCATGTCGCGCAGCGCGGCAAGGTTCGTGCGGACATCGGTCGCAAACTGCGTTCCGGTTCCTGTCCATGTCGGCTTTGCGCCGTCGAATGCTGTGTATGCCATGCGTCAAACGCCCTCGAAAGTCCAGCGGAATCCCCCGGCGACTTGTGCGCCAGAGGCCGAATCGAATAGGTACACGTCGAACGTCGTCGGATCGCCGGTCACGATCGCATCGACGGCGCACGACCGCGCGCTCGTGCCGAGCGGCGTGATCGTGATCGACTTGACGGCGGCGTAGTCCCCGTCGAGCGTGATCGTCTTGCCACCCGACGCGAGGCTCGTGCTCTCGCCGTCCTCGGCGCGCGGCACGGCATCGATGCGCACCGACGCGGGCAGATCGACCTGCATGACTTCCCCGGATGCGGCTTCGATGCGCACGCGGGCAAAGCGCCCAGTCGTCTTCGCCACCATTGGATACGCGGTCCAGGCGACGCCGTCCGGCCCCACGTCGAGATACGCGTCGTGCGCGCCGACGATATCCGTGACGGTCGCCTCCGCGCGCCAGTTGCCCGACAGGCTCAGGCCGAAATCCTCGCTCTCGGTCGTCAGGCTCGATGCAACGGTGTTGTAGCTGGCGAGCGGGTCCGCGTAGGTCGAGAGGTCGGCGGCGAATTTCGTATCGAGCGCGACGCTGTCCTCGGTCACGAAGTGCCGCACGATGTCGGTGCGCCCGAGCCGGTATTCCGCCATGCCGGACACGGTCGGCGTGTCGAACTCGTAGCTGTCGACAAGGAACGCGCTGCTGTCGAGCGTCACCGTGATCGCGCGGCGTGCCTCGACCGCGCTGTACTGCCCGACGCTGTCGACCGCCTTGACCATGAACGCCCAATCGCCGGCCGGCACGTCGCGGGTCGTGAAGCGCAGCGAGTCGGTACGGTCGAGCAGGATGCCGTCGTCCCACGCGCCCGCCACAGCCCCATAGCGGATCTCGTACCGCCAGATATCCAGATCGACGGCCGGCGCCCAGTTCAGGCGCACTTCCCCGCCCACCTCGAAGCCGGCGAGGCTCGGCACGTTGCCCGGCACCATCTGTTTGCCCTGCGCGGTGATCGAGGCCGATGCCGCGGCAGACGCTGCGCCGGTGCGCGACACGGTGATCACATCCACCTGGTAGCCCACGCCCTCCTGCACCGACGGCGAAGCCCACGTCAGCGCCGCGCCGGGTGCCGTGCCGGTCTGCACCACGGCGCCGCCCTGGATGACATTGACGCGGTACTGATCGACCCACGGAAAATCCGGCGCGGCCCAGGTCGCGCGGATACGGCTCGAATAGGTGCCGTCCTGCTGCTGATACACCTCCTCATCGAGCGAAAGGCCGGTGACCGGCGTCGGCTCGCCCGGATCGGGCAGCGACGTGTCCGGGCTCGTCGGCTCGCTCGTCACCGCGTCCGAATACGCGGCCGCATCGTACTCGGTGAGCGCGAGCGTATAGCGCCCGGCCTCGCCCGAGACGGAGACGACGCGCATCGCCTTGGCTGTCAGCCCGACCGGATGCGTCACCGCCACCACGTCGCCGACTTCGAGCGCAGCCGCCTCGTCGAACACGTCGAGATCGAACGACAGATCCGACAGCGTGAGCCTGTTGAGCCGCTCGACCGCTTCGCGCGTCGCCTGTGACGCCCGGTGGATGCCGGGCAGCGTGACTTCGGACTCGCGCCGCGGCGTCGTGCCGGCCAGCACGCCGGGCGCGTAGGCGGTGACGGTGCCGTCCTTCCATGGCGTGACGGAAGTGTCCGTGTAGCGGACCCGCATCACCGTCGGCGCGTCCGTGACCGGGCGCTTTTTTAGCGCGCCGATGGCGAGGATGTTCCCTGCCGCGTGGTCGAACGTCGCAGACGCCGTCGCCGGGCGGTCGGGCACCAGCTTGATGCCGTCGTCACCCTGCACGATCCAGCAGCCGGCATAGGTGCGCAGCACGTCGGCGTGCTGGTACACGTCGCGCACGTCCGCGAGCGTGACGCCGAGCAGGCGTCGCGGTTCGGTGCCGACGAGCTCGTCACAGGCATCGGCCGCAGCACTGACGCTCGCCCAATCGACCGCCCTGCCCGCGCCATAGACGGTCGACGCGAGAAAATCCGCCAGCGCGAGCGCCGGGTTGACGCTGTACGCCGTCAAGCCGGTGCGCGGATCGTAGAGCTGGCGGCCGCGAAGAATCGCCGCGATCTGCGGGAACTGCGCGATGCTCGCCGGCACGCGGAAAACGCTGTACGCGATGCCGGGCAGCGCGTCCGCATAGGTCTCGCTCCGGGCGGCGAACGCGGACACCAGCCAGCCATCGACCGTCTGCCCGGCGGTGCCGGTGTAGTGCGCGACGGACACGCCAGCGGGCAGCGCCGCATCGTCGAACGTCACGCTCTCGACGGCGTCGATCTCGCCTTCGCACCACACCGTCTGAATGATCCAGTAGCTGCCGTGCAGCAGCACGTTGGCGATCTGCGCGCCGAGGCGATCGCGGCCATAGACGATGCGGATCGGCGCGTTTTCGGCGGCGAGCGTCATCTGCCGCGCTTCGGGCGGGCGCGCCACATCGTTGAGCGTGCGCCGCGGCGTGACGCCGGTCGACGGCGACGACCAGGTGACGGACGGCAGCCACTTGAGGTTGCTGGCGCCGCTCATCACGCCTCCACCATCCGCGACGTGGCGCGCCAGTACAACCCGCCCTCCGG
>Ga0172380_10002552_pt1 | contig 27499 bp, 29 predicted proteins | sample Leawe162metaG_FD_119747 | JGI IMG/M metagenome (GOLD analysis project Ga0172380, IMG submission 119747) | Leachate microbial communities from a municipal landfill in Southern Ontario, Canada - Leachate well 162 metaG | ecosystem: Engineered > Solid waste > Landfill > Unclassified | place... | reverse complement strand
GATCGGGCGGTCTTCAATGATGTAGGCCGTTTGTTAATTACGTGAATATGAAGTCAGTAAGATAGAGTGGAGACGACCAATGTCAAGGATTGGCAAGCAACCCATACCGGTACCAGCTGGGGTTAAAGTTGATATTAATGGTACAAATGTAAAGGTTACCGGGCCCAAGGGAACTTTGGAGCGAATTATTCGGCCAGAGATCAGTCTGGTGCAGGCTGACGGTATCATTACCGTAACATGCTTGGATAACAGTAAAAGAACTCAAGCCCTGAGCGGATTAACCCGTACCCTTGTCAATAACATGATTCTCGGCACAGAAAAAATGTTCTCCAAGAAACTGGTTATTGAAGGTGTCGGCTATAAGGCTGACTTGCAAAAAAGCGAGTTGACGCTCAATGTCGGCTACTCCAATCCGGTTATATTTCACCTGCCGGTTGGGGTGACTGGCAAGGTTGAGAAGACAACCATTACCCTTGAGGGCATTGACAAAGAACTTCTTGGACAGACTGCTGCTAAAATTCGTGATATCAGAAAGCCTGAACCCTATAAGGGCAAGGGTATCAGATATGAAGGCGAGCATATTGTCCGCAAGGCTGGTAAGTCAGCATCGAAGTAACAGAGTAACATTCGAATTTTATTTAGGTTAAAACAATGGCGAGAACAAATCAGAAGACTGTTGCACGTAATAAGCGTATCAAAAGAATTAGAAAAAAGATTTTAGGTACTGCTGAAAAACCACGCCTGCGTGTTTTTAAAAGTTCCAAACATATATATGCCCAGGTGATTGATGATATTGCGGGACACACCATGTGTTCCATGTCAACAGTAGACAAGTCATACGCACCTGTCGATGAAAAAGGAAAAATTTCAACCGCTCATCAGGTGGGAATTCTCCTGGCAAAAAAAGCAATCGAAAAGGGCATCAACAAAGTCGTTTTTGACCGGGGTGGATACATTTATCATGGCCGGGTCAAGGCTTTATCCGATGGTGCGCGTGAAGGCGGACTTGAATTTTAAAGAAATTATATTCAAGCATGAATCATTCTAATTATATGCAATTGTTGGGGGTGTAAGTTGGCCGATTTTAAAAGCGATAAGATTGATGATCAGCTTATTGAAAAAATAGTATACATCAATAGGGTAGCCAAGGTTGTGAAGGGCGGACGTCGTTTCAGCTTTAGCGCTATTGTTGTTGTAGGAGATGGCAAAGGCAGTGTTGGCTACGGTCTGGGTAAAGCGAATCAGGTGCCGGAGGCCATTCGCAAAGGTGTCGAGAAGGCACGTAAGGATATGAAACCCGTAGCCATTAACGAGACCAGCATTCCCCATGAAATTAATGGCCGATTTGGTGCCGGAAAGGTAATGCTCAAGCCTGCATCAGCTGGTACGGGTGTTATTGCCGGTGGCGCGGTCAGAGCTGTTCTTGAGGCTGCAGGTGTGCAGAATATTCTCACCAAATGCCTGGGATCACATAATCCCCATAATCTCGTCAAGGCGACTCTTGACGGATTGAGGAATTTACGTAGTGTTGAGAAGATAGCAAAACAACGTGGGCTGGCAGTCGAGGATATGCTTTCATAGGCTTGTTTCATTTGCCTTATCTCCCGGGCAAATGTTCCAACTTTGTTAAATCCCTCATAAATTATATCCGTATTGGTAAATGCGATTAGTTATCCATAGGTATGGTCATGGCAAATGAGCTTAAAATAACTTTGAAAAAGAGCGTGATCGGCAGCACCAAAAAAGTGCGAGACACTGCAACGGGTCTGGGGCTCACCAAAACGAACAAAACCATCGTTCGTAAAGATACCCCTGAGATTCGCGGAATGGTGAGCAAGGTACAACATCTTGTTCAAGTGGAGGAAATATAATGCTGTCACTATCAAACTTATCCCCACAGAAGGGTTCAACCAAACAGAGAAAACGTTTGGGGCGAGGCCCTGGAAGCGGACATGGTAAAACTTCTGGCCGTGGACATAAAGGGTTTAAGGCCCGCTCAGGCAGTGGTGTGAAGCGAGGTTTTGAGGGTGGACAGATGCCTCTGCAGCGACGCTTGCCCAAACGCGGCTTTAATAATATTTTCCGTAAGGAATTTGCTGTTGTCAACGTGAAGGATCTCGACAAACTGGAAGCAGGCAGTAAGGTAGACCGTCCGACGCTTGCTGCAGCCGGTCTTATCCGTGCCAAGGATAACTTTGTCAAGATTCTCGGTGAAGGCGAACTGACAAAAAAATTCACTGTTGCCGTTGATAAGGTCAGTGCGAGCGCTCGCAAAAAGATTGAAAGTGCCGGCGGTACAATCGAGGAATAAAAGAGGATTATAATGGCCGGTGCCCTGCAAAGCGTTGCAAATACTCCTGATCTGAGGAGGCGTATTACCTTTACCCTTCTGATGCTTGCCGTTTACCGTGCCGGTGTTCAGATTCCTACACCCGGAATCAATGGAGAGGCTCTCGCCTCTTTTTTTGAAAAAAACGCCAGTACACTTTTTGGCATGTTTAATATGTTTTCGGGTGGTGCATTAGAAAATTTTTCTATTTTTGCACTCGGTATCATGCCATATATCAGTGCATCCATTATTTTTCAGCTGTTGACCGTTGTCGTTCCGCAGCTCGAGGCATTATCAAAAGAAGGTGAGGCCGGTCGGAGAAAAATCACTCAATACACCCGATATGCAACGGTTGGCTTGAGTCTTATTCAGTCCTTGATGATAAGTACCGGCCTTGAGGGCATGGTTGCTCCGGTTGGCAGTGAAATGATCGTCATAAACCCTGGATGGCAATTCCGCATCATGACCATGCTGACTTTAACCTCCGGCACGGCCTTTATCATGTGGCTCGGTGAGCAGATGACTGAACGCGGAATCGGCAACGGTATATCAATGATCATTTTTGCCGGTATTGTGGCCAGGATGCCTGCCGCCATTGTCAACACCTTTAAAATGGTGGGCTCCGGGGAAATAACGGTGATATTTCTGCCCATTCTTATTGCCATGATGGCTGCTGTTATTTCTATTATTATCTTTTTTGAGACCGCCCAGCGCAGGATACCCATTCAGTATGCCAAGCGTATGGTTGGCAGGCAGATGTATGGCGGCCAGAGATCGCATTTGCCCCTTAAGATAAATATTTCCGGTGTGATACCGCCGATTTTTGCTTCATCGATCATGATGTTTCCGGCTACTATTGGTGGTTTCATAAAAATTGACTGGGTGCAGGAGATTACTTCAAAACTCGCATGGGGCAGTCCTTTGCACACCCTACTCTATGTTGGGTTGATAGTTTTTTTCTGTTTTTTTTATACGGCGGTTACCTTTAATCCGATTGATGTTTCAGAGAATTTGAAAAAACATGGCGGATTTGTCCCAGGTGTACGACCCGGTAAAAAAACTGCTGAATTTATTGACAAGGTGATTACCCGGCTGACCGTTATTGGCGCAGTTTATATCAGTCTTGTTTGTGTATTGCCTACCCTCTTGATTAATAAACTCAATGTGCCTTTTTATTTCGGTGGAACCGCATTGCTAATTGTTGTCGGTGTTGCGCTTGATACGCTGTCGCAAATTGAGTCACATTCCATTTCGAGAAATTACGATGGATTTTTGAAATCCGGACGCATTAAGGGTAGAAGATAGGGCTGGCACGGCTATATGACTTCATCAATCATTTTGAAGTCCGCTTCCGAATTGATAATCATGGAGGAGGCAAATCAGATTGTTGCACAAACGCTGTGCATGCTCAAAGACCAAGTCGTTCCAGGCGTTTCTACCTTACAACTTGATCAGCTGGCGGAGAAATTTGCCCGGAAAAATAATGCGACTCCTGCATTCAAAGGGTATCGCGGCTTTCCTGGCAGCCTATGTGTTTCATTAAATGAACAGGTTGTGCATGGTATTCCTTCCCGGAAGGTTATTTTAAAAGAGGGTGATATCCTCAGTATTGACTTTGGCGTGAAATATAAAGGTTATTACGGTGATGCAGCCATTACCGTACCGGTAGGCAGTATTGATAAGCAAGCTGAAGATTTGCTGAAAATTACGCGTCAGTCTTTATACAACGCCATTGAGCAGGTAAAAGTCGGCAACAGAATTTCCGATATTTCCCAGGCAGTACAAGATTATGTTGAAGGGAAAGGTTATTCCGTGGTTCGCCAGTTTGTTGGGCATGGTATCGGCCAGCATCTGCATGAACCACCGGAGATACCAAATTACCGGCGAGCCGGCAGATCACCAAAATTGCTTGCTGGGATGGTTATTGCCATTGAACCCATGGTTAATGCCGGTGCGCATGACGTGAAGATATTAGGTGACGGCTGGACGGTAGTGACCAATGATAAGAGCCTTTCCGCTCATTTTGAGCATTCAGTTGCCGTAACTGAAAATGGTCCGCTGATTTTAAGTCATGGTCTGTAAAGCAAATTAAATATTAAATACAGTGGATATTTGAATTCAAATATGTTATTTTAATAAATTCATTTTTCGCTGCAAAGTTTTCATTATTTTGTTTTGCAGTATATTTATTTAAAGTTTTTTGTTTGATTTTTAGCGAGGTAGGCAAAATTTTATGGCTAAGGAAGAGGCCATTACTGTAGAAGGAACAATTGTTGAACCATTACCAAACGCGATGTTTCGTGTTGAACTTGATAATGGCCATAAGATCCTCGCTCATATATCGGGTAAAATGAGGATGCATTTTATAAAGATTTTACCCGGAGATCGCGTAACAGTAGAGCTCTCCCCTTACGATCTGACCAGGGGGAGGGTAACATTCAGGGCAAGAAGTCAAAGTAGAAACAACCGCAGGGAATAATCATGAAAGTTCGTACATCGGTAAAAAAAATATGCAGTGATTGCAAGGTTTACAAGCGCAAAGGTGTTGTGCGGGTTTCTTGTAAGGTTAAAAAGCATAAACAACGGCAAGGATAGTCGAAAATATAATGAGGAGGTAGACCTTGGCTCGCATAGCAGGCGTTGATTTGCCCAAAAATAAGCATATGGAAATTGCCCTTACCTATATTTTTGGTATTGGCCGTACCACCGCCCGAAAAATTCTTGATGAAGTCGGATTGCCTTATACATTTAACAGTGATGAACTGTCAGATGATGAGGCTGTACGCATCAGGAAGATAATGGATGATGGTTATTCTGTTGAAGGTGACAGGAGACGTGAAGTTGCCCTTGATATCAAGCGCTTGATGGATCTTGGTTGTTATCGTGGTATAAGGCACCGTCGTGGGCTCCCCTGTAGAGGACAACGGACAAAAACAAATGCCAGGACACGAAAAGGACCACGTCGTGCCGCCGGTGCCCGTAAAAAATAACATCTTTCAGATTAGAATATCAACGGACCTGAACAGGAGAAATAAATGGCCAGTCCGAAAAAGAAAACGAAACGTAAAGAAAAGAAGAATATACCTGAAGGGATTGCACATATCAAATCCACATTCAATAATACCTTGATTTCCATTACCGATAAACAGGGTAATGTCATTGCATGGTCAAGTTCAGGTGTTCTCGGATTCAAGGGTTCAAGAAAAAGTACCCCTTTTGCTGCACAGAATGCAGTGGAGACGGCCGCCAAGGTTGCCATGGATCATGGTATGCGTAAGGTTGAAATAAATGTTACCGGGCCTGGACCGGGGCGTGAGGCTGCTATCCGGGCGTTACAGGTTGTGGGGTTTGAAGTTAGTAGGATCTGTGATGTCACACCTGTGCCACACAACGGCTGCAAACCTCCAAAGAGACGTAGAGTTTAATTCAATTTAATATAATATTGCGAGCTGCAACGTTATTGAACGGTAATAACGGAGGTAAAAATTGGCCAGATATACAGGTTCTGTTTGCCGGCAATGCCGGAGAGAAAAATTAAAGCTGTTTCTGAAAGGGGACAGATGTTATTCTGATAAATGTGCATTCGAAAAACGAGCTTTTCCCCCAGGACAGCATGGGCAAGCGAGAATGAGAAAAGTATCTGATTACTCGATTCAGTTGCGGGAAAAACAGAAAGTTCGTCGTATTTATGGAATGCTCGAAGGTCAGTTCAAAAGATATTTTGTGATGGCTGAACGCGCAAAAGGTGTGACTGGCGAGAACCTTCTGGTTATTCTCGAGAGACGTTTGGATAATACCATTTTCCGGCTTGGTTATGCATCCTCACGTACGCAGGCCCGCCAGCTGGTTAAGCATAATCATATACAGGTTAATAGTAAAACCGTTAATATTCCTTCATATCTTATTTCTGTAAATGATGTTATTTCTATCCGTGAAAAAAGCCGCAAGATAGAAACAATTAACGACAGCCTTGAAGCAGTTGCAAGACGTGGTGTACCTAACTGGCTTGAACTGGATCAGAAAAATTACACTGGTAAGGTGAAAGCGCTCCCAGATCGTCAGGAAATCACGATGCCGATTCAGGAACAGCTGATTGTTGAACTTTATTCCAAATAACAACAGGTACACCTTCTTTTATTTGGAAATTACAGCAAGAGAACTATGATGGCAAATGAGGAAATCTTGACACAGGAATCGACTCCTTTTTATCGCAATTGGCATGATCTGATTAATCCCAATCCCTTGGAAGTAGATCATGAAACCCATAGTGAAAATTATGGAAAATTTGTCTGTCAACCGATGGAAAGAGGTTTTGCGACAACCATTGGCAATGGATTACGACGCATACTTTTATCCTCTATTCAAGGCGCTGCCATTACCTCGGTAAAAATTGATGGTGCTCTGCATGAATTTTCAACTCTTCCCGGGATTCTGGAAGATGTCACAGAGATTATTCTTAATTTAAAAGAGGTTCGGTTAAAGCTTAATACGAATAATTCTGCCACGGTAAGAATAGAAAAACGCGAAAAAGGCACTGTTACAGCAGCAGACATTATTGGTGGTAATGTTGTTGAGGTAATGAATCCTGAAAAACATATTTGCACCATTACCGGTGACGGCCATTTTATTGCTGAATTAGAGGTTAAATGGGGGAAAGGATACTCTCCAGCCGAAAAAAACAAGACCGAAGATCAGGCTGTTGGTGTCATACCGATTGATGCCATTTTTACCCCCATTAAAAAAGTGAAAACCCTTGTCAGCCAGGCCCGCGTTGGCCAACGTACCGATTATGATAAGCTGACCATGGAGATTCATACTGACGGTAGCGTGAAATCGGAAGATGCTCTGGCGTATGCTGCAAAAATTCTCAAAGAGCAGATGAGTGTTTTTATTAATTTCAATGAAGATCAGATTGAACAGGCAGAAGAAGAAAAATCTGATGTGAGAGAAGTAAAATCAATTAATCCTAATCTCTCCAAGAGTGTGGAAGATCTGGAGCTTTCCGTAAGATCGGCAAATTGCTTACGTAATGCACAGATTACCTATATCGGGGAACTTGTCCAAAAAACAGAAGCGGAAATGCTGAAGACGAAGAATTTCGGGCGTAAGTCCTTAAATGAAATCAAGCAGCTTTTGCAACAAATGGACCTTTCTCTCGGCATGAAAATAGATAAATGGGAACCCCCTGTATCATCTGCCGCTGTAGATGATCAGGATGAATAAAGAGGTATTGCAATGAGGCATAGGAAATCAGGAAGAAGGCTCGGACGAACCACACCCCATCGACAGGCAATGGTTCGTAACATGGTTACTTCCTTACTCGAACATGAACGCATCGTGACAACAACACCTAAAGCAAAAGAGGTGCGTAAGATTGCTGATAAAATGATCACTCTGGCTAAACGCGGTGATCTACATGCCCGGCGCCAGGCATTGGCCTTTATCCGCGACTCAAATGTTGTTTCTAAACTTTTTGATAAGCTTAGAGCTGAATATCAGGATCGGCAAGGCGGATACACCAGGATTATCCAGACGGGTAATAGAATTGGTGATGCGGCGCCGATGGCGATTCTCGAATTGGTTAATTATCAGCAAGCTATAGAAGGTGAAGCTGCGAATTAAGCCTTGTCGGAAAAATAATTTTGGTAATTTTATAAAGCCTGAGCATAGTAAATGCTCAGGCTTTTTTCGTTTATATGGCTGCCCTTGTTTGCTGAGTCTGTATTTTTTCTGAGATTAACCGCCGTGGTTTTTTTGGGATAATGCAAAGAAAATATTGCCTTGCGGGAATTCTTTTGTTATTTGATATAAACATTGATGGTACAGTTTTTTTTTAGTCAGAGTTGCTGGTCGTATCCTCACTTAAAAAAGGATAGTCAAACTGTTTGGCTATGAGAAATCTGTAAACGTTAATTTTTTTAATGATTCCTCATAGGAATGAAGGAGCAGTAATGGTACAGGGTAAAGTGAAGTGGTTCAATGAATCAAAAGGGTTCGGCTTCATTGAACGCGAAGATGGTGATGATGTTTTTGTACATTTCTCAGCAATTAAAGAGGAAGGATTTAAGACACTAAACGAGGGGCAGCGGGTTGAATTTGACATTGTCGACGGGCAGAAAGGCCCGGCGGCTGCCAATGTAAAAAAGATCTGAACATTCCTTGATATAACATAAAAAAAACCCACCTCAGCAGGTGGGTTTTTTTATTATAATTTTCTTTTATCTATCACCCGTTTTGCTTTCCCTTCAAAACGTTCCAGCGTTTTTTCCTCAACAAGCTTCACGTCAACACCGATACCGAGTTCTGTTGCCAATCGTTTTTTGATGAGCTCGACGAGCTGCCGCTGCTTTTTCATCTGGTCAAAAAAGATCGATTCAACTACTTCCACCAGCACCGTCACTTTATCAAGCCGGCCCTCGCGTTCGACGATGAGCTGATAATGGGGCTCTGTCCCTTCGATATCAAAGAGGATCGATTCAATCTGCAGGGGATAAACGTTGACCCCTTTAATGATGAGCATATCATCGGTGCGGCCGATCACTCTGGTCATGCGCTGAAAGGTGCGGCCGCAGGGACAGGGTTCCGGCATAAGCCTGGCAAGGTCCCGGGTACGATAGCGGATCACGGGAAAGGCCTCTTTGGTGATGGTGGTGAAAACCAGCTCGCCCAACTCGCCAGGGGTGACCGGCTCCAGGGTATCAGGGTTAATGACCTCAACAATGAAATGATCCTCATTGATATGGAGTCCGTTGCAGTAACTGCATTCCCCGGCCACGCCAGGTCCCATTACCTCGCTGAGCCCGTAATTGTCCGTGGCGATGATGCCGAGCTTGTTTTTTATTTCCGTCCTCATCTCTTCGGACCAGGGCTCACCCCCAAAGAGGCCGTATTTCAGCTGCAGGGTATTGATATTGATGTCCATGGCCATCATGGTATCGGCAAGCAGCAGGGCATAGCTCGGGGTACAGACCAGAGCCGTTGTTTTAAAATCCTGCAGTATCTGGATCTGCCGCTTGGTATTGCCGCTGGAAATGGGGATAACCGAGGCCCCGACCCGTTCAGCGCCATAATGCAGGCCAAAGCCGCCGGTAAATAAACCGTAGCCAAAGGCAATCTGCACCACATCATCCGCATCAACCCCGGTGGCCGTCAAGATCCTGGCCACCATATCCGACCAGTTTTTCAGGTCGTTTCTGGTGTAGCCCACCACCGTTGCCATGCCCGTGGTCCCCGACGAGGCGTGCAGCCGGACAACGTCCCGCAGAGGAACTGCAAAAAGGCCGTAGGGGTAATTGTTGCGCAGGTCGTCTTTGGTGGTGAAGGGCAATTTGCGCAACTCTTCCAGGGAACTAAAGCCATCCGGGTCTATAGCCAGTTCCTTGAATTTCTTACGGTAAAAGGGGACATGGGTGGCAACGCGATAAAGGGTGGACTGCAATCTCTCCAACTGGAGTTGCTCCAGGTCCGCCCTTGGCATGCATTCTTTTGCTTTATCCCAAAACATGTTCAGCCTCCATATAAATAAACCGGACAACGGGTGGAAATCTCGCTCAGCACTTTAAATCCCTACCTCACGGCCAAGATAGGCGCGCTGCACGTCTCTGTTGACAAGCAGGTCTTCCGATGGACCCTGCAGAATAAATTTTCCTGTTTCCAGGACATAGCCCCGATCGGCGATGGCCAGAGCCGCCTTGGCATTCTGCTCGATAAGCAGCACGGTGTTGCCGGTATCGCGCAGCTTGCCGATAATCTGAAAAATATTTTTGACAATGAGAGGCGCCAGACCGGTTGACGGTTCATCCAGCATAATAAGTTTTGGCTTGGCCATGAGGGCCCGGCCCATGGCCAGCATCTGCTGCTCACCGCCGGAAAGGGTGCCGGCCAGTTGGCTTTCCCGCTCCTGCAGCACCGGGAAAATATCATAGATCTGCTGCAGCTCCGCAGCGGTGTTAACCTTGTTTTTCTTATACTGAACGTAACCGCCCAAAATAAGATTCTCACGCACGGTAAGGGTGGAGAAAACCTGACGGCCCTCCGGCACAAGAGAGCAGCCGGCCGCGACAATTTTTTCCGGTTTGGTCTGGTTGATGGAATTACCCAGCAGCGCAATGTCACCGGCAGAGGCCTTAATGATCCCTGCTATGGTATAGAGCAGGGTGGTCTTGCCGGCCCCATTTGCCCCGATAATGGTGACGATTTCGCCGCTGTCGACATGCATGGAGATGCGTTTGAGCACCCGCAGTTTCCCATAGCCCGCCTCAAGATTTTTAATCTTAAGCATCCCCATCCCCCAGATAGATTTGTATAACTTCCCTGTTCTGCTGGATGGCGCTGGGGATATCCTCGGCTATTTTTTCACCGAAGCTCAAAACCACAATCTCGTCGGAAATATCCATGACCAGGGACATGTCATGTTCAACCAGCAGGACCGTAATGCCCTGGGCTTTGATTTTGGTGATCAGCCGGGCGATTTCCGCTGTTTCATAGATATTTAAGCCGGCCGCCGGTTCATCAAGTAGGAGAAGGGTGGGTTCAGAGGCCAGGGCCCGGGCAAATTCCACGGCGCGCTGCTGACCAAAGGCAAGGCTTGCGGCCTCCACCTCGGCATGCTGGCTGATTTCCAGAAGTTGCAGCAGCTCAAAGGATTTCTCACGGATTTTTTCTTCCTCTCTGCGGGCGGCGGGAAAATGGCACATGCCGCTGATAAATCCCGACCGGGTGCGGGTATGGCGGCCGATCATGACATTTTCCAGGGCGGTCATGCCCGGGAAAAGCTTGATATTCTGGAAGGTACGGGATATGCCGCGGCAGGCGATCTGGTATGGCTGCAGGCCATGGATCGGCCTGCCGTCAAAAAAAATCCGGCCGGAAGTGAGCGGCAGGTTCCCGGAAATCAGATTAAAAAGGGTGGTTTTGCCGGCGCCGTTGGGGCCGATGACGGATTTAATCATGCCCTGCCGCACGCTAAAGCTCACCTGGCTCACTGCCTGCAGTCCGCCGAAATGTTTATTGACATTTTTAATATCTAAAAGTGTCATGACCAATAACCTTGCATCCGCTTTTAGCTGTCGCGCGAAGATTTTTTGAAGAAGCGCCAAAGCTGCAGGCGCAGCAGGCCATGCGGGGCAAAAAGCATGATGATGATGAGAATGGTGCCAAAAACCGCATCATCATAGGAGCCGAACATGCCCCGCAGGGAAAGGAAATTGAGCAGGGCGGCCATGACCAGTGCTCCCCACAGATTGGCCATGCCGCCAATGGCGACAATGGCCACGTAGCGGACAGACTTCATGATGCCGGCCTCTGAAGGACCGATACCGCCGTTGTAATGGGTGAGAAAAATGCCGGCAATCGCCGCAAAAACAGCGCTTAAGACAAAGGTGTAGAGTTTGTAGCGCGAGGTATTCACCCCCATGGCGTTGGCCGCCTCTTCGGAGCCGTGAATGGCCCGCAGTGCCCGGCCGACCCGCGAGTCGATAAGGTTTTGCAGCAAAATGAAGCCGATGAGCAACAGCATACAGGCCACGTAATAATTCTGCACCCGGTTGCTGAAATCGCCGCTGACAATGATGCCGGGCAGCAGGGGAAAGCCGGGCACATCGGAGATGCCGTCCGCCTCGCCGAAGATTTCGATGGCAAGCGCCACCCGGAAGATGATGATGCCGAAACCTAAGGTCGCCATGGCCAGGTAGTGTCCTTTGAGTTTCAGCACCGGCATGCCGATGAGAAAGGCGATCAACACGGTGACGATAATGGCGGCAATACAGGCAATCCACGGGTTCACCGAGAGCAGCGCCGCGCCGTAAAGGTTCTCCCGGGAAACCAGCAGCCCGGAGGCGGCAAGGATGCTGATGACACCGTTGCCCTTGGCCAGCAGCGGGGTCAGATCAAAGGTGGTCAGCACGGCGGAGGTATAGCCGCCGATGGCAAAGAAACCTGCGTGACCGAGAGAGATCTGGCCGGCATAACCCATCACCAGGCAGAGACCGATAATGAGCAGAGCGTAGTAGGCGGTCATGGTCATCTGGGTAAGATAGTAGGCCGTGCCCGTCAACTGGGTGAGCTGCTGCACCCCGGCAAGGGCCAGCGCCAGCCCGAAGATGGGAAAATATTTGCGGGCCTTCATCAGAATTCCTTTAATCCCGCCGCCTCTTTGCTGCCGAAAAGTCCGTGGGGCCGGACAAAGAGGATGGTGAGCAGCAGGGCGATGGAAATGGCATCCTGGAAAGCCAGCGGCACAATGGATACACTGAACGATTCGATAATGCCCAGCAGGATGCCGGCGATGACGGCTGCCATGCTGTTGCCCAGGCCCCCCAGCACCGCCACGGTGAATCCCTTGATTGCCAGGGGGGTACCGCCGTCATACTGGGTATAGGTGATGGGGGAAACCACGCAGCCGGCCAGGGCTCCGATACCGGCGCTGAGCATGAAGGAAAAGGTCACCATGTTCTTCGTGCTGATGCCGCACAGGGTGGCGGCCAGCCGGTTGGCGGCGCAGGCCCGCATTTCCTGGCCCAGGGAGGTGAATTTGAAAAAAAGACTGAGCAGCGCCACGATGACTGAGCAGACTCCGATCACCCACAGCACCTGGGGTGATATGTTCGTGCCCAGGATGCGGAGGGTGGAGATCTCATTGCCGTTGAAATAGGGCAGGGAGCGCACCCCTTCCCCCCAGATGTGCAGCGCTGCCTCCCGGATCAGAATGGACAGGCCGATGGTGATGATGATCATGCGCAGCACGGATGGGTTCTTCAGCCAGCGGATAAAAATTATTTCAATCAGGGCGCCGATGATCATGGTGATGATCACGGAAAGGCCAATGGCCAGCGGCAGGGGCAGTAGGGTATGCAGGGAGATGGCAATCATGCCGCCCAGCATGACAAACTCGCCCTGGGCAAAATTGATGATGCCGGTGGTGTTGTAAATGATATTAAAGCCGATGGCCACAATGGCATATATGCTGCCATAGGTTATGCCGGCAAAGAGATATTGAAAAAAAAGTTGCGATGTCATTGGCGCATCATCAAGTAGCTGGGGCTCGCCTGGTTTGCAGCGAGTAAAAAGGGGACTGCCGCTTTGCAGGCACTCCCCCTTTCGCTTCGCTGTAAAATTTAATTACTTGTTATAAAGAGCAAACTTGCCGTCTTTAACGGTCAGCATGGCAAAAGAATCAATATCAAGGCCGTTGTGGTCTGCCGGGCTGAAATTGAAGATGCCGCCGGTGCCGACAAAGCCATGCAGGTTTTCAATGGCGTTGCGCACTTTCTCCGGGTCGGTGCTGCCGGCTTTCTTGATGGCCTCAACAAGGATCATGATGGCATCATAGCCATGGCCGCCGAAGGTGCTGGCAGGTTCCTTGAATTTTGCCTCATACTCATCCCGGTACTGGACCAGAACCTTTTTCTGGGGATTGTCGGCAGGCAGGGTATCGGCAACCAGCAGGCGGCCCGCCGGGAAGATAATCCCTTCAGCCGCAACGCCTGCGGCCTCTACATACTTGATGTTGCCAAAGCCATGGCTCTGGAAGATCGGCACATTCCAGCCGGCCTGGCGGATGTTTTTGGCAAGAATGGCCTGGGCCGGGACAATGGACCAGTTAACCACGGCCTGGACATCCTTATTGGCGCTGATTTTGGCGATAACGGCGCTGAGATCGGTGGCAGCCTTGTCATAAACCTCGGCCGCCACGATCTGGATGTGGAATTCCGGGGCGATGGCCTCAAGCTGTTCCTTGCCCGCCTTGCCGAAACCGGTATTGTCGGCCAGCACGGCTATTTTGGCAATGCCCATCTTGTTCATTTCCATGAAGATTTTTTTGGCGGCATCGCTGTCCTTCTGGGGGGTCTTGAAAACATAGCGGGCAACGGGATTAACGATAACCTCGGCCGCTGCGCAGGACAGGAGAATGGTTTTGGAATCCTCGCAGATCTGCTTGATAGCCATGGTTTCGCCGCTGGTGGACGGTCCGAGGATGGCCAGCACCTTATCCTCTTCGATAAGCTGTTTGGCAAAGGAGATGGCCTTTTCCGGGGAGCTGGCCGAGTCCTTGACAATGAGTTCGATGGTGTCGCCATTCACCCCGCCCGCGGCATTTATCTTATCCACCAGCATGCTGATAGTTCTGCTCTCCGGTCCGCCGAGAAACGACGCGCCGCCGGTTTCAGCGAGGATGGCGCCAACCTTGATGGTCTTGGCCTGGGCAGCGGTCGGCATGGCAAAAAAGTTTGCCATGGCCCACAGAGCGAGAAGGGTAACGGTCGAGAGAAAAAATCTTTTCATGTTCATCTCCTTTGTCAATTGATTGTGAAGCTATTTCTTAAATAGCATAAACCTCTTCCCCGGACAGCAGTCTGATACCGGCCTGGACCAGGACGTCAATGGCGGCATCGATTTTTTCAAAGCGGAAGATGATGAGACCGGTTTCGCCGCTTTTTTGCGTAAAGGCGTACATATATTCAATATTTAATTCGGCTTTTTTGATGATCTGCAGGACATTGGCCAGTCCGCCCGGTTTGTCCTGCACCTCCACCACCACCACACTGGTGGTGCCGACGGTAAAGCCTTTTTCTTTCAACACCTTGCGGGCGTTTTCCGTATCATTGACAATCAGCCGCAGGATGCCGAAATCCGAGGTGTCGGCCAGGGACATGGCGCGGATGTTAATGCCCTTTGCCGCCAGAATCCCGGTAATTTCAGCCAGCCGGCCCGATCTGTTTTCCAAAAAAATAGCTATCTGTTCAACTTTCATAGGTTCCTCGCTTTTAGGGGCCGTGAAGAAATAACCATTACTTTTCCAACCATTTCGTTACCGCCCCTTATGTCGTTTACCGCATTTCAATGCTACAGTTATTTTTGCCCAACGGCTGAGAAGTTGCCTGGTGCGCCAAGGTAAGGGAGTCTTGCAACGGCTGTCAGATCTTTCGCTTGTCAATGACCCTTTTGGCCTTGCCCTCGCTGCGCTGGATTGATTTCGGTTCAACCAGTTTCACCTTGCAGCTCACGCCGAGCAGATCCTTGATCTCATTCTGGATTTTTTTGGTCAGCCCTTCCAGGGTTTTCACCTCGTCGGAAAAGATGCTGTCGCTGACCTCAACCTGCACCTCCATGGTGTCCAGGGTGCCCTCCCTCTGGACGATGATCTGGTAATGGGGCTCCACCCCCTCGATACTGATCAGCACATGCTCGATCTGGGAGGGGAACACATTGACCCCGCGGATAATCAGCATATCATCGGAACGGCCGGTAATCTTCTCCATGCGGTAGAAGGTCCGGGCGCAGGAGCAGGGGGCGGTGATCAGCCGGGAGAAATCCTTGGTGCGGTAACGGATGAGCGGAAAGGCCTCCTTGGTCAGGGTGGTGAATACCAGTTCCCCCTTCTCGCCCAGCGGCATGGGTTCAAAGGTCTCGGGATGGACGATCTCCGGCAGGAAGTGGTCCTCCATGATGTGCAGACCATGCTGCTCCTCCACGCATTCGATGGCCACCCCCGGTCCGATGATCTCGCTTAAGCCATAAATGTCAATGGCCTTGATGCCGAGCTGCTTTTCGATCTCCTCCCGCATGTTTTCACTCCACGGCTCGGCCCCGAAGACACCGACCTTGAGCGCCATCTCCTTGGGATCCATACCCATATCCACCATGGCCTCGGCCAGATTCAAGGCATAGGAAGGGGTGCAGAGCAGCACGGTGGAGCGGAAGTCACGCATGAGCATGATCTGGCGCTTGGTGTTGCCGCCGGAGACCGGAACCACGGTGGCCCCGAGAGTTTCCGCACCGTAATGGGCGCCGAGACCGCCGGTGAACAGGCCGTAGCCGTAGGCGTTATGGATGATGTCCTGTTGAGTCGCCCCGGCCGCGGTCAGGCAGCGGGCCATCAGTTCAGCCCAGATGCCGATGTCCCGCTTGGTGTAGCCGACCACGGTGGGCTGGCCGGTGGTGCCGGAGGAGGCATGGATGCGCACCACCCTTTCCAGGGGCACGGTGAACAGCCCGAAGGGATAATTCTTGCGCAGATCCTCCTTGGTGGTAAAGGGGAGCTTGCTGATATCGGCCAGGGTTTTGACGTCGCCCGGCGCCACGCCGGCCTCATCCATTTTGGCCCGGTAGTAAGGGACTCTGGCATAGATCCTTTCGATCTGGGACTGCAGCCGTTTCAGCTGCAGGGCCTCCAGTGCCTCCCTCGGCAATGTTTCATATTCCTCGTTGTAGATCATTGTTGCCTTCTCCAAATGCTGTGCATGATGCTAAGCCGTGATCTTACGGCCCTCCCGGAAGGCCGCAATGTTTTCCTCAATTTTTCTGGGGATCCTTTTCTTCAGCACCTCAAGAAAAAGCTCTTCCTCAACCGGCAGAAAGGTGGACAGGGCGCCTACCAGCACCAGGTTTGCCGTCCTGATCTCTCCCACTTGCTTGGCAATGCTGAAACCGTCCAAAGGATAAACCGAGATGTTCAGGCTGGTGAGCCGGGACAATAAATCCGCAGGATAAACCATCTTGCCGGTGGCCACGGCCGGCGGAGGGATCTGATGGGTATTGACGATCACCTTGCTGCCCTGGTGCAGAAAAGGCAGATAGCGCACCGCCTCCATGGTTTCAAAGGCCACCAGATAATCGGCCTGGCCTGGATCAATCAGCGGTGAGTAGACCTTTTTTCCATAGCGCAGATGGGCGACCACCGAACCGCCGCGCTGGGCCATGCCGTGCACCTCGCTTTTCTTGGCGTCCAGGCCGCACTCAAGCAGGGCAAAGGCGGTGATCTCGCTGGCCAGCAGAATGCCTTGGCCGCCTACCCCGCAGAAAAGGATGTTGCCGCTTGGTTTCATTTCTTCTCCTCCGCTTTGCCGATGGCCTTGAATTTACAGACCGCCAGGCACTGGCCGCAGCCATTGCACATCTCCATGCTGATGCGGGCATAGCCCTTCTGTTTTTCCTTTTTCCCCAGCTTTTTGGCCTCTGCCGGGGTCAGCGGCATCCAGCTGATGGCCGGGCAGCCCAGGTGAACGCAGGTGCCGCAGCCGGTACAGTTGTCCACCAAGGTGGTGAGAGGCATTTTGGGGCGTTTGCGTTCCTCCGGCAGGAGCACGCAGGGGGCGAGCGAGATGATGACGGAAGGTTCGGGCCGGTCTATCTCTTCGGTCAGGACCTTCTTGCATTCCTTAATGTCATGCGGGTTAACGGTGCGCACATGCCTGACGCCGATGGCCCGGCACAGCTCCGTCAGATCAATGGCATTGGCCGGTTCCCCCATGATGGTGCTGCCGGAAGCGGGGTTGGCCTGGTGGCCGGTCATGGCGGTGATGCGGTTATCGAGAATGATCACCGTGGACATGCTTTTGTTGTAAACCATGTTGATCAGGCCGGTGATGCCCGAGTGGATAAAGGTGGAGTCGCCGATCACCGCCACCGTCTTGCCCCGGGCCGCCTCTCCCAGGGCCTTGTCCATGCCGTGGGCCACGCCGATGCTTGCGCCCATGCACACGCAGGAGTCCATGGCGGACAGCGGCGGCAGGAAGCCCAGGGTGTAGCAGCCGATATCGCCGGCAATAAAAACGTCATATTTGGCCAGGTTGTAAAACAGCCCGCGGTGCGGGCAGCCGGGACACATATTGGGCGGCCGGGGCGGGATGTCCACCGGCGCAAAGATTTCTCCGGTCTCCTGGCCCAGGGCTTTTTTGATGATAAAGGGGTTGAGCTCGCCCATGGCCGGAATCTTGTCTTTGCCGGTGCAGGCAATGCCGGCGGCCTTGATATGGGTTTCGAGAAAGGGATCAAGCTCTTCGACGACCACGACTTCATCCACCTGGGCGGCGAAATCGCGGATCAGCTTAAACGGCAGGGGCCAGGTGGTGGCGATTTTCAGCACCGCGGCCTTGGGGAAGGCCTCCTTGACATAGAGATAGGAAACGCCGCCGGTGATAAAACCCAGCTTTTTATCGCCCTTGTCAATGCGGTTAGCGGCAAAGGTCTCGACAAACGAAGCCAGTTTGCCCATCCGTTCGGCAATGGAACGCCGCCGCATCCTGGCGTTGCCGGGCAGCATGACAAATTTGGCCGGCATCTTTTCGATGGCCACCGGGACCTGCCCTTTTTTTCTTTTGCCAATCGCCACCATGCCCTTGACATGGGCCACCCGGGTGGTGGTGCGGAAAAGCACGGGGGTGTCGAACTCCTCGCTGATGGCAAAGGCCTGTTTGAGCATCTCCATGGCCTCGGCCGGGTCGGACGGCTCCAGCATGGGCAGCTTGGCGGCATAGGCATAATGGCGGTTGTCCTGCTCGTTCTGCGAGCTGTGCATCTCCGGGTCATCGGCGGTGATGATGACGATGCCGCCCCGCACGCCGGTGTAGGAGGCGGTGAACAGCGGGTCGGCCGCCACATTGAGGCCCACATGCTTCATGGTGACCAGCACCCGGGCCCCGGCAAAGGAGGCGCCCAGGCCCACCTCCAGGGCCACCTTTTCGTTGGGGGCCCATTCGGCATAGACATCTTTATAGGTACAGAGATTTTCCAGGATTTCCGTGGAGGGCGTGCCCGGATAGCCCGAGGCCACCGTCACCCCGGCTTCCCATGCAGCGCGGGCAATCGCCTCGTTGCCTGACAGCCATTGTTTATTTTTTGAACTGACTTTCGTCACGTGGTTCTCCTTGGCTCAGCGGTTTCAAGCGGCCGGGTCCGGAAAGGGCGCAGACCCGGTCTTATTGTTACTTTGCCATGCTACTTATCATGGATATAAAGGAAGTTCAAGCAAATGAAAGGGGAGAAAGGGGTAAAAAGTGTCTACTTCCGGCGACAGTGTCGCGGCCGGATTCCGGACAGATGAAAATTCTGCTGATATTTCGGATGGATTGCCGTAATTTGCCCATTATGGAGCGGAAAGTGAAAGCAGAAACCATAACTTTCCCAGCCAGGCTCAGGCAAAATTACGCTTGCCTATCCAGTGGAAAGGGGTCAATAATGAAAAAATATTGCCGGCAAATCATGCTGTTTTGCTGCGGCAGACTTATCAACCCCTCTGACCCGGAGGCTGGCATTGGCCGACAGATTCACCCGGAAACCGCTTCCGTCCGGCGGCGCAACCCATGTGCCGGCCGGAATTCTCCCGGTTGTCCTGGTTTATGCCGTTTTTTCCGCCCTGTGGATCATTTTCACCGATATTGCGGTGAAGCGGCTGTTTCACGACCCTGCCTGGATTATTCTGATCAGTACCCTCAAGGGCTGCCTTTTTGTCGGGGTAACATCCCTATTGCTCTATGGACTGCTGCGGCGGCAGATCGGCCGCGCCGAGCCCGGTGAGACGCCGCCTGCCGGCCTGCGCCCCCTGCTGCTGCCCATGGCTCTGCTCATCGCGGCCATTGCCCTGATGACAGGGGGCGCCATCATCCATACCATTGTTCAGCAAAAAGACCAGGAGGAGGCGGCCCTGCATACGGTTGTCGGCCTCAAGGCCCAGCAGATAACGGACTGGCTGGGTGAGCGTAATGCCGACGCCCGGTTTGTGCAGTCAAGCCTGCCCTGGTTTGAGCTTTATCGTCACTGGCGGGAGACCGGAGACGCCGCAAGTTTTGCCCAGCTGCAGACCCGGCTCCTGCGCTTCCGGACAATCAAAGCCTTTCAGGCCGTCCTGCTGCTGGACGAGCAGGGCAAACTGCTGTGGCATTCGGAGGGAGCGGAGCCCTCCCTTGATCCGGCCATCATGCCGGCCATCCGACAGGCCGCGGCCGACGGCGGGATTGTCCGCCTCGGGCCATACCGGGACCCGGGCGGCCTCCTGCACCTTGACTTTATCGCGCCTCTGTCCGGTTTGGCTGGTAAACCTCACCCGCTGGTCGTCCTGCATATCGACCCGGCAGACTATCTGTTCCCCACCCTGCAGTCCTGGCCGACACCCAGCGTGAGCGGCGAAACCCTGTTGTTTAGGCGGGATGGCTCCCAGGTGTTCTGTCTCAAAAGGCAGGCCATGGTGGGCATGGCTGCCCAGGGGCAGCTGCCGCTGTCGGAAAAAAATCTGCTGGCGGCCCAGGTGCTGCGTGGGGAGAGCGGGCTGGGCCGCATGATAGAAGGCGTTGATTATCGGGGCGTGCCGGTAATGGGCGTGGCGCAGGCCATTGCGGAGACGGACTGGTTTCTGGTTGCCAAGGTGGATAAAGAAGAATTCTACGCAAAATCCTATCACAGCGTTTCCTGGATCGCCCTGACCGGTATGCTGGCCCTGTTCATGGCAGTGGCCGGCATCCTCATCTTCCGCCAGCGGCAGGAGCTGGCCGCCTCTCTGCGCCTGGGCGAGATCCAGGCGGCTAAACTGCAGGCCCTGGCGCTGCTGGACTCCATTGCCGAGGGCTCCAAGGACGCGATCTTCGCCAAAGACGGCCAAGGCCGTTATCTTCTCTTCAACCGGGAGGCGGCCCGGCTGACCGGCAAAACCGTGGACCAGGTGCTGGGCCGGGATGACACGGCCATCTTCCCGCCGGATGAGGCCGGGATGCTGATGGCCGCCGGCCGCCAGGTGATGCGGGCGAACAGGGTAATGACCGGCGAGGAGAATCTGACCACCATTGACGGCAAGCTTACCTTTCTCGTTACCAGGGGGCCGCTGCATGACGCGGATGGCAAGGTTGTCGGCATCTTCGGTATCTCCCGCGACATCACCGCGCGCAAGAAAATGGAAGACAATCTGCGGGAGAGCGAGGAATTCAAGCATGCCATCCTGGATTCCATGTCGCCCCATCTGGTCGTGGTGAACCCGGCGGGGGTGATCGTGGAGGTCAACGGGCCATGGCGGCGTTTTGCCCTGGAAAACGGGCCGGAGCCGGGCAGGGCGGCCCGGCGCACCGGCATCGGCAGCAATTATCTGGAGATCTGTGCGGAGAGCACCGGGGAATCCTCGGCAGGGGCCCTGGAGGCCCGGGACGGTATTCAAGGGGTGCTGGCCGGAACATTGGCAAGCTTCAGCCTGGAATATCCCTGCCATGGGCCGGATAAACAGCGCTGGTTCAGCATGACGGTCACCCCGCTGGGAATCGGCGGCAAGGGCGTGGTTATTGCCCACACCGATATCACGGCGCGCAAACGGATCGAAGAGGACCTGCGGGAGTCGCTGGAGGAGAAGGACGCCCTGCTCAAGGAGGTGCATCACCGGGTGAAAAACAACCTGCAGATTGTGGCGAGCCTGCTGAATCTGCAGGCCAACCGGGTTCCGGACCGCAAGGTGGTGGACGTGCTGATTGATACCCGTAACCGGGTCCGGTCCATTGGCCTGCTGCACGAGGTCCTTTACCGTTCCGGCAACCTGGCGCAGATCAATTTTCCCGCCTACGTGCGGGAGCTGTGCAGCCAGCTGCTGCGTTCCTTCGGGCAGGCGGCAGCCGGGGTCCGGCTGGAGGAGTCGATTGCCTTGGTGGATCTGCCCCTGGAGCAGGCGGTGCCCTGCGGTCTGATCATCAGTGAGCTGGTCTCCAATGCCCTGAAACACGCTTTTCCGGATGGGCGGCCCGGCAGGGTCATGGTGGAGTTTCATCGGGATGAGGGGCAACGGCTTCTGCTCTGTGTCCGGGACAATGGCCTGGGGCTGCCCCCTGATTTTGATCCGGCTGTCACCTCCACCCTAGGGCTGCAACTGGTTGCCAACCTGGCAGGCCAGCTGGGAGGGGAGATGACGGTCAGCCGGCCGCCTGAAGGCGGTGCGGTTTTTCAGGTGTTTTTCCCCAAAAGAGTCTAAGAAAATCCCGCTGGGAGGATAATTTTGCATTCATATCGGATTCTGGTTGTTGAGGATGAGGCGATTGTCGCCATGGATATTGAGTCCCGGCTGACTGCCATGGGTTATGTGTTGGCCGGTCGCGGCAGCAGCGGCGAACAGGCCCTCCTGCTGGCGGCGGAAAATCATCCCGACCTGGTGCTGATGGATATCCGGTTGCAGGGGGACATGGACGGCATTGCCGCGGCCGAGGAGATCCGCCGCAGATTCCATATTCCGGTAATCTTCCTCACCGCCTATTCCGAGGATGATACCCTGGACCGGGCCCAGCTTACCGCGCCGTTTGCCTACATCCTGAAACCCTTTGACGACCGGGAACTCAAGTCGGCCATCCAGATTGCCCTCTACCGGCATCGCACGGAGAAAGAACTCCTGCGCATGAATCGTCTCTACGACGTGTTGAGTCATGTGAACCAGGCGATTGTACGCCTCCGCTCCCGGCAGGAGCTGCTGCAGGCCGTCTGCCGCCTGGTGGTGGAGCATGGCGGCGTGGATCTGGCCTGGGTCGGCTGGCTGGAGCCGGCCACCTCCCGGATAAGCCCGCTGGCCAGCTCCGGTATCCACCCGGAGATGCTGGACCAGGCGGAATTTTTTGTGGATGAGCGGCCGGATGGCTACGGCGACCCCGGCAAGGCCATCCGGGAAGGCAAGCCGGTTGTGTGCAACGAGTGCGGCCAAGGACGGTGCCTTTACCCTGCCCAGACCTCACCCGCCCGCTTCGGTTTTCAATCCTGCGCCTCCTTTCCCCTGCGTTTTCAAGGCCAGCTTACCGGAGTGCTGAATCTCTGCGTGGCGGGCCAGGATTTTTTTCAGCAGCGGGAGCTTGAACTGCTGGAGGAGGTGGCCTTTGATATCTCCCACGCCCTTGACAGAATCGAGGATGACTGGCAGCGCAGGCGGCTGGAAGAGGAAAGGAAACTCACCTCCGAGGTGCTGGGGCTGCTCAACAGCGCCGCAGACAGCCGCGGGCTGCTGAAATCCGTGCTCCTCGCCCTGAAAAGGTGGTCCGGCTGCGAGGCGGTTGGCATCCGCCTGCACGACGGGGAAGATTTTCCCTATTTTGAGACAGCCGGTTTCCCCGAAAAATTCGTCCGGCTGGAAAGCAGTCTCTGCTCACGCAACTCCCGGGGGGAGGTGCTGCGGGATGACGCGGGCCATGCTCGGCTTGACTGCATGTGCGGCAACATTATCCTGGGCCGCTTTGATCCGGCCAAATCCTTTTTTACGGCGGACGGCAGTTTCTGGTCCAATTGCACCACCGAGCTGCTGGCCACCACCACCGAGGCCGACCGGCAGGCCCGCACCCGCAACCGCTGCAACGGCGAAGGGTACGAATCCGTGGCGCTCATCCCCTTGCGCGCCGGTAACGAGACCTTTGGCCTGATTCAGTTTAACGATAAGCGGAAAGGCATGTTTACCGTTGAAAAAATTGCCCTTTTCGGACGGCTGGCGGAAAATATCGCCAATTTCCTGGACAGGCTGGAGATGCAGGAAAAAATCAAAGAAAGCGCGGCCCAGCTGCGGGCCATCGGCGATGACCTGCCCAACGGCTATGTCTACCAGTATACCCGGGAGGCCGATGGCAAACCCCGGTTCCTCTATGTCAGCGCCGGGGCGGCCCGCATTCACGGAGTAACCCCGGAGGAGATACTCCGCGACGCCGGCACCCTGCACGGACAGATCGACCCGGAACAGCTCGCCGAGTTCATGCAGGCGGAAAAGATCAGCGCCGCAGATCTTACTGACTTTGTCACGGATCTGCACATCCGCCGGCCGGACGGCAACTGGCGGTGGCTGCAGGCCTGCTCCCGGCCCCGCAGGAGGCAGGATGGCCAGGTGGTGTGGGATGGGGCGGCAATCGACATCACCGAACGCCGGCAGACCGAGATGCAGCTGCGTAAACTTTCCACGGCGGTGGAGCAGAGCCCGGCAGTGGTTCTCATCACCGATCTCGCGGGAAACATCGAGTATGTCAACCCGGAATTCACCAGGGTCACCGGCTACAGCCGGGAAGAAGTCCTGGGGGAGAACCCCCGCATCCTTAAATCAGCTGAAACGCCGGACGAGGTATACCGCGATCTCTGGCAGACCATCACCGCAGGCGGTGAGTGGCGGGGGGTGTTTCATAACCGGCGCAAGGATGGCACGCTTTTCTGGGAACGGGCCTCCATCTCGCCGGTCCGTGACGCAGCCGGGGTCATTACCCACTTCATTGCCGTCAAGGAGGATATCACGGCCCAGAAATCCCTGGAAGAGCAGCTCCAGCAGGCCCAGAAGATGGAGCTGATCGGCCGCCTGGCCGGCGGGGTGGCCCATGATTTCAACAACATGCTGATGGTGATCCGCGGCCATACGGAACTGGCCATGGAGCAGACCGGCCCGGACAGCCCTCTCTATCAGGATCTGCAGGAGATCCGGCGCGCCACGAAACGCTCGGAGGATCTCACCCGCCAGCTGCTCGCCTTTGCCCGCAAGCAGACGGTCAGTCCGGTGGTGCTGAACCTCAACGATACCCTGGCCGGCATGCTGAAAATGCTGCAGCGGCTGCTCGGCGAGGATATCGAACTGCACTGGCTGCCGGGCGGTGAGCTGTGGAACGTGAAGATCGATCCCTCCCAGATCGATCAGCTGCTGGCCAATCTGGCGGTCAACGCCCGGGATGCCATTGCCGGTAACGGCAAACTCAGCATTGAAACGGCCAATGTGGCGCTTGATGAGCATTATTGCGCCGGCCGCCAGGAATGTGTTCCCGGCCACTATGTCCTGCTTGCGGTCAGTGATACGGGCTGCGGCATGAGCAGGGAGGTGCTCAGCCACATCTTTGAGCCGTTCTTCACCACCAAGGAAGAGGGCAAAGGCACGGGGCTGGGGCTGGCCACCGTTTATGGCATCGTCAAGCAGAATAACGGTTTTATCAACGTTTACAGCGAGCCGGGCCAGGGGACGACCTTCAAGATCTATCTTCCCCGCTACGTTACCCAGGCCGCGGCCGCCACGGCGGAAATCCCGGCGGACACCCCGCTGCGGGGAACGGAAACCGTGCTGATCGTCGAGGACGAGAAGGCGATTCTGGAGCTCAGCAGAAGGATTCTTGAACGGTTGGGTTACCGGGTATTGACCGCCGGCACGCCCGAGGAAGCGCTAATCAGGGCCCGGGAGTATGCAGGCCCCATTCATCTGCTGCTCACGGACGTGGTGATGCCCCAGATGAACGGCAAGGAGCTGGCAAAAAGGCTCAAAGACATTATCCCCGGCCTGAAATGCCTGTTCATGTCCGGCTACACCGCCAACGCCATTGCCAGGCACGGCATCCTGGATGAGGGCATCAGCTTTCTGCAGAAGCCGTTTTCCGCCCAGGATGCAGCCGTCAAGGTGCGCAAGGTCCTGGAGCAGCAATAGCCGGGCGGTGGGATGTCTCCTTTGGGGCGTTACCGTCTTTTCCCTTGACAGCCCTGTTTTGTCCATGGAAAATCCGGGCAACTCGGCCGTAGGGGCGGTTCGCGAACCGCCCCTACACGATTGCCGGCCCGGATGAACACGGACTTCTTTGTTTTCAGTCCGCATTTTCCTCATTTTCTTTTCCTGACTGGCATTTTGCCGAAAACCTGGTATAGAAATGCAGAAATACGCAATAAACAGGTCGCTTTCAGCGGCCTGACGTATTATGTGTCTTATTTCAACTGGAGGAGAGGGTGCCGGACAGGAAGGAAATCGAGGATGTGCTGGCCGAGCGCCACGGGGCGGCACTCCAGGCCCGCATAGCAGAAGGCGTGGTAGGGGTCATGGGCCTGGGCGGACTCGGCTCCGCGGTTGCCGTGGCCTTGGTCAGAATAGGTATTGGCAAGTTGCTCCTGGCCGATTATGATGTGGTGGAACTGAGCAATCTCAATCGGCAGTATTATTTCGCCGATCAGATCGGTTTACCCAAGACTGTGGCTCTGCGGGACACTCTCCTCCGGATAAATCCTTACGTCAGCCTGGAAATAATTAACGAACGCCTGAGCGAAGAACGCATCCCTTTCCTGTTTCAAGGTGTCGATGTGCTGGCGGAATGCTTTGACGATCCGGTGATGAAGCCCGCCGCCCTGCGGGCCGCGTTGACCGGGCTTGCCGGGGTGGGCTATGTGGGGGCCTCGGGCATGGCCGGTTTCGGCGACAATAACCGCATTGTCACCCGCAGGATTTACCCCCGGGTGTATCTGGTGGGTGACGCGCAGGCCGAGGTCGGCCCCAGCCAGGGACTCATGGCGCCCAGGGTGGGCATTGCCGCCCATCACCAGGCCAACCAGGTGCTGCGTTTGCTGCTGGGGGTGGATGAAGAGAGCGAATGAGAGCTGGTGAGCTGATGAGCACAGAAGGAATGATGCAGATAATCTGTAACGATGAAAAAAAAGAGATCCGGCCCGGCACCGCCCTTGTCGCCTTTCTCGCTGAGTTGGGCGTCAAGCCTGACACGGTTTTTGTGGAATGCAACGGGGTCATCATCAAAAGAGATGAATACGAGACTTACGTGCTGCCCGAGGGGGCCCGGCTGGAATTAATCCGTTTTGTAGGAGGCGGTTGACATGTTAACCATTGCCGGCAGGACTTTCCGGTCCCGGCTGTTCGGCGGCACGGGCAAGTTCTCATCGCCGCAGGTGATGAAGGAGGCCCTGGAGGCCTCAGGCTGCGAGATGGTCACTGTGGCCTTGCGCCGGGTGGACCTGGCCAATCCGGCCGATGACATCATGAGTGTGCTGGACCGGCAGAAATTTCTCTTCCTGCCCAATACCTCCGGGGCGCGGGACGCCCACGAGGCGGTTCGCCTGGCCAGGCTGGCCAGGGCCGCCGGCGGCGGGGAGTGGCTCAAACTTGAGGTGACCCCGGACCCGCGCACCCTGCTGCCCGATCCGGTGGAGACGCTTAAGGCCACCGAGATCCTGGTCAAGGAAGGTTTCATTGTTTTGCCCTATATCAACGCCGATCCGGTGCTGGCCCTGCGGCTGCAGGATGTGGGCGCGGCGGCGGTCATGCCGCTCGGCTCGCCCATCGGCACCAATCAGGGCATTCTCACCGCCTTTCAGATTGCCATTATCATTGAACAGGCCAGGGTGCCGGTGGTGGTGGATGCCGGTCTCGGCGCCCCTTCCCACGCGGCCCAGGCCATGGAGATGGGCGCCGAGGCGGTGCTGGTCAATACGGCCATTGCCGTGGCCGGTGATCCGGTGCGCATGGCCCGGGCCTTTGCCATGGCGGTGGAGGCGGGCCGCGAGGCCTTTGAGGCGGGACTTGGCGCCAGACGCGCGGAGGCCGCCGCTTCCTCCCCGCAAACCGGCCTGGATTTCCTGCGCTGAATTTTTTCACCACCGAACGCACGGAGATGTAGGGGCGGTTCGCGAACCGCCCTTGCGGTGCCAGCGGCGGTTAATTTTTTT
>Ga0172380_10002551_pt1 | contig 27508 bp, 18 predicted proteins | sample Leawe162metaG_FD_119747 | JGI IMG/M metagenome (GOLD analysis project Ga0172380, IMG submission 119747) | Leachate microbial communities from a municipal landfill in Southern Ontario, Canada - Leachate well 162 metaG | ecosystem: Engineered > Solid waste > Landfill > Unclassified | place... | reverse complement strand
TATCGCCTGAGTAGCAGGCGATCAAGTCGTTTGGTTGTTTCGATCTGCCCTTGATCTATCTTGTCCTCAAGACGCTCAATCCCTTTGATAGCCGTGGCCAGCTCCCGATGGACGCCCGACGAGTCGTTTGGCCAAGCACACTCTGCGCGGGCTATCTCGCGCACCTCCGCCGCTTTCATTGTGACAGTCAGAGCTTCGGCGCGTGAAACATCCTTGACCCATAACGAGGTCAACATTCCAAGCGCGGTGATGATAACCGTGGCTATGATTGGCCTTATCCACTTGTTGCTCTCGATAATGGCCTTGATTCGGGTTGGCGCCATTAAGCTCCCTCGCTTTCCGGTGGAATAATCCTCTGCGCCACCGTTTTGCCGGTCACAGCGTCGAGTACGGCCTTCTCCCGTGCAAGCGCCTTGTCTTCCGGCTTTATTCCGGGCGTCTGAGCGGATAGCCTGTCAACCGCCTCTTGGCTCTCCGTCTTGACTATGTAGCCGAGAACTCTCAGGTTGATGTTCATTAGGCTACAACTCCTCCTTCGTTACCAAGAATTCCCCAGCCGGTCGCTGTCCATATCAGCTCACAACCTCCGCCAATGCTCCCAGTCCAAGTGATTGTCGTCCAAGCGCCGAAGGTAGTAGCTGGAGTCAGAACAAAGACGGTTCCGGCAGCAACGTCGCCAATAGAAAGTGCCTTTCGTTGCCCCTCTGTAGTGCCATCAGCAAGCGTAAGTGCAACGATATTAGTTCCGGCAGTCGAGATAGACGAAACGAGACTTACGCCTTTCCCTGGTGTAAGAGCCTGAGTAGTCGTTCCGCCGATGGTTGCAAGGAAGGATTCAGTACTTTCGACAAGTGCTGAGCCAACATAAACTGCACCCGTTGAGCTGAGAGTCCCAGACATCGTAAGATTGCCAGTCGAGGCGAATGTCGCTTTAGTCACCCACGCCGCACCATCAATGCTATACTGCAACAGCATTGAAGAGATAGGATTATTGGCGCTGGTGTTCGACATTACCAATCGCCACTCAAGCTTCTTGTCTGCAGCTCCATCAATATCCCAAGCACGTCCTCGGAATCGAAGAGCCGGAGACGTCTGAACAGGCGTTCCTACAGTCGAGGGTGTCTCGTTTGCAAGGATCAGCCCTGTTCCAGTTGCATCGTACGCGGCTGACAGTGCCCCGATCCCGTTCTGCGTCAGCAGGGCACGTAGCGCCGTGGTGTCAATGGCGAGGAAGTCTCCACCGTCAGCGTTCGCGCGAATCAGCAAAGCTTCAGCGTTAGTGACATCAATGACCACTGGCGCCTGAAAGTCACTGGTTCCGAGCACCGAAACCGTATCCGCCGAGGTGTCACCGAGCTGGCAACTCCCGCCGAACGTGATCCCACCAGAGATAAGCAGTGTCCATGTGTCAACTACCGGCTTCAGCACGCCATTGACAAGTTTCCAGAGGGATTTAGACCAAGCCATTACACAACTCCTTCCGTGTCCGAGGCGACGAGGTATGATGCAATGTCGGCGACTTCGCCAATAGCCCCATTCGCATAAGTGAAGGTTACCTCCAGCCCGTCGCACGGGCCAAGAGGCTCGAGGATCGGCACGGTGTACCAGGTGTCCGCGTCGAAGTCGAAAGCCGACACGATCAGCGCATAGCCGGTCGCGTTCGCAAGGTTGCAGACCGTGCTGGTGGCTTCGTCGAAGCGGATGATCGGCTTCACGGAGATGCTTAACCCCGTGGTGTTTGCGCCGAGTGCCTTGTGAACCTTGAAGGCAACCGAAAGATCCCCTTCACTCACCCGTTTGCGACCCTGTGCTATCCCTTGATACAAGCGCTGTGGAAGCAGAATAGACACCGCATGGGAAAGTGCATCGGCGATCCCTGCCAGCGCGGTTCCGGCTACCTTATTGACCGTACTCATCTACCACTCCCTTCGATGTTCGTGTTGAACGACGATGAACCGGAGAGAAACTGGTTCTTCGCCTGGTGTTGTTTAATCCTGTGTCAAGGTCACCTTCAATCAAGCGCGTTACGTTGACCTCTAATGCGTGAAATACCGGAATCGTCTTCATCAGCTTATGGAAGGCGTCCCGGTCGTGTTCATAGGTAAAGATGGCAAGGTCCCTTAGGAACTTCCACCAGAACGTCATAACTGGTGGCGCGAGCGCTCCGGCTGGATCGGCGTTCTTGCCACCGATACGGAACACCCAAACCAGATCAAGTGCGAGAGATCCCCACAGTCCAGCAACTCCCGCTCCCAGCATTGAAACCATCAACCCAATCCAGAACTCGTCCTTACGTTCACGGTCGAAGATGAAGTTTTTCAGCATATCAACCATCAGTCCGGCTGCCGCTTGACCAAACAGAAATACCGCGAGCTTCTGGACGTGCCCCTGCTTCGCTTCCCATAGCGCGTCTGACGCGAGATTCCCCATCGCTCTGGAATAGGAGGTGAAAGCCAATACTCTGCGAGACCAGTGACCGCGCATCCAGGGCGGAACATCTAATGGGTTCTCCCCAGTGACGTTCACACGCGACACCATCGTCTGAACAATCCGGGCTGTATCCTTCGGCGACGATCCTGTCAATAGCATCCGATCAATGTCAGCCTGCCTGAAGCTGTAATACCTCTTCAACTTGGCAGTCGCAAACGCAGCAACCTTCCCACCAGCGCGCAGATCGGTGACGTAATCCTCTGCCAGCCGAATTGCCGCCAGTGACGCTCCTTTGTTCAGCACCCTGTTAGCGAAAGCGAAGCCGAGGGCTCGTAGCGTCTTCTTGGAAAATTCGCCGGTGTTAAGTGTGAGGGTTGACGACTCTTCGATATAAGTCAGGGTGTCGCGTGACCATCCCTGCATTTCGCGCACGTCTTCCAAGAGTCGCTCGGCGTCCTTGTCGCCCATCTTCGCTTTGCCAATATTCAGAAACGCCCGTGCAGTGTTCTTCATTTCGCCTTCCACGAAGATCGGAACTACCCCGCCGAGTTGCGTGACCTGAGACATCGAAAGCATCGCCGATCGACCAATCGCTTCAGCAGCGACCGCAGCCTGAGCGAATAGGTTTGTTGAAACTATCGCCGGTATGCCCGGCGTCCGTCCTGTGACTTCATTCCAGACCGCCTCGAACAGCGAGGCAAGATTGGCTCCGCCGCCTTGCTTCAGTATTTCGTCTCGTGAGTCCCTGATCCAAGCGTTGATCGCCGTTCGGTAGTCCGGGTATTTGTCAGCTCCGTAGCCGGGTAGTTTCCGAATGACCGAAATGGTGGCGACGCGGGTAGCCATCGAGTGAATGTACCAGTTCGCCTCCACAAAGGGATCGGTTTCAAGCAGCTTCACCACGGTCCCGTCTGCCAGCACTACCGCTTCAGGAAGATCGGCCAGTCGCTGTTCTTCCATCGAAGCGAATTTCCGGTCCATCGGCGCGAGGTTCGGGTTCGCCCAACTGGTGATCATGTCGAGGTCTATATGGTTCTCGATCATTACCTTTTGGATCGCCTCCCATACCGGCCCCGCCTGACGGATGATCGCATTACGCGCAGTCCGAGACGGGTAATGCGTGAAGTGATGTTCCGCCTGGTGTTTTGCGAACGGTTCATATTTGGATTCGTCGGATCGGTACTCCCCTTCTTCGATCCGTTTCTGAAGGCGCCGGATCCGGTTCTTCAATCCACCGATCTTATTGCCAAGTCCCTGTTCTCCGAACGACCGTGCCACCTCAAGCCGCGCAAGCGTCTCTTTCGATTCGTTCAGAAGGTCTTGAATCCTCTGCTTCACGCGAACCGTTACACCCGCTTCAATCGCCATCTGCGCTGCGTACTTCTTCATCCTGTCATATTCGCGAGCGTAGTTGCCAAGCGCCGGTGATGGCCATCCTACTCCGTCCACCCCATAGGTTTCATAGTACGCCTTGAAGTTCTCGCGCATCCATCCCCACTCAGAGGCCTTCAGACGGTTTCCAGCCTCCTCCATCCACTTGATAGGCAGCCCGCCAATGGATTTAATCTCCTGTACGACTTCGGCAATTACTGAACTCGCTTCGACGCCGGCAGGTATCTTTTCAAGCGCGCGACGTGGCCGACGTCCGAACCAATCGGCAACCTGGTCGAAGTGATCCTCATTGTCGTTGTAGATCTTGTCCAGGTCTTCTTTGACGCCGGAGATCGCACCCCATATCTGCGCTGGCGGAATGCCCATGTTGAGGTACACTACGTTCTCGTCATTCCCTCCCCGCCCTGGCTCGGTCACTTCCTCTTCGATCCGCAGGTCCGCCCCTTCACTGATCTTCGTCGTGGTTTCACCCGGAGCAGCCGCCAATCGTTCGCGCAGGTTCCCCTTTTCTCTTTTTCCTCTTCCCTTTTCCCTATCTTCGATGTGCCGTTCAGCTATCTGCACCCCCGCGTCAACCGCTTTATCCGCTTCAAGCGTCGGATTGACGAAGTCCACCGCCTCCGATTCGTCTTCCGCATCAAGGAAGTCGCCGTTCGCATCTTCCGACCGTCCCATAATCACTGGCTGGTCGGCGCCGGTGGATGAGATTCCCAATTCCACCCGCAGCTTGTCGAGCTTTTCTTTCGCGGTGGCGAAGTCTTCCATGTGTTCAAACGGTTTGTCAAGGCGGTCACTCAGTTCGCGGAGCTTCTGTTCGAGCTTAACAGCTTCGCCTTCGTTTGATTCCGACGTCGTGATCAGAGCGTCCAGCCTATTCCTGATCCGTTGCAGGTTGCCAGCCGTATCCGCGTCGAGTTCCACGTCGTAGATGTGATGGTTGACGTGGATATAAGCAGTCGGCTTGTTGTAGGCTCCCTCTTTGATCACCACCCAAAAGCCAAACACCTTCCCCTTAACCTCTCGAACGGTTGCTTTCTCCCCCGCCTTCATCCGCTCTGTGATCTCTGCCAAAGTCGAACGCCGAATCACTTCAGACGCTGCCTTCCGCAATCCTTCTGCGGCCTCTGCTGGCTTCTCGTAGGTAACGCCGTAAAATTCCACCCCGGGAAGTTCCCTCGCGTCCCAGCCTTCCCGTGCCGTTTTGTAGGTGGCGTAATCGTCCCTCTGCTGCTCGGCCCTTGTTCGGTATTCGGCAATGCGTTCGGGATCATATTGGAGCGCATATCTAATGTTCCAGTTCTGATTCCGCCATGCGCTGTAAAGCGACTCCAGCCGCCCGACTTCTGACTCGAGGTTTACCATGTCGAGAATGCGAGGGTCGCCCAGGGCGTGAGCTTTGACCACGCTGTAGTTGAGCAGAATATCATCCACGTCTTCAGCATTCCGCGAAGTTGCCTGTCCTGATGTGACCTGCCTGATAAACGTCGCCTTCCGTTCCAGCATCTGCCACAGGAAGGCGTCAAAGCTGTCCTTAGTCACATAGCGGAAGATCCGTACCTCGTCGAACATGTTGCCGAATCGCAGTATCCGCCCGTCGCGTTGCTCCAGTTCAGCCGGTTTGTAGGGAGCGTCAAGATGGTGCGCCGCTATCAGACGTTGCTGAAGGTTCGCGCCGACGCCCATCTTCTCGGTCGAAGCGATCACAATTCGCAGATCACCTTTATTCAACCGTTCGTAGATCGCCTGCTGCGCCGACGCCACGTCAGAGGCGTTGTCAGCGTCATGGATGAAGGCAATCTCAGAGGACGGGATTCCAAGCCCGATCAGCTTCGACTTGATGTCGTCGTAGATGCTGAATCCGCCCTTACCCGGCGTCGAAAGATCGCACCAGATCGCCTGCACTCCGCTCTGATCCGTCGTCTCCGCCCAGATCGAATGCACGTTAGCTACAAGCTGGTTCACCTTCGAGTCGAGATTATCGGGCAGCGACGGATCAACTAACCGCATATCGAGCGACGCCTTTCGAGCGTCCGTCGTCAGCTTCAGCATGTTGTCGTCGCGAGGATCAACCCTCCCTGATCGTATGTCTTCGGCGCGGTGCATCAAGTCCTGGACAAACGCCTGCAAATCCGATGAAGGGAAGGTCTCTTGAATCTCCGGCTTGCCTGTCCGCACCTTCGGAATCTGGATCTTCGCGTCGGCGTTGCTGATCGGATCGGCGACCTGACGGTAAATCGCTGTCAGTTCAGGGATGTTGCGGAAGCGAGCGAACCTATCCTTCGATCTGAACTTGCCATCGGGCGAGTACTCCACCGCCGATATCACCTCGCCGAAGGTGTGCGCCCATGTGTCGAACGCCTTGATTCCCCGCTCTTCAAGCTGCTGTGGTTGTAAGTAGCGCTGAATCGTAAACATTTCGGCGACAGAGTTGCTGATCGGCGTCCCCGTCGCAAACACCACCCCGCGATAGCCGGTGATCTCGTTGATGTACTGCGTCTTCAGAAACATGTCGAAGGCGCGCTGCACGATGTTCGACGAAACGCCCGGAACGCGCGTCATCTGAGTTCTGAAGAACAGGTTCTTAAACTTATGCGCCTCATCCACAAACAGCGAGTCTATCCCCAACTCCTCGAAGTATGGCCCCTTGTCCTTCTTGTACCTCGCGGTCAACCGGTCAAGCAGCACTTCGAGCCGTTTCACCGCCGCTTCGATCTGCTTAACTTGGGGGTCTTTCTTCTTCCCCTTCTGCTTGCCAGCCGCGTCCTGTGCTTCAACCAACATCGCTTTCAACTCGGCAATCTGCTGGTCGTAGAACGCCCGAACCCGCTTTTCGGAGAGTGGAATTCGTTCAAAGGCGCTGTGAGGAACGATCACCGCGTCCCAATCTCCCGTCGCTATTCGGGCAATCGTCTTCATTCGGCGCTGCGGGTTCAGGTCATCCTTACCGACAGTCAGTATATTCGATCCGGGGAAGAGATTGCGGAAGGAATTCTCCCACTGAGTCAGCACGTTATTCGGGACGTTGAAGATCGCCTTCTTGGTGATGTTCAGTCGCCTCATCTCCATCGCCGCGCCGACCATCGTGTAGGTCTTCCCCGCTCCCACCACATGAGCGAGCAGCGTGTTGCCATTGCTCATAATCCGCCAGATCGCGTCCTTCTGGTACTTCCGCAGTCGTATTTCGGCGTTCGATCCCGGCAGCGTGAGGTGGTTGCCATTGAAGGTCGGATTGACGAGGTTATTAAACATGTCGTTGTAGAGGCGCACCAGACGGTCAGCCCTCTTCGTGCCGTCATTCTCCCACAGCCACTCCTCAAACCGTCGCTGGATCTTGTTCTGCTTCTCGGTCGCGTCCGCCGTCTTGTCCTTGTTGATCGCCTTCCGGTCCCTTCCCTCTTCCCGGAAGTAGTCGTAGATCAGTGGCGTTCGTCCGTTCATGGCAAGCTGTATCAGTTCAATGGCGCCGATGCGGTCATTACCATAGTCAACTTGATTGCGAGCTGCATTTGGAGCTTGATCGGTTTTGATACTCCAGACGCCTTCGCTCTCGAGGAATTTCACGTCAACCCTGAAGTTCCGGTCCGCCCCTTCGCCGACCAGCATCCGGATGAAGTCGTTGTAGTCTTCGACCGGAACCCAACCCGTTCCAATTCTGACGCTTATTTCGCCCGGAGGAATATCTTCCGGCTGCACGGCTGTAAGCGCTTCGACGTTGCGCTCAAAGCTCTTATCCATTTTCGCTGCGGCTATCGCGGCTGCCAGCTTCCTTCTCACGTTGCCGCTGAGATAGACCTCCTTTGTCTCCCACGTTCCTTCCGGGTTGCTGAAGATTCGATCCCCCAACTCCTCGGCAATCGTATCGGGAGTCTTGCCGGTGATCGTCTCCATGAATGTCATGTCAACCCGCCCCTTCGCGTTCAGTGACGCGAGCAAGGCTTCGTTTCCAGTTCCAACCCGGCTGTAGGTGATCGGTGGCCACTGCGTTCGTTGCGAAAGGATCTTCGACCGCTTTGGAGTCGTCGCCTTCCCGTCGAAGTACTCGAGACTCGAGACTAATGCGTAGTCGGGATCGGCTTCAAACGCTTTCCGGTTCTCCCTGCTGTTGACCGGGCCGAACTCCTTGGCGAAACCGTCATACTTCATCACCAGTTCTGCCCGCGCCGTTTCGACCGCATTGTCTTCGCTGGTGGGAGAGGTTTGCAGTTCGATCAGAGACTTCAGGGCGTCGCGTAATTGCGATAGCGCCACGATGCGTGGCTTCAGTTTTTCGGGTGTCTCTGTCTTGTAGAGATATTCACCCTTCCGCTGAAGTAGTTCCCCGCCCTCGCCGACATAGAGACCGCCGTCCTTTGATCCTTCTGGAGCCTTCACACCCGTTCCAAGCCGTTCGATCTGTTTGGCCGCGAGCAGTGATTTATCGCCCGTGTCGGTTTGAATCTGATCGAAGGCTTGAGGCAGTGTCAGTTCGCCGAGTACTCGTCCGATTTCGGTTTCAAGGTTCAAGTCCGACGATTTCACCGTCTTCTCGTTCGCGCCGTACATCGAACCTTCAGACGACCAGGTCCCTAACACCCGATCTGGATGGTTGTGGTAGTACTCGCTAACGTCATACTCGAAGCCGTCTATCTTCATCGGGCGAGTCGAGTAGAACGGTTCACCGCGGTAAGCGATTCCTTCGGGCCGTCGCTGAAAGATTACCACGTCGGTCACAACCTGAGTATGCGCAATCTTCCCGAAGGCGTCGTTTGGCAATCGAACCGCGCCGACGAAGTCACCAAGCTTCGCCATCTCCCGCCGAACCGCGCTACTCTGCTTGTCGAGTGTGCCGGCGCTGGTGATGAACGCCACGAGACCGCCCGGTCGAGTCTTCCTCAGCGCCTTCAGAAAGAAGAAGTCGTGAATCAGATGCTTCGCCTTGCGGTTCTCAGGATCATAGACGGTGTAGCTGCCAAACGGCACGTTCGAGATGAACAAGTCTACGAAGTTGTTAGGGATCTCAGCCGACTCGAATCCGCCGACATAGACGTTAGCTGTCTGGTAAAGCTGCTTCGCGATTCGACCACTGATGCTGTCAAGTTCCACACCCGCGAGCTGCGAATCGGATATGATCTCGTCCGGGGCCGCGCCAAAGAAGTGTCCCACTCCCATCGAAGGATCAACGATCCGCCCTGGCTTAACGCCGAGCTTGCGCAGTCCGTCCCAGATCCCGCGAATGACCGCCACGCTGGTGTAGTGAGCGTTCGGAGTTGAAGCCCGCGCCGATTCGTACTCCTCATCGGTCAGCAAATCGCGCAGTTCGGTGTACTCAGACTGCCACTGTTTTTTCGCTTCCCAGTAGCTGTCCCAGTTGTTACCAGTTCGATAGCTGGCGTAGTTACCAAAGGCTTCAACCAGACCACCCCAGCCGACATATTGAACCAACACCGCCTGCTCGTCGGGAGTCGCCATCCGGCCTTCGCTCTCGATCTGCTTCAGCAATCGGATCGCCGCGACGTTGTTCTGGTACTGCAATTTCTTGCCAGAATCCAGCCCTACGCGGTCAACGTCGGCAATCCGATAATCTACTCGGGTGTCTCCGTCGCGTCGCCTGACGCTTCTTCCGGCACGTTCAGAATGAATTCCTCCCAACTCATCTGTTCCGCCAGGTGCGGATTCATTCCGCCGCTTACGGCCTTGTCGAATGCCGCCCGGGCGCTCTCCGTTTTGCTCAGCAGCATTCGGTAAAGTGTCCCCGCCGTCTCCAGCCGTTTCGTCCACTCCGGGAACGACTGCTGGTAAGTTGCCAGCGCTCTCACTCCCCAGCCCAGTTCCAGAAGTTTCGCTTTCGCCTGTTCCTCCGTCGTCTGATCCCACTTCCACGGAGTCGGCAAGTCGCTGTTGTCTGTCAAGTTCATTGTTCGCCTCTATTTCTTGGGCGATTCGGTCGAGTTCCGCCGAGGGAGTCATCCCCGTCGCGTCGAAGCCCGGCTCGTACCGCGCCATTTCGTACCACTGTCGAAGGTACGGTCTGATCTTCTCGGCTACCTCCCTTAGATCGCCGAGCATTGCTTTCGTGTAACCCGCCCAATCGCGAGCGGTGTTCTCTATATGATACAGCGTCAAGGTCACGCCGGCGCGAACCACGTTCGGATCTAATCCCACGTTCAGACGTCCAAACGCCTCCTTCAGAATCTTCCGCGCCTCGTCCGCCGCCGCCTCACTGACAAGTCTTCCCTCTGTCGGTACGACAGACTTCAGTCTGTCACCTACAGGATTGACTCTTGCAAGCAGTCCGTTGCTATAAGCGTAGTCATTCGCCGCCGTGATCGCCTTCTCCCGCGTCCACCCGCTCACTCCCTTGCGGTCGCCAAGCAGTACTCCCGCCCCTTTTTCGCTCGGCTTCTTAATCCGGACTTGCCAGCCGAACACTGCTGACTCTTCGAGTGAAATGGTGACGCCATTAGCGACAACCACGCTCGATCCGGTCTGAAGCGCCTGCTTCAGCCCATCCGCATCGAGTGCCGTTTGAACTTGAACGGTTTCTTGGCTCCCGGCTTCCCCTGCTTTTTGTTCAACTGGTCGAATATCGCTCGTTGCGCTGCTACCGCTTCCGGCTTCGTTTTGTACGGCCCCGCGATTACCTTCCCCGTTTTCGATGTCACCAGGTAACCGCCCGGACTCTTGATTACCATTGTTCGTGTCCTCGGTTGATTGTACCACCGCCTTCGCTTCAGCTTCCCGAAACGCCGTCTTCACCTCGTCAAGGAGGACAGGCGTCCCTGCCTGTCCACTTTCCGCCGCGTCAGCATCAGCTTCTTCCTTGATGTCGCTGATCAGGTCGTCAACAATCTGCTTCAGCGTCAGATTCCAGTTCTGCTCCCGGTAGTAAGGTTCGTCACCCTGTACCGATAAAGCCAGTTCCTCACCAAAGTGTTCGACCTGATCTTCCGGGAGTCCTTGTTCAACTGCGTACTTGGTCGCCTCGTCTGCAAACGCGAGATACGACTTTACAAAGCTCTGGTTGTAGTAGGCGCTGTGATAAACCGCTTTCCGGCTGAGTTCAATCTTCTGGTCACGCAACTGGTTTTTATCGGCGGTATTCTTGGTGGCCTTCATGCGTTTTTCTAAGTCCGCTATTTGAGGCGCAACCTCCTCATGAAGACCCAGAACCTGACTCATCGCCGCGTTCACCGTCGCTACCTGATCTGCGAGCGTCCTGTCCCACGAGAATGAAGTCTCCACCGCATCATCCGGCGCCACAATCTCCCCGCTCAGATCGATCGGTAACTCCTCGGCGCCGGGTTGTTCGGTCTGAGGGGAATTGACGGAAGTGGTTTCCCCGGGCGCGGCTGGAGCTTTCCCTTTTCCCTTTTCCTTTTTCCCTGCGACCTTCGCCTCGATCTCAGCCTTGATCCGTCCCACCTCCGAAGCTAACACATCACGCGGATCGCTCTGGAATGTCCACGCCCCTGACTGGCTTTTCTTTCCCCCGGCAATCCGAGCCGCCTGCTCATATTCAGCCGGAAGAGCGCGCACCTGGTACTGAAGCTTCTTGTTCTTCGATGCGCCTTTGAATATCTGCTGTTCAACCGTGATTCCGAGCGCGTCGAGGTCGGCCCTCTGCCCTTTCTTACGGCTGGCTTCGATCAGATCCTTCGCTTCCTGTCCGAAGCTTTCGATCAGTCCGGTCGCGTCCTTCAATTCGTCCAAATCGGCGTCAGTGACCGGATCGCCGTTCAGTATCTTCGACCGAATGCCTGACAGCTTCTCCAGTTGCGCAGTATATTGTGCAGTGGTTTTGCCCTTTGCGTTCGTCTTTCCGTTGATCAGCTTCGCCTCAAGCGCGTCGAGCACTGCCAACTGAGGAAACGCCTCGTTCGCCCCCTTCGTCTTCGATTTGAAGTCGGTTAGCGACTTGATTAAGACGTCCGCCTCTTCACTGGTGAGCGCTGCCGCACTGTTTTTCCCCGTCAGCGTGATCGCTAACCCGCGCAGCGCCTCTGGTTTCCAGCCCATGCTGTTGGCGAGCGAACTCATCTGCACCATTTGTGCGGGCGTGGTGAAAGCGTTCGCAGTTTGTTCGATCAGCGCTGCCTTCGCCGCTTCACTCCCCTTGTCGGCCCCTGCTTCAAGGTAAGTTTTTACGGTCGGTTCACCTGAGGGGTGAATAGTCGGAGCAGGCGACGGAGACGGTTCGGCGCGGGAGGCGTTTACCGGGCCGGTCGTCGGTTGGGGAGGCGTCGCCGCCTGCTCCTGAGGTTCAGCTTTGAATCGTTTGAATGACGCTGGATCTTGCGAGTGATCGCCACCTAATGCGACCTCTGCGCCACCCATAACCGCGCTTACTGGTACAGCTGCGAGGATGTTCTGCCATACTTCAGTGAAGTACTCACCCATCCCCACGCGCTTCATTTCGTCATAGACCTTGTGAGCGAGCAGTTGATTTCCGCCCTGGAGCCCTTCCGTTCCGACTTCAATAAAGAAACTGGTAGTAGCGCGCGCAACCCGTTCCTTCATTCCCTTGAGCTTCAATACTGACAGTCCACGTTCGAGCGAAACCATTTCAAGGGCTGCATTCAAACCGCCTACCGCGAGCGTGACGGCTGCGGCTTTCCGAGGATCAACCTTTGTGCCAGTCGCTGCCACATAGTCTTCAATGTCCTTTGCGACGCCACCGGCTTCACCGCCGAAGACAATAACCGTGGTGATCTCCGGCGACGCCAGCGCAGAGGCCATCAATCCGACCATCAAAGGCGCGTTTTCGCCGACCAACTGGTAAAAGCGTCCGGGATCTGCCAGATCCTTGAACGAGTCAACTGGTTCTGCGTACTTCCCGGTCGCCTCCTGTGGGTTGATCAGATGCTTTGTGACCGCTTCGACGCCTTGCGCTGCGTTCGTCCACGGATCATCGGTCGGCTGATACTCGTCAAATAGTGACCTAAGCGCGTAGAGGCCAAGTCCCATCGGGCTTGACTTCTGCATCACCTGAGCGAACTTGCCGCTCCCGTACAGCTTTTCAACCATTCCTTGTGTGCGCAGCGCGCCAGCTACCGTGTAGTCAATCGCGGTCTTCGTCCCCCGTCCCCAAACGTCGCCCATATCCCCTTCGTCCTTCGAGGCTTCCGGGGTTTCGCCTGGAACATTAACCGGCGTGAACTTCACTTTGCTCGGTCGAAGGTCGTTGTTCGTTTCGATCAAATGCCGGTATGCTGCGTCGTTGATTTCGGATTCGGTTATGTCCGGGAGACGGCGCTGAAGTTCGGGCAGCACCACGTCGCGCCAGTGGTAGTCGCGCATCGCCGTCTTTTCTTTGTCGGATAGTCCGGCCCAACGGCTGCTGGTGGAGATTGACCACCACGGCAACGGCTCATCCGGTTCAGGGGGAAGATTCTGCTGCGGAGTGCCGTAGAGGATTGGTTCGAGTTCCTTCAACCGCTCCGAAAGTGGACGGTCGTCGGCGCTCAAATCCATCTGCGAGAGACGGTCGTAGATCTCCATCCCACGATCTACGAATCCGCCCAGTTCGCGGAGTTCTGTGTCCTTAGTCTGCTTCACCTACTGTCCGCCCGCATCTTCGTTATCGGCCTCTTCTCCCGCTTGATCGAGAATGGCGTTGATTTCGTCAACCTTCTGATCAATGAAGTACGCACCCCGGTCTGTGGCGCGCTTCGCAGTCGCCTTCAATCGTACCCGGCGCATCACCCCAATCTCAGCAATCTTCATTGTACGCTTTCTGATCAGCGACGCCATTCCGCCGTAATCCTGAGCTATCTTCTGATCCTTCGACATGGTGATCGGCTTCGTAAAGTCCGGCGTCCCGTTCTTGTCCTTTTCATATCCAACAATTCGCAATTCCGGGCCGTTCACGTCGGCAGTCATAGCGTCGAGTTCGTCCTGCGCCTTCCCAAGTACTTCCTTATCAAACCACTCCACATTGCGCTCTTCACCGTTCCACATAATCGGCATATTCTTGGGTTCACGGGCTGCGCGGTCGGCGACCTGTTGGTCCTGCTTTTTCTTGTAGTCGAACACCTCCTTCTGGAAGTCGAACTTCTGACCAGCTACGTCGGCTTTTTTCGCATCACCGGCGACCTTGTTACCGCCGATAATGTCTTCCAGTTCGATGGTGTCAAGGCGGGTGGGATCACCAAACTCTGTGGATCCAAGCGGGTTGAAGTCAGTCCCCTGAGTACGTGCGTTGACAGAGCGCGCCTGAAGGCCGGTAAGGATTGGTTCAACCCCTTCGAGTCCCCCCCCGCGCTTGCCGAAGTCAGCGATTATCTCGTCGTTCTTACTCCAGTTATCGAGGAGTTCCTTCTTCCGCGCCTTCGCTTCTTTCTCTTGGGGTGTCTCTTTCGGGTTGTTCTCGGATTCCGACCTCGCGCGGTAGTCAATCATATCCCGTTCGGATTGCGCCCGGTAATCAACCATCCCTTGTTCGTCACTGATCTTGTCGCGCCGCTTCTGGAGATCGTCAATCGCTGCATCCTGCTTCGTTTTCCGTGCAGATTGAAGCGAGTCGAGTCGGTTGCTCGCGCTCAAGAGGCCGCGCAGACTCATTAGACCGCCCTCCCCTTCGGAGTAGCCTTCGGGATCATTCCAAGCAGCTTGTCCAGCGCCGTGCCAAACGTGGATCCACCAGCTTCCGTGATGGTGTTGTTTTCGTTCACGTCGTTGATATAGCGATTTTCCCGAAGGCCGGTGAGGTACTGAAGGAACTGTGTTTTCTGTGCGCTCTTCTGGAGTAGCAGCTTCGCTTGAGCGTCGGCTATGGCGGTGTCTCCCTCAGTCCTGATCTGCGTCTCAAGCTTTGGCAGTTGACCGGATCGGAATGTCCCGCGTGAGGCCATGTCTTCACGTACCGCCGTGAGCGAAGACCCGACTCCTTCACCGACCTGACGCTTCACGCCTGACATGATCAGAGCTTCGTCTTCGGGACTCATCCCGATTTCGTCAAGGTTTGGAAGCGCCGGAGCCTTTGGCTTTTTCTTGAACATTGAGTACGCGCCGAGCGCCAACTGCGCTGCGGCCAAGATTGCAGCTAACATCTATTCTCCTACCATGACGCCACTGCGCCGGTGATGATCCCTGTTTCAAGCCATTCCCCGCTATCCGGTTTGTTGCCGGTGCGCCTGAAGACGAACATTTCCCAATCCGTTCCATTCACCAACCAGATCGTCTCCCCGTCCCCCCAACTAATCTCGTGACTGACCTCTGCGAAGCTGCTGTAAAATCGGCTTGGTTCGCTCTGTCGCACGTCGTCGCGAACCTTCTTCCGCTCTTCCTGTGCGGTCGGTATTCCAGGTGTTGCCTTCATTAGATCCCTATCGCGCGCCAGTTGAACGCAGACGCGCCTCCTGTAAAGTTCGTAATGCGGAACGATCCTGGAGCAAGCAGGGAAATTCGGACGCCACCATTTGTTATTCCCGCGTTCGTTGTCACGCTGTGAGTGTGCGGATCACCCGGCACGCTGTTATTTCCGCTGAATACTGTTTCGCCCGGATAGTAGATATAATCATTCATCCGGGTTGTAGTTTGCTCAACCTGAACGATTGGAATTTCGTCGAACGCCACCGCATATGTGACGGTTTCAAATCCGCCATTTGCTATGTTGCCTGTGACTCCAGACTTGAACTTTACCGCACCGTGAGCGAGATTCAACACCGCTGCGGGCATTGCAGAACCATCCAAAACCTTTCCGTCAGCGCCCCCGCCGTGTCCATGACCAGCACCATCAAACGTGATCTTCGCTTCACCAATCGCGTCCACGTTGGCGTCGTCTATTCCACCTGTCAATACGGCCAGGATTTTGGCGAAGTTTGAATTTATGTCGTTGACCGCTGCCTTCGTGTTCTTGACGAAGGTTATGAATCCGGTTATCAAAGCCATTTGTCAATCCGTTTCATCGTGGACGCCATCCGCGTCCGCTGTTGATCTTGTAGCCAAGCGAGAGCAGCGTCATTGCGAACTCGTCGCTGGTCGTGATATCGAAGCCGACGGTAAAAAAGCGTCCCTCTGCTGTCGTTGGGAATGGAACCTGAACCGTGCGGGCTTCCCCGCTCGCCCAAACGAGATACTCTGAGTCGCCCAGAGGGTGATCAGCCGCATCATACCAGTAATTCAGATCCCAATACGTGCCGTTGTCACCAAGCGACCAGGTGAATTGCCCAGACCGTCCCTCGCCCTCGTCGGTTGACCAGGTGAAAACGATTGTCCCTGATCCTTCAACCTTCGCAAGGAATTCCATTAACCACTTCAAATCGCCGAGACGTCCGAAGCTGACCGACTGCATTCTCCAGATCAACCTCAGCCCTTCCGAAGTTCCGGCCTTATGGATTACAAAGTAGTCTGTCAGCACTGGATCAGTTGTCCAGAACGGTCCCACGGCGATAATACCGATTGCGAGCGTGTCGCTGGTGTTGGATAGGATAGTAAAGGATTCCGTGCTATCATCGTCGTACCGCCATAGCTGAACAGTCCCCCCGGCCCATTCGTTCGTTGTCCAACCCGCTCCAGCGCATTTCAGCTCGTAAGTCGGGTGTGCAGCTGCGCCGGTGACTTGGCTGGAATAGCCCAACTCGGTTACGATCTGACGCGCGACGTTTTCCTGCATTACCGCCGCATGATAATCACCCCTGTACAGTTCGAGTGAATCATTCTTGCCGCTGAACTGACAGAAGCAGGTTCCGCCTTTGTGCGGAGCGTAGTGCCATTGACGGTCTGCAAATCGGTAAACAACCGCGCCGTTGTTCTGCGGTCGAATGGTCCCACCACCATCGGCGAGGACGGTGGTGTCTTCCATGACGGTCCCCGTGCCGGTGATCGAATCGTCGTAAAGGTTCCGCGAGTCGTCGAACGTAAGGCTGACGATTAGTTCGTCTCTGGATCTGTCGTAGCTCATCCGGGCGTCGTCCAGCTTGCTCATAACTACGGTTTGCCATATCGCCTTGACGTTCGACGCATCCTCGCGGTGGCTTGTGGGGTTGAGAGGGATTTCGTTCCCGTCGAAGATCCAGACACCCTCAGTGTTCAGCAGTCCAAGCCGACCATCGCAGTCCGCGACACAACGAATCGAAGGAGCGCCGATTGAAAGGTATCTTGGAGTCACACTCCAACTGACAGGCGCGCCATCCGCATTCAGCACCGCTACCGATCTGCGTTTTATGATCAGAAGGCGACCTTGAAAAACCATTCCCCCGGTGATCGCGTCGCCAGTGTCGGGATCTATGTCAATGAAGTTCTCTACCGGCCAGTAATCCGGCTTGCCGATTTCGCTGTAATAGCAGCGCGAGGGGTTGTCATCATCGCAAAAGCCGAAGGCGCGCTCGTTGAACATGACGCAGTACTTGAAGCGCGGAGGAGCCGAGTGATCTTCTACCGGGATTAGTTCGGTATGGTACTTATTCGTGTCGCCGAGGTCGTTCGTGTTGTCAATGAATCCGGCCCAAACCATGTAATTAAGGGCTTCGGGTGACACGCCTATCGGAGTGTAAGCTCCACCATCATCATTGACCAAAACCAGCGTGTGCAGATCGGTGCGGCTTTGAACCTGCTTGTAAACTGCCCCGATCTGGATCGCGTAACCCGCCGTAACCCCATCGGTCACAAAGTCAGCTGAAGCATCAACCAGTGTTCCGGTCGCACCCAAGTCGGTGAAAACGCCATTGCCAGCGTAGATCAGTCCTTTTGTCAGCGTCGTAACCAACCGAAGATTAGTACTCCCCCCTGTCTTCGAGCGCCAGATCTTCAGTTTATCCGCGAACTGGTTCTCCATGTCGTAATTGTCGGCGAGAGGCCAGACTCCACCAGCTATGTGAACCCATACCTTCTTGTTGTTCGCCGTGAGGTTGATACTAAATGCAGTGTCACCCCGCTCCCCCCACAGCTCGCGCTCCGACTCATAAAGCGAAGCATAGTACTTGTAGTCACCGGTGTCCTGAAGCACACCAGCTGCGGCTTGTTCTGTTCCATCCAGCACCGAACTTACCGACGTGAACTTCTTGAATCCCCACGTTCCGCTTTTGGCGCCATCAGTTTTCATCGGGAGGTTGAAGCCATCAGCGAGGTAGAGTCGGTCGTTGTAGGCTGCGAAGTCCCACGGATGGTTGACATACGAAACATGACCGCCGACAAATCCGCCAGCTGCGATTTCACCATAGACGAGGCCGCTCGGAGTGTAGCCCGAGTGAAGACGCTCCGGGAGTAACGGTACCCAACTGGATCCGACAAAGCTTAGGAAGTTATCCCATGCGGTGGCGATAAACAGTGGCGTCCCGTTCTCCGGGACAAACCTGATCAGCGTCGTTGGCCGGTCCGCCATCTTGTAGTTGATCGCTGAATGCAGCGAAGTTCCGTAAATAGATTCGAGCCGTCCATCAGAACGCCTGATATTCTGCATTTCGCGGGCATAGACGCGCAGAGAAGAGTCTGGCTTGACAACTAAGGGGTTCGCGTTCTCTTGAAGCCCTAAAAAGTCCAGGACACTATTCTCGTACAGATTCAGCATCTATCAGCGCCCATACTTTCTTTGGTTGCGAAGTTTGCAGCGGTCACGGTTCGACATCCCGACGCCACGTTGAATGTAGTGATCGGCGATTTCTTGATGATCGGGATTCGTTGTTACCGAGAAATGCGGTTTTTCTTTGCTAATCGGCGCCGTTACTGCGACGCATGGTGAGCCTTCGTGTTTCGGTTCCAGAAACGGTCGCGCCGGACGAGGGATTATCGAACGCCTCATTGTCAATCCTTTGGTCAAGTACGAAGTGTTTACCGATCATCGCCATATCGAATGTTCGGTTCAATTGATCTACCGCACGTTGTGCGGCCCCCTGTCGGTATGCAGCCTGCTTCCGTCTCTTTCGCAGTGTGCGTTTCGAGGTCGGGAAGAAGTTCATCCCAAGCTGCATTAGAAACCTGCCTGTCCGTCTATTGCCGGACTCAGTCCGTAAAGGTTGTTATACTGGTCAACCATTTCATTCCGCTTTCTGATCGCTTCGGCGTCTTTCGAGTCCGCACCTGGTATATCGTAGCTCTTCTTCCGCAGCGCCAGTGCAACCGTCTGAAGGATTACGATTTCCTGCAGATCGGGATCGTTGTCTGGAAGCGTCATATCGCCCGATTCGGTCGCCCAAATCAAGATGTCTGGATCGAAAGCGCGCCCTGTTGTGATAGTGGGATAGGTTTTAATTACAAGATTCGACTGATCGCGCGACCAGATCGCAAAGACTCGAGTACTCGTCTGATCCTGCGTGAGAAAGTACTCGCCCCGCGCAATGTCTTCAAGTTCCTGAAGCGACTTTGGTTTCCACTGGTAGCCGTAGCGTCCGTCATACTCAATCGCTTTGAACGAAAGTAGCCGATTAGCGCTACTGAGTGTGATAAACCCTGTCCCGTCGCTCGGAGCGAGCGACTGAGGTTGTGGCCTTAACGAAATGAGCGCGTCGGCGGGAGTCGGAGGTTGCTGGATCTTGCGGATGAAGCGAACGAGCCATCGTGACAGTTCGGGGTCTGTCCAGCGTCCGGGATTGTTCCCCAGATCCGCCGAAGGTTCTCCGAGTTGACTTCTAACGTCCAGTAGTAGATCGTCGAATGTAGCCACGACACGCTCCGAATGTGTTTGGGAGGGAGGGAGGGGAAGATGTGCGGTCTTCCCCTCCCGATCAATTGGCTGGAGTAGTTACCAGCCGGTTGATATATAACCAGTGCCCGCGGTTGCGCTGTCGTCAGCATCCGCAAAACCGACCTTCGCCCAAGTGTTCTCGGTCGGATCGTGGTCAGTGTAGAAGACAGCGATTGCAAGCGCGCCGTCCGTGTCGCTCGGGATCAACGGACTTCCCTTAACTGCCGTTCCGTCAGTAAGGAACGTGGCGCGAGCGCCATATGTCCCGACGTACCCGTCAACTAAGATCCATCCGTAACGCTCGTCTTCTGACACATCAGCGGCAAACATCGCAATTCCACCGCCCGGGTAGGCGTTGGCATTGGTCAGTGCCTTCACCAGCGCGGATCCGCCCGACCTGTCTGGCGTGACAGAGAACGGCCCCACGACTGCGTTATCGGCAGCTGACAAATACATCCCGGCAGTCACGTCAACATTGTCATCAACGTAAACGTACCGATATTGATTTCCGGCTTCGTCCGTGTAACGGGATCCCAAGCGATATTTCGCAGCGGTGTGAACTCCCGTCAGTCCAGTCACATCAAGTATGTCCATCTGTACCTTTCAGCAGTATCAGTAGGATAGGCGTCCCCGCCCGTCCCCTTCAACTTTCAACTACGATTAGACTCCCACCTGAAGAGTTCCACCCTGCAAGCGCGGATTATCGCACCACAGCATAAGATCAGCGGTGAGGTAGCATACCTTCACCAGCTGATTGATTGACGGAATCCAGTCCGTCTTGTCCATCCAACCACCGCTGCGTCCGATTACACGAAGACTCGGAAGGCCATCGTCCATTGACTTCGTGTTGAGGCAGTAGTGAGTGTAGGCGGGTTGGAACTCGTCCCAGATCACCGGAACGCCGTCCACTTCGATGTACTGGTACCCGAGGTGAGCGGTCTGGACCGCCGAAACGGTCGTCATAAGACTCTGCTTTGCCCGAGCCACGTCGCGCAGGATGTTCCATTGCGTTTTGTGCAGGCAGTGCAAGTTCGGCGTCTGTCCACCAATCGAACAAGCTGAAGCGCGGTCGGCGAGCAGCTTGATGATATAGGAATCAGAGCTTGAGTCAACCAGATCGGCAGCTGCGTGAGGGGTGAAGTCGGATTGGGAATCCCAATACTCGTTCCCCGCGACATTGGAGTCAATCGCTTGCCATAAACGATCAACCCCGCCATAAGCCGATCCGCCTGTGTACCGACCGATCACCTGACCAAGCGCGCCTGCATAAGCCTGCTCCCAGTCTGAACCGGCAACGATCTCGGCGTTGTAGGTGTGCAGGTAGCGCGCAATCAGTTTGTTCATCGTCATCTTGGCGACGTTGAACTTCGTGGTAAGCAGGTTTTCAATCTTCAGCGCATTACCGCGCGCCGCACGTTCTTCACCGCGGTCAATCGAAACTGCCACGTACAGGGTTGTAATCCCCTGGCGCGTGGTGTTCGTTACGCGATTCGGAGTGTTCTTCAGTTGCGAACGTCCGCGAACGGTTCCGCGCGCGTCGTAGTCATCCACGACGAGGGGGCGTTCGAGATATTCACCACCGTCAACAAATCCTCCGCCCGGTTCGAGGCTGCTTGGAGCCGTGGCGTTCACGTCTCCCCCGCCAAGAAGCGCCTTCATCAAGTTGGAGGTCGAGGCCTGCACGTCCTGCAACTTCGGGATCACTTCGTTTCGGGTGTAGTCTTCTACTTCGGTATCGTAGAGAAAGCTGGACACTTTCCCTCCTTCCAGTCAGTTTCATTGTTTACTACCACATCGGTTGACAGACATTCCTGCCTGTCAACCTGTCACTATCCGGGCGTCCGTCCTGACTTGGCGTAACGGGCTGCGAGTCCGGTCTTGCCGTCGCCGCTGCCGCCGCCCTTGCCTTTGTCGGTGTTCAAGATCTTCAGTCCGCCGACTTGGGCGCGACGTTCGATCTCGGCGTCAACCTTCTTCTGGAAATCGGCGTCACCGGCCTTTTCAGCTTTGTAAAGCTTATAGGCTGCGTTGAACTGGTTGATTCCGAGTCCGTTTTCCTGCATGATCTTGAATAGGTCGGCTGAGTTGAACTCTACCCCGTCCTTTTTCGCGAGCGCTTCGATTCGGGTTGTCTCGGCGTCAACCTTCGCCTCATTGGTTGCCCGGATCTTCTGCGCTTTGGTCTGTTTTTCAAGCCGTTCGAGGCGCTGCTTTTCGGTCAGCGTGGAAGTATCTACCCCATCGTCTTCCTCTTCCACGTCTTCCAGCTTGATCCCGAGTTCGGTTGCCGTGGTCGCGAAGAGCTGATCGTTCTTGGTGGTGATCGCTTCAACCAGCGTTGCCATCTTCGCGACTTGATCGGGAGTGTACTCCTTCTCGCCGACCTTGATCGTTCCTGATCCGCCTCCCTCGTCTGGCGACAAGAATCGTTGAAAGAGTGGGAACATTTACCGATCTCCTCTCGGAGCCGCTGTCGGAACTCGTTCGATGATCTTGCCGGTAACCAGTACCTTGAAGGCAATCGCGCGAGCAAGCTCTTTGTCATTGACCACGGCGCGCCCATTCTTGAACTGGACGGGCTGATCGGGGAAGTTCGGACTGGAGACTACCGCATCGGGCGCAAAGCCATTATCCTTCGCTTCAGCGCCCATCTTGATGATGTACCACTTCTTCGAGTAGTCAACTCCGCTGCGGGTACGAAGATCGGTTTCGCGTGCACCGAGTCGCTGCGTTTCAAGCAGTACCGCCTCTGCGTTCTTCGCGCGAAGGCGTTCTTTGTCGAGCGTTTCGAGATGTTCGTTGGCTTCCTGAAGCTCAGCCTGCGCGTTGCCAAGTAGCCCACGAAGCATCTGGTTCTGCTCTTCGGGGCTCTTCCCTTCGAGCATCTTGTCAATCTGTGACGCCTCAATCCCTTTTGGGAGTGCTGGCGGATTCGGGTTTCTGGCCGTCATCGTCGCCCTTTTCTTTTGATTTACCGCCCATGCGTGCCATCGCGAGCTCCAGTAGCTTGGCTTTGGTGGCCGCATCCTGTTTTGCCTTTTCAGCTAACAACAAGTCCTGCTGCTGCTTCGCCTGGGCCGCTTTCGCTTCATCCACTAACGTGGTGTAGGAGTTCATTAACCCCTTGTCGTCAGAGTAGCTCAGCGCCAGCGCACCCATTCCCGGTATTCCCTTCGAGTCCAGGTCGGCTGCGGCTGAAAGTAACTGGATCGCGTTCTCCAGTGTCAGTTGCCGTGTCGCTTCTACTTTGAAGTTCACATCTACGACTTCACCCGGGTCATAATTGACGTAGCGGTCGGGTGATTCCGGCGTTTTATCGTAGTTCACCAGCTCGCCGGGCTTCTCCACCTTGATCTCCGCCAAGTCCTGAACCATGCAGGCGAGCGCGAAGTAGATCTTGATGAAGCAGGCATTGATATTCTGCGATACAAACACGAACCGGCCCGACGCCCACGATGAAAGCTTGTCTATCGCTATTCCAGATGTCACTCCGGGCGGTGGTCGGCCTTTAAGAATCTCCCCCTGTCCACCTGTCTGGTTCGATGCGTCACGGTAGAAGTTTATAAGTGGGAGGGTTTGGTTCGCTATCGGCTCAGGAGCAATCCGCAGCGCAGCTTTGCGAACATCATCAAGATTCGGCGCGGTCAGCGTTACGACGTGGCCCGGACGATTCTTGAAGCTCTCTTCTGACAGTCCAAACTTCTTCAGTACGAACCAGATCCCAGAGTTGACCGAGCGCCAGTTGTCGTGAGTTTGGTTCACCGCGTCGTTAAGCAGTTGCTGCAGGTCGGTTTTGAAGTGGACTTCCGACAATCCCCACAGTTCGCCGACTTCGTGACACTGCACCTGGTCGAATGGGAACTTGTGCTTCAGCTTTGCGAGGCGGTGACACCACTTCGGAGTACCACGATCATCAAGGACGAGACATTCGCTGTTTTCACCTACAAGCGCGTTCCCCTCTTTGTTCGCGCCGATGGCGACTGTGACGATTCGACCGCATGGGTAAAGAGCTTTCCCGTCCGCGTCTTCAGTTCGATCCCAAAACCACAGTTCAAAGCGGATGATCTTCTCGGCGCGTGTCCATTCTTGGCCCGTGTTCGAGCTTGACTGATCGGGCCGACCGAGTTCATATCCTCCAGCAACCGGCTTTTCGAGGTTCAGTGTTGAAGTCCTGCTCCTGGACGAATCGGTGGATGGCGGTCCCTTCGGTTTGCCGTCGTCACCAGCATACTGCACAGATGATCCCACAAGGTTTTTAGCCTTGTTTTTGAACATCGCCTTCGTTTCACCGATGCTGGCAAGCACAGCGTCGCCTATCCAGAGCGACTCGTCGAAGGTTAAGGCGTCGGGATCATGCAGACACCGGCGATTGTCGAGGATAATGGCGCGCGGTTCCTCGATATCGCCGTCGTAAATCGTCTTGAAGTACTTCACCCCATCAACTAACAGATCTTGGATGATGGTTGAAGCGCGTTCGGATTGGAAGTTAGATCCCCGCCACAGTGAACTCACGCGCTGGTCAAGCGTCTGTCCGGCTGCCGCCTTGTCCTTATGAACGGCGAAAAGCCCCGGCTTAATGAGGCTGTCTTTGATGATCGGCTTAACGGTGGCTATGTCAGAGAATATCACGTTCATGTTGGCGTTCGTCTTGAACGAAGGACGATCCGGGCGAACTTCACCCCTGTACCACTTCCGATAATCGTTCGACCGTTTGTGCCACGGTTCAAAGGCGCGCAGGCCGCGAAGGAAGATAGCCAGTACAGCAGCTGCAACCTCTGCTTCGTTTTCAGCGGGCGGAAGTTTCTCCTCAGACGCCACGGAGTTATAGAGGTCTGTCATTTCGGCTTTGCCACCACCCAGCGCACTCTTGCCGGTGATCAGAGCCTTCGCCTTCCTGATTACGTCCCCTATCGCGCTCATTCTTTACCTTCGTTCAATGGCTTGTCCAGTGTCCTCTGTCGGCAACTTCGATAATCCGCCTGAATCCAACGTCGTAGCTCTCTTCCGGCTCTGGTGGCTTAGGGGTGACTCGAGTCTCTTCGTTCATCACCAGGTAGCGCAACGCGTCGCAGCAGTGGTCATCCACCTTCATCACATCATCGAGCGGGCTCTTGCGCCCCTCCTCGTTCGGCTTAATCGGCATCCACCGGTACTGTGGAACCTCTTCGATCAGATGCGGGCAGCAGCGCATCACGTACATTCCGGCCCGTCCCATCACCCCTTTCTTGTACGGGTGAGGCTGCGTGTAGTCAACCTTCAGTAGTTCCTTGATCCGATTGATCCCGACAATCCGCTTCGTCCTTGCCCCGGGCATGATGAAGACGCCATTGTCGAGATACGCCTGCTGAAGGTTCTCGCCGGTGCTGATCGCCGCTGCCATCATCGAAGGATCGCCCCAAATGCTCAGGTCGAGTCCGTGGGCCTTCGAGTAGATGCGGTGTTCATTGTACCGAGCTTCGTCGGGATGCTTCAGAACCTGACAGAAGTCACCCGGCAAGGTCTTCTGTCCCCAAACTTCGTCATATACGATTAGGTGGCCCTGCCAGTCCCGCGCTCCGCCTTCAAACACAGTCGGGTTGATGTAACCGAAGTCGGCGCCGTACCCTACCTTCCAATTGTCCGGGACTGCAAAGGGATCTATGACGTGGATCTTCTCGTCCCACTCTTCATACACCTGACCGGCGAAGGTGTCGAAACTGCCATAGACAAACCGGGCAACCCATTCGGCGGTGTGGTTCTTCAGCAGGTTCTTGACGTAATCGGGCGGAAGGTGCGGGTTCGCCATCGTCGCCGCCACGAACATTGGCCAATCGGGATCGCCCTGGTGTTCGCGGAAGTACTTCTTCCAGATCGCGTCGTGACCAGCCGGATTGCCAACCAAAGCAATCCAGTGAGGGAAGTCGAACTGCCCGGTAATATCCTTCTGCCGAATCCTGCCGTCGAACTCTTCGATCACCGACCACGAACACTGCTCAGCCTGATCAACGCCCGCCCATGAAAGATTCATGGACTGAATGTTTTCAATCGCCTTGTCGCCGTCGAGGTAGCTGAAATAGATCTCGGAACCATTCTTCATCACCAGAATGTTGTCCGACTTATTCCAGTAGGCGACCATCGGGTGCATCCGGGCCGTCTGCGCGGTAGTTCCAAGCAGCCTGAAGAATTCCTTTCGGGTAGTCTTCTTCAACTGCTCAAGCGTGTCTCTGCCGATTACTCCGGTTGATCCGGGGTAGTTGTACGCCTGGTTAAGACCTTTGACACAGAGGGAAGTGGTTTTCCCGTTGCCGTACCCGCCAAACAGCGCCGGATAGCGGGCGAGCGTCTGGATGAACGTGCTCTGAACGTCCATCCCGTCGAAGTCCATCTGTGTACGTTCGACCTTCTCCCCAGTAGGCCGACGAGCGAACACTCCCTAATCGAACATCAGTACGCGAGTCTGGCCACGTCGCTTGTAGGTCACGAAAGCCCGACCCAAGCAGGAAGCGCGTTGATTCCCGCTCAATGTGTAGGTTAGATAACCAGGCGGGCAGAGCAACCCTCGCTGAAACACCAGAAAGGAAAGTCCGGTTGCCGCGGCTGTGGCGTAAGGTCTTCGGGACGCTGGCCATGACGGAACTCCTTTAGCGACCTCCGTCAGCACGGCTGTTGCGCCGGTATCTGGATTGAATATGTACCTTGATCCGATAGAGTCGCTGGTACAGGTGGCAGCCGCGCAGATTGCGGTCGTTACTACTGTGGTAGCTGTTGGTGACACCCATGAAAACAGAAGCGTCGTTGCTGTGTCGCTAAAGGTAGTGCGCGCCTCAAACGTGATACCGATTAGCTCTATTTGATCGTTCGCATAGAGCATTGTGTCGGTAGCGTTCGTGGTGAGGTCGAATGTACCCGTCACTTTCGTGATCGGCCCGGCGTCATAGGGTTCAGGAACAGAAATGATGATCCTGTCGTTGACTGTCGCGTTAGCAGGTAGCTTCGGGCGAATTACAAACAGTCCATCAGCGGTTCCGTAATCAACGATGGTTGCGCACCAATTCTGCGGACTTGCACCGTCCGTGGTATAGACGAACTCAAGCTCGAAGTCACCGTAAGCGAAGTACTCGGTCGGGTAGCCGATCAGATCGCTGCAATAGAAGCTGTCTGTCGGTGTGTCGATACCAGTGACTTTGCTCACATAGCCGGTGTAGTCGCCGAGCGTTCGAGGCGCTTTCTTGTTCACGTACAGCGAACCATCTGTGGTTGATCCGAGTGGGGTTGCTGCGTGCGCGAGCTGACAACCGACCATGAGCGTCAGCGTCAAGGCCAGCATGAAACAAACGAGTTTTTTCATTTTTCTTTCCCTCGATGGGGTTTGGGGTTGTGGGTTATGAACCCATGCGCCTGATTTTGAGTGTGATTTTCACCTTTCCCGGACCGGTACAGTCAGCGACCGTACTTTTCAACAAGAAGGTTTCACCCGTCATCACCACTGCGCCGTCAAATGTGGTAACGGAAGCCGCCCGTGCGTCAACCGACACTCTCGCGCCAAGATTGGCGACCGCCTCGGCAAACATAGTCGCTTGCCCGTAAGTTCCGGTCTTCACCAGTTGAAGGTGAGTACCCGTCGCAAGACCAATCGCGTCCGTCTCAAGCAGTATCTCCTCGACGTAACCAGGACTAATGGTGAATCCGACTCCCGCCTGCGTGATGGCCAGCGAGGTTACCTCAGTGCTGATAAAGAAGGTTGTGCCTTCGGCGCTGTTCTGAAGTATCAGCTGCTCTTGGATATAGCGGATCACCTCGGCGAAGTTATACCCGTTCCCTGCTGCGTGAGCCGCGGGCCAATTGAAGCCCGTCGCACCGTTTAGAAGATTAGAAAGAGCCGCAATGGCATCGAGTATATCATCTGCTTTCCCCCCGCTCTCCATCATCTCGTACAGATAATCCACCATCTGCTTAACGTATGGCATTAAGCCGGTGAGATCGTCGCTGCTTCCAAAGTGAGGTGTCGCGTCAACGTCTCCGAAGACGCCATCCTTCAGCACCGCCCACTGGTTGCCGCCGCCGTGCAGTAGCTGCTGAAATATCCGACCGCCGAGATTACCCTGCATT
>Ga0172380_10002550_pt1 | contig 27521 bp, 15 predicted proteins | sample Leawe162metaG_FD_119747 | JGI IMG/M metagenome (GOLD analysis project Ga0172380, IMG submission 119747) | Leachate microbial communities from a municipal landfill in Southern Ontario, Canada - Leachate well 162 metaG | ecosystem: Engineered > Solid waste > Landfill > Unclassified | place... | reverse complement strand
TCTGCGTCGAGGGCTCCCAGCTCTGCGACGCAACCGGTCACTGGGGCGACTGCCTCGGCGAGACCAACCCCGACACCGAAGTCTGCGATCTGCTCATGGCAGACGAGGACTGCGACGGGACGGTCGACGAAGGCCTGTTGAACTCCTGCGGCACCTGCGGACCCGTGCCTGCCGAGATCTGCGGCAACGGAATCGATGATAACTGCAATGGTTTCATCGATGACGGTTGCGGCAGCGTTCCGTGCACGCCCGGTCCGGAAGTCTGCGGCAACGGTACGGATGATGACTGTGACACGGTCATCGACGACGGTTGTGCCGGACCCGGACTCTTCACTCATTGCTGGACGCTCCCGGGGACTGCTCCTCGGGCAAGCTTCTGGGGTTGGGTGGGGTGGCACATCACGACCGGTCCCGGCCACGGGATCGACGGAACGCTGGATATCCCGTCTGGCTGGACGGGCTGGCAGTTGCTCGTGGAAGGGACGAGCGTGCCCTCGCTCTGCATGAGCGTGGCCTTGGATCCCGGTATGTACATCGAGTACAACGCGGATTCTGACCTCCTGCCGAGCTACTGGAATTGCATCAACTATCCTGGCGTCGTGAACGGATCCTACATCGCCACTCTCGGTGGTGCGTCTGTCACGCCCAGCATGGTTGACAACCTGCACGGGGGCTGCAACTTCCGGTACCAGCGGCCGTAACAACCTCCTGGAGGGACAATTCGTAAGTTCGCCATCACATGGCGGACGAAGGAGGAGAGTGTGGGGGTTTCCGTTTCCCTCCTCGGAAACCCTTGCACCCCAGTAGACGGGGTGTGAGATGTGGTCAGGCGGGCCGACGCAAGTTGGCCTTAATGATCCGCTGCCCCTGAAATTGGGGCTGCGGGCGGGCGTTTTACGTGATCGAGAGCAATCGAACACGTAGAGCGTCCCGCCCGCTTTTTTTATTTCCGCGAGATGCTATAATATATGTAATATGCCCCGTAGTAGAATTTCCAATTGTTATGTTTTATAACTACATTTTGCAAAGTACCAAGAATGGAAAATTATATTATGGTTATACTAATGATTTAGAAAAAAGATTTAGTGAACATAACAAGGGGTTAAACAGGTCAACGAGACCATTTGCTCCATGGAAATTGATATATTACGAGGCGTGTTTAAATATAGAAGATGCAAAGCGTCGAGAGCGTTACCTTAAAACTACGCAAGGGCAGAGACTGTTAAAGCGAAGGTTAAAAGAATATTTTTATCAGTTTAAAAAATAGTTGGAAATTTCACTACGGGGTATGATAAAAACTAATTTACCCATAGATTGTGTTTTGGCCGTGACCTACCGGTGTAATTCGCGCTGCACGATGTGCGACATTTGGAAACTGAAAGATACACCGGAGCTGGAATTGGACCAATACAAAAAATTACCGCCAACACTGTGTGATATTAATGTAAGCGGCGGCGAACCATTTCTGCGGCAGGACATAGTGGATTTAGCCAGAATTTTGCACGAAACTTGTCCAAAGGCGAGAATTGTTTTTTCTACGAATGGATATCTCACAGATTTGATTAAAGAAAAAATGCGCGATATTTTAAAATACGCGCCCAACGCTGGTGTAGGCATTTCTATTGATGGAATTAGTGAAATGCACGATAAAATTCGCGGCATTCCCGGCGGATTTAATTTGGCTACAAAAACAGTAAAAGTTCTCCGCGAAGAATTGGGCATGAAAAATCTGCGTTTGGCTTTTACTGTTTCTAAACAAAATGTGGAACATTTGGGCAAAGTTTATGATTTATCTCGAGAACTTGGTGTGCAATTTACTATGGCCTTGGCACAAAGCTCAGAATTTTTCTTTGGGGGGAAACAGGTGGAAGAGCCTCCGGATGTTAATATTTTAAAGGAACAATTTAATTATGTTATTCGGCAGGAACTGCGGAGTTGGCAACCGAAACGGTGGGTGCGGGCGTATTTTACAAAAAGCCTTTTAGATTTTGCCATTACCGGAAAACAAGCTTTGCCTTCGCGAGCCGGCACGGATTTTTTCTTTTTAGATCCGTTTGGAAATGTTTATCCGTCTGTCGTGCATAACGCCGTGATGGGAAATGTTCATAATAAAAATTTTGAAGAAATTTGGAATTCTCCCGAGGCAGAAGCGGCGAGGGCGAAAGTTCGCGAAGCGGAACAAGATGTCTGGATGATTTGCACGGCGAGAACGGCGATTAAAAATCATCCGTTAAGAGTCGGTTGGTGGATTTTAAAAAATAAATTTAAAAAGTAAGGTTAAGGTGAGAAGTCTATGTTGCGTCTCGGCCAAACTTTATTTCCTGGACATACGGCAGATGAACAAAAACTATTTTTGATTTTGGCGTTGATTTTGATTGTTGGAATTACGGTGGTAGCGCTTTTGGCCCCATGGCAATACGTTTTGGGAACCATCGCTGTAGTTTTAATTTTGCTTTTCTTTTTTAGGTTCATTACTCTCGGGTTGTATTTGATGGTTTTATTTTATCCGTTCATTTACCTTCAGCTATTTGTCGGGCGGGATATTAATATTCCTTACGTCGATCTTCTTGCTATGGTAGTTTTTTTCTCCTGGGCGGTCCGTTCCATTTTTTTTCCGCCTTACGGGGGAATTCATTTTATAAAAAATCTGGGCAAGGGAACCAAATTTTCTTTTGAAAATTTTCCTGGCTTTATTTTTTTCCTTCTATTTCTCGCGGCGTCGCTCCTTTCTTTAATCAATGCGGAAAATACTCTTTATAGTCTAAAATATATTTTTCGGCCGCTGACTTTTTTCTATCTGATGTTTGTTGTATTACCATATAATGTTATTAATTCTAAGAAAGTTTTGTTAAATGTTCTTAGAATTTTTTATGGGGTAGGAATTTTTGTTGCTCTGATGGGGCTTTGGTCGATTTTATTCTCTGAAAATTCCGGGCTTTTGCGGCGCGCCCTGCCTTTGCCAATTTTCGGCGTGCCGATTTTGGGAACAAATCATAATTTAATTGCTGAAGTTTTAATCAGCGTTATCCCGATTGGTTTTATTTTAATTTGGGAAACGAAAGAAATTTGGCTTAAAAAACTCCTAATAACAGGAGTGCTCTTGATGGCCGCGATTAATCTTTTGACTTTTTCCCGCACCGGTTGGATTGCTTTGGCTTTTGAACTTTTAGCTTTGGTTTTAATAAAATATAGAAAAAATATTAGAAGTTATTTTGAGTTTGGCTTGGTGGTTATGCTTATTATTTCGCCGCTTTTGGTTTATGGATATTTTTTTCTAACGAGCGAAATTGTTCGCAGTTCTAACATGAATCGGATAGCTTTAACGAAAATTGCTCTTGAGACTTTTATTAAACATCCAGTCGTTGGCGCCGGCGCGGGAACTTTTGTTGAACAAGTAGCAATGAATCGCTGGTACATTGTTGATTTTGGCAGCCCATCTGAAGCGCACGGCGTCGCGCAGAAACTTTTGGCGGAAACCGGAGCGCTTGGATTTTTGACATTTTTTGTTTTGCTTAGTTATATAATCTTGCGATTAGTTCGGACTTATAGAGAAACGGCTGATAAATCACCATACAAATATATTCTCTTGGCATTGATTCTAACTTCCGCCGGAAGTATTATTTTCCAACTTTTTAATACTTCCTATTTTGTTTCAAAAATGTGGCTACCGCTCGGCGTGGCGCTTGCTGCCGCAAGATTAGCCGAGGAAGAAAAATCAGTTGTAAAAAAAACGTAATTATGAAAAAAATAAAAATTATACATATTATAACGAGTCTGAATTTTGGCGGAGCGGAAATTATGCTTTTAGATTTAGCGCGCGGATTTTCTTCGGAATTTTTTGAAATTAAAGTTGCTACGGTAGTTCGTGGCGGGTCGCTAGAAGGAGATTTTAAAGAGACGGGAATTGAAGTTAGTGTTTTTGAAAAGAGGGGAAAGGTGGGTCTAGGCGTAATTTGGAAACTTTGGAGATTTTTGCGCCACGAAAAACCAGACATTGTTCATACGCATCTTTTTGGTGGAGATACTTGGGGAAGAATTGCCGCCATTTTAGCCAGAGTACCCGTAATTGTTTCCACGGAACACAACACAAATTTTGATGAAGGGTGGGCGAAAAGAAAAGTGAAAAAGTTTTTAAGTTTATTTACTAAAAAAATTGTTGCCGTTTCCGAAGCAGTAAAAAATTACTCGGTGAGCCGCGATAAAATTAAGGCGAAAAAAATTATTGTTATCGCAAATGGAATTAATTTAGATAAGTTTGTGGGAATTTCAGAAAAAGAATTTGGCGATCCGCCGGTGATTGGAGTCGTAGGAAGATTGGAAGAGCAGAAAGGCCATAAGTATCTTTTTGAAGCATTGAATTTAATCAAAATAATTCCCTGGATTCTTTGGGTGGTGGGTGATGGTTCGAAAAAAAATGAGCTCGAGCGGTTGGCCAAAGATTTGAATTTGCGCGAAAGAATAATTTTTTTGGGGGCAAGAAAAAATATCCCAGAGATTTTGAGTGGAATAGACATTTTTTCTTTTCCTTCACTTTGGGAAGGTTTGGGTTTAGCCGTGCTTGAAGCCGCGGCTGCGGGAAAACCGATTGTGGCTTCGCGCGTGGGCGGAATTCCAGAAATAATTAGCGACGGCGAGACGGGAATTTTGGTAGAGCCGAAAAATGTAAAAAGTTTGGCTGATGGATTAGAGCGCGTTCTTCTAGGAAAAATAGACGCAAAGGAAATGGGCGAGCGGGCGAGAGAAATGGTGAAGGAAAAATTTGGCGTAGAAAAAATGGTGGAGGAGTATGATAAATTATATAAAGAATTGTTGGCAGGATAAATTTTATGAAAATTCTCCAAATTAATAAATTTTTTTATCGGCGGGGCGGAAGTGAGACATATTTTTTTGGATTAATGGATTTACTCCAGAAAAATGGCCATGAAATTGTTCACTTCAGCACTAAATCACCGGAAAATATTTCTTCGCCATACGACGATTTTTTTGTTGATGAGATAAATTTTGGGAAAAGAGAAGGATTGGCGCGAGATTTAAAAAAAATCGGCCACTCTTTTTATTCTCTTGAGGCAAAAAGAAAATTAGAAAAATTAATTTTAAAAACAAAACCAGACATCGCACATCTGCATAATATTTCGCACCACATCTCGCCGTCAATTTTTAGTGTATTAAAAAAATATAAAATTCCAGTGGTGCAGACTTTGCATGATTATCAATTAATTTGCCCAAATTTTAAATTGTTTACTGAAGGCGCGGTTTGTGAGAGGTGCAAAAAACATAAATATTGGAACGCCGCGCTTCATCGTTGCGTCCATGATTCGCGTTTAGAGAGTCTGGTTGAGGCCAAGGAAATGTTTTTTCATAAGGCTTGCCAATTTTATGAAAAAGGAGTAAATTGTTTTGTTACCCCGTCAAAATTTTTAGCGGAAAAATTAACGGTGTGGCAAGTCAAAGCAAGAGTGGAAAATATTCCGCTTTTTCTTGAGACTGATCGGTTTGAGCAAAAATATGAACCGGACGATTATATTATTTATTTTGGAAGATTGGTAAAAGAAAAAGGAGTAGGCGTTCTTCTTGAGGCGTTGGTCGAGACAGGTATAAAATTAAAAATTATTGGCGATGGGCCGGAGAAAGAAAAGTTACAAGTTTTAAGTTCGAAGTTACAAGTTAACGTAGAATTTATTGAGCATAAAAGCGGAAAAGAATTGTATGATTTGATTCGTAGCGCGAAATTTGTTGTTTTGCCGTCGGTTTGGTATGAAAATTATCCGATGTCTCTGCTTGAGGCCGGAGCTTTAGGTAAACCCGTGGTGAGCACGCGCCTGGGCGGAATTCCCGAAATTATTTTTGATGGAGAAAATGGATTTTTAGCTGAACCGGGCAATGCGCACGATTTACGGGAAAAAATTCAGCGCCTTTTCGGTGATAATGAATTATGCGAAAGAATGGGTCGTCGGGCGAGAGAAATGGTGATTGAAAAAAATTCTCCGGAAGAACATTATAAAAAAATAATGAAAGTTTACGAGAAACTTACGGCAAACGGCTAACAACAATAAGTTGCGGTTCGTGGTCGTAAGTTGTAAGTTCGCATGTCAGGACAAAAACAAAAAATTAAAATTGATCATGATGCGCCGGGGGTTGGAGTGGGTTTGTTTTGGCTAAGAAATAAATATTTTAAATTTTTAACCTTAAGTTTGATGGTCGGGACGATTGTTCTCTCGGCTGTTTTTTATAATCAAGAAGGGTCAGATTTTTCTATTCAGGCAGTAAAAATGGAAGAAAAATATCCTCGGATCGCTAATCTTTTTTTTAAGTGGGATATTTCTGCCAGCGAAGCGCAGGAACTGGCTAAGTGGGATGTTTTGGTTATTGATATGGAGGCGCAAATTAACACCCCGGAAAATTTGAAAAAAATTAAAGAATATAATCCGCAAGTAAAAATTTTGGCGTACATTACCTCACAGGAATTTACTTCAAATGTTTCTAAATTAAAGTCGAGTAGTTTACGAAGAAAATTGTATAATGGAATGTCTGATTCTTGGTGGTTAAATTCTTCCGGCGGAGGCCGTCTTGTTTGGTGGCCAGGCACTTGGCTTTTAAACGTGACTGATAATTCGCCAACTGATAGCAATGGAAAAAGATGGAATGATTATTTGCCGGAATTTGTCGCCCGGGAAATTTTAAGCCAATCATATTGGGATGGAGTTTTTTATGATAATGCGTGGGATAGCGTTTCTTGGATGCCTTCTGGTAATGAGATTGATTTAAACCGTGATGGCCAGGCTGAAGCGCGGGCTACGGCGGACGAGAAATGGCGCGAGGGAATGAGCAAAATTTTCCGTCGGACAAGAGAGCTCGCGCCCGGAAAAATTATTGTTGGCAACAGCGTTGGCGGCGGCAAGGGGAGAGTTTATGCTTCCTATTTAAACGGCATAGCCATTGAACATTTCCATAAATCAAATTGGACGGAAGCTCTGAATAATTATTTTTTTATTTTAAAAAATGGGCAAGCGCCAAACACGACAATTTTAAATTGCAATACGGAAAACACGGGGCGGCAAGACGATTACGCGAAAATGCGTTTCTGCCTTGCGAGCGCTCTTTTAGGCGACGGATACTTTAGCTTCGATTATGGTGATCAGGCTCATAACCAAACTTGGTGGTATGACGAATATAATGTTTCCCTTGGTAAGCCGATAAATTCCGCTTATAATTTTTCTAATGGCAGTACAAAAGTTGTCGCCGGAGTTTGGCGCCGAGATTTTCAAAATGGCATAGTGCTTGTAAATTCCGGGAGTACAGCAGAGACAATTAATTTAGGAGAGGAATTTGAGAGGATACATGGCAGTCAGGACGAGACAGCAAACAGCGGAGCAACAATTAAAAGTATTTATCTTTCGCCAAAAGATGGAATTATTCTTTTGCGCCGGGCGGAAGCTCAGACAGTTTCCAATTTTCAAAATGGTTCCTTCGCCCGCGTTTTTGATGAGAATGGAAAACTCAAACGAACTGGTTTTTTCACTTACGAAGGAAAATATAAACCATCGAGCCAGGTTGTGACAGTTGATTTAAATCAAGATGGTCCAAAAGAGACCATTGTGGCAGATTCATCAAAAGTAGAAATTTTTGACAGCAGCGGTAAAAAACTTTATTCATTTTTTCCGTATGACCAAAATTACGATAAAGGAATTAATTTCGCGGTAGGTGATTTAAATCACGACGGGAAATTAGAAATTGTCACGGGAACTCTTCGCGGCGGCGGTCCGCATGTTCGAATTTTTAATTGGCAAGGACGATTAATCCATCCGGGATTTTTTGCTTATGCTTCGTCTTTCCGTGGTGGGGTAACGGTTGCCGTGGGGGATACTGACGGTAATGGGTGGCCGGAAATTATTACTGGCGCTGGTTTTGGCGGCGGTCCGCATGTTCGAATTTTTTCTGGCGGAGGAAAATTAATGCATCCAGGATTTTTTGCTTATGATCCGTCTTTCCGCGGCGGTGTAAATGTGGCCATGGCCGATTTGGATGGCGACGGGCGGGCAGAAATTATTACGGGTCCGGGAATCGGCGGCGGTCCGGAAGTAAAAGTTTTTAATACTAAAGATTTTTCGTTGAAGATTAATTTTTTTGCCTTTAGCGTAACAAGCCGTGGCGGAGTAACGGTTGCCGCAGGAGATTTGGATAATGACGGCAAGGAGGAAATCGTTGCGCAAACGACAGACGTTTTTTCTTTTTAGAATATAATTTAAAATAATATGAAAAAAGTAAAAAATAAGAAAGAAAAAATAATCGCACCCGCGGCGGAAGAAATGGTTTGTGTGGAATCACCCGATAAGAAAGAAATGGTTTGCGCGAAAGGCGGCGAGGTGGTTAAGGTGGAGGCGAAAGAATCATTTTTGGAAACGGAAAAGAAAAAGGCAAATCTTTGGATTGGCACGGTGAATTTTTTCGCGGCGCCATATCAAGGGCTTAAAGAAAATTATGGGAAAAAATATGGCCAAGCCAAAAAATTATTTATAGTTGATTTGATTTTATTGGGGGTTATTGGGCTTCTTTTTGGCTTTAATATTTATTTGCTTTTTAGCCGAATGAACGGGAATTTGTCTTGGTTTAATTTTCCAGAAATTACAGTCGGCGGCGGGGTTTCCGGGCCAGTGGCTGAATCAATGCTTAAAACGGAAATTAAAATAAATGGACAGAACTCTTTGATTATAAATCCGGGTGAAGAATTGGAATATGCAATTTATTATAGTAATGGCGGGAGTAAAGAAATTTATGATGTCGCCCTAAAGGTTAATTTAGAAGGGGCGGCAATTGATCTTAACCAATTTTCTTCGGGCCAGGGCGTTCTTCGCAGCGGAGGAGTTGTTTGGACAAAAGACCAGATGCCGGATTTCGCGAATTTATCGCCCGGGGCGAAAGGAGAATTGAAATTTAAAGTCAGTACAAGCGAAGTTGTCCCTCCGGCTAGAGCGTTAAATTTTGGAAGTATTCTCAAAAGTTCATTAGAAATTTCTTATAGACTGGAAAGTGATTTTGGTGAGGCTTATAATTTTCGAAGCGGCGTCCGAGAAGATAAATTTAATTCAGATTTATTTTTGGATAGTTTAGTAAGATATTATACCCAGGAAGGAGATCAGCTTGGTCTTGGTCCTTTGCCACCCAAAGTGGGGGGAGAAACAACGTATTGGATTTTTTGGAGTATAAATAATAATTTGAATGACTTAAGCGATGTTTCCGTTTCCGCAACTTTACCGCCAAACGTTTTTTGGACAGGTAAAATGAGTGTGACTTTGGGACAGCTAACTTATAATTCAGCACGCAGGCAAGTTAATTGGAAAGTTGGCGAAGTTGGGCATTACACCGGTGAAGATTGGCCAAAACAAGGTGTCGCCTTTGAGGTAGTTCTGACGCCGACTGCGGAACAAGTGGGGAGCGAAGCGGCACTTTTAGATCAGGTTAAATTTTTTGGAGAGGATAAATTTACCGGACAATTTTTGGAAAAATCCGGACCAATTCAGACAACAGATTTGATTTATGATAGTCTGGCCGCAGGCAAGGGAAAAGTGCAAAAATAAATGGGTTAATTCGTATATTAAGAAAGAGGCTTGTTTAACTCAGGCCTCTTTTGTTTTTGGGGGTTGACCCCGCTTAGAAGTTCAGCCGTGTGCGTTGTAATAAAATTTAAGATAGGCGAAGCCGACTTGCGTCTCTCTTTACATAATAAAGTATAAATTCTCTTAAACTTCTAACGGGGTTGACAAAAAGCTTAAAATCTGATAGGATATATGGTTCTAATAAATAGTCAAAATAAAGGGAAAAAAGCTTTTAAAATAAATCAAATATGCGTATTGCTATGGTTGGACAAAAGGGAATACCGGCCGTCTACGGAGGCGTTGAACGCCACGTAGAGGAATTAAGCGCTCGTTTAGCCGAGGGCGGTTTTGATGTTACAGTTTTCTGCCGGCCGTGGTATGGAAATAAGTCTGAGGTTAAAAATGAAAAATTAAAAATTTACAAAGGCATTAAATTAGTTTATTTACCTTCTTTAAAAACAAAACATTTTGACGCTATTTCCCATACTTTTTTAGCGACGATTTACGCGATGTTTGGGAAGTTTGATATTATTCATTACCACGGTGTTGGACCGGCTTTGCTTTCTTTCTTGCCTAGAATTTTTTGCCGCAAAACAAAAGTTATAACGACTTTTCATTGCATTGATAGAAAACATCAGAAGTGGGGATTGTTTGCCAAGCTTATGCTCCGAGCAGGGGAATGGGCTGCTTGTCGTTTTGCCCACGAAACAATTACTGTTTCTAAAACGCTTCAGCAATATTGTTCCGAGGCTTATGATAAAGACACGGCTTACGTTCCAAACGGCGTAAATGTTGTGGAAAATATTCCAAGCCCGTCCTCGGAAATTTTAGGAAAATATAATTTAGTAAAGGATAAGTATCTCTTGATGGTTTCCCGTTTGGTCCGCCACAAGGGCGCTCATTATTTAATCCAGGCGTTTCGCGATCTTCGGGAAAAGGACGCTTCTTTTTGCGACTTAAAATTGGTTTTTGCCGGTGATTCGGCTTTTACTGATGATTATGTAAAAGAATTAAAAGATTTAGCTAAAGATGATTCAAGCATTGTATTTGTTGGATTTCAATCCGGCCGGCCGCTTGAAGATTTATTTTTGAATTCTTTGGCGGTGGTTCATCCTTCAGAATCAGAAGGCTTGCCGATCGCCGTGCTTGAGGCTATGAGTTATGGCAAGATTGTTTTGGCTTCTGATATTCCGGAAAACATGGAATTGATTAAGGATTATGGTTTTAGTTTTCAAAACAAAAATGTTACAGATTTGACGTTAAAACTTAAAGAACTTTTAGCAAGACAAGATCTCGGGGAAAAGGGAGAAAGGGCGAAAAAATTTGTTGCTGATAATTATAATTGGAGTTTTGTTACCGCCGAAGTGGAAAAGGTCTACTCCGACGCGCGCTAAAAAATAAAAAACAAAAAAGACTGGGGGCAATTCCCCAGCCTTTTTTGTTCCGGATATAATGATATAATTTATTCCGCGGCCTTTGGGTTTGGAGAATAAAGAGTATTTTTTATCCGCCATTTTTCCACGTATTGCCCGAGCCCCTTGGTTTCAGTTTTATATTTTACGAGCGGCCGTTGTTGGGACCATTTAACAAGGCTCGCGAAGTCGATTTTATATCTTCCTCTAACTACGACATAACGCAGAGATTGATCCTTTAGCGCCCGACGGACGGTGAGGGGATTAACCCCGAAGAGGCGGGCGGCTTCGGATACGGAAACGCGAATTGGGTTTTGATTAGCCATAATTAATTTAGTAATTTATTAATAAAAATATTTATTTTATTTGTCGTTAAAACCCTTGCTAAAAGTATATAATGATGTTAAGGTAATGTATAAATTAATGTTCACATTTATATTATAAAGTATATGTTTTGTTTGTAAAGAATAGGGGTGTGGATAAATAAGATAATATTAATCTAAACATTTTGTATATATTAATCTTAACATAGGTATCGTCTAAAAGTCAAGAAAATGGGGAAACCCGACAAGCGGATTATTTGTAATTTTAGCGGTTTTTATCTATAATGAGGCTGTAACAAAATTCTAAAAAATCGTCTCAATGAGTAGAAGCTTGAAAGAACAATATCTTTTTCTGAAACTACGCGCTACCCGTGACCCAGAAGTTTTCGGTAAACTTTATGATATTTATGTTGACCAGATCTACAGATTTATCTATTTTAAAGTCGGCCGGAAAGAAGAAGCTGAAGATTTAACGGGTGATGTTTTTTTGAAAACTTGGCAATACATAAATGAAATGGGTTCGGAAGTAATTGATAATCTGCGCGCTTTTCTTTACCAGACCGCGAGAAATACAGTGATAGATTTTTACCGCTCGCGAGATCAAAAAGAATTTGTTGCTCTGCCACAAGAACAAGAAAATGATGAGGAAAAACCGTCGATGGAAATTATTGATGAAAAGCAAGATTTGGTGGAAAAAATTGAACTAGCCTCTGACCTTGAAGAAGTTAAAAAAGCTTTGCAAAAAATAAGAGAAGAATACCGCGAAATAATCGTTCTCAGGTTCGTGGAAGAAATGAGTGTGAAGGAAACAGCAGAAATTTTAGGCAAGTCGGAAGGAGCAGTTAGAGTTTTGCTCCACCGGGCAGTTGCCGCCTTGAAAGAAGAAGCCACTCGAAAAATTTTAGTACAAAATTATGTCCGCTGATTTAATGAAAAAAATTAAAGGACTGAAGAGAATTGAAGCGAGAACCGAATGGAAAAATTCCAATCGGGAGTTTTTGATGTCTGAAATTAAAAATACAATGCCGGCGGCAGACGAAAAATGGGCGCTGGAATTATCTAAAATTATTTTCCCCTGGAGAGTGATGAAATTAGCGGCCCGGCCGGCCATGGCTCTTATGACGGTTATGGCACTCGTTTTGGGTAGCGGGCTTTCGGTTTCCGCCTCGCAATTTGCTCTTCCCGGCGACGCGCTTTATGGTTTAAAAATCGCTTCGGAAAAAGTTCAGGTTGCGTTGACGTTTGATAAAAAAGAATCAGCAAAAATCCATGTTGAATTAGCCGGAAAAAGAATTAATGAAATAAAACAGATAAAAGAAAACACCGACTCGGATTCTCAAAAAGTTCGAAAAATTAACGTGGCCATGGATAAGTTTAAAGAAGAGATTTCTACTGTCCAGAATAAATTAGAAAATTTAAATAAAGGATCGTCTCCCGAAGCTACAGTTGAAGTCGCTAAAATTATTGATAATAAAACGACCGAGTATCAAGAAGATTTGGTCCAAGCTACGAATGAATTGCCAGAGCTTAATGATGCGATACAAAATATAAGCCAAAGTCTTGATTTGGCAGATAAAACAAACGACGCCGCGTTGACTTTGGTTGTGGAAAAACATGTCCAGGGTGAAGTGGTTTTATCTAGTGAATTGGAAGAAGAAATGTTTCAAAGAGTGGGAGAGAAAATTGAAACCACCGAAGCCAAAATGATTGCGGTTGAAGGACAGGTAAGCGGTTTAGCTTTACCGGTTGACCCAGCCGCGGTTTCTGTAGCCCAGCAAACGGCAGATCAAGCAAAAGTTGTTTTGACAGAAGCCCGTGAAGCTTTGGATCAAAAAGATTTGGGAATCGCTTTAACGAAAGCCATCGAGAGTAAGGAATTGGTAAAACAAGCAGAACAAATTGCGGCCGACGCGGTTGCCGCCGTTCCAGTTGAAACCGAAGTTGCGGATTGTGGCGAAGCTTGCAGCGAAAATACTACAGAACAAAATCCCGATTTGACGAACACTAATGAAGATGTTATAAACACCGAAACCGAGGTCAATACCAACACGAATACAGTTAAACCTTATATACCAGTTAAAGTTGTCACTCCGCCGGTCGAACCAGAAATTGATGAAAGCACGCTGAAGGTGGGAATTGATTTGAAACAAGATCCGATTGTAGAATAATTTTAAGTTTTAAGAATTAATTAATTTATAAAAAGGCAGCGGCTGAAAAGGTCGACTCCGATACGTCGGAGGTCTCTGCCGTTAATAAAAAATAAACACGGATTAAAAACCAAGAAATAAACGCAAGTTTATTCTTAGTTTGGTTCGTGGCAAAAAAAGAAATTTACTTTATGAACGATTTGATTAAAAGCGGGAAGAAAGTCTTCACGTTTGCCGTTGTTCTTACCACAATCGTTTGGTCAATCGGAGTTGGCGCTTTGGCTTTGCCATTAGCTGCTAACGCTGTGACATCTGGCGATTTGATTAAGGGCTCTGGCACCGCCGTTTATTATTACGGCGCGGACGCGAAGAGATATGTTTTCCCATATCAGGCTTCTTATGCGTCATGGTATGGCTCCACCTTTGGTGCTGTCACCACTATGACCGACGCAGATTTAATTGCCATTCCTTTCGGCGGTAACGTGACTGTTCGCCCGGGCAAATTAGCCCAGGTCGTCAGCATGGACAGCCCTTGGATGGTAATGGATCCTAAAGTTTACGCCGTAGAAAAAGACAATGTTCTCCGCTGGGTTAAAACCGCGGACGTCGCTGTCGCTATCTTTGGCGCGACTTGGGAATCACAGATTGTCGCTATTCCAGAAGCGCTCCTCACCAATTACACGATTGGCGCGGAAATCAACGCTGCTGGAGACTACACTTTAGCCACTCAACAGGCCGTTGCCTCAATCAATGAGTGCAAAGGTTTGACCGGCGTTTCCGGAACGGGCGGCTTATCAGTTGCTTTAGCTTCAGACACTCCGGCAGCCGCTTCAGTACCGAAAGGCGCGGCTGACGTTTATTTTACCAAGGTTAACTTCACTGCTGGCGCGGCTGATGCAACAATCACCGGCCTTAAGGTGACACGATCTGGCCTTGGTATCGACGCGAACCTCGCTGCCATCAAACTTTTTGTTGACGGCGTACAGCGCGGCACTGCACAGAGTTTAGGTTCAATCCATCAGGCAACCTTTACTTTGTCTTCAAACCCGATCGTCGTCCCTGCCGGCACCACAAAAGCGGTTGTTTTAGCCGCTGATATTGCCGTCGCGACGGCGTTTGACCAACACGTCCTGGGCATTGCCCTCGCGTCAGACATTACGACCACTGCGACCGTTTCCGGAACATTCCCGGTTAACGGCAGCACAATGTCTTTGGTCAACACTTCAATTGGCACTGCCGTGATTTCAGGCGGTCCGTTAAACCCGGGCACCACGGGTGGCGATGTCGGAATTGATCCGGCTGCGGTCGGCTACAGATTCTCGCAGATTAGAATCGCCGCTGGTTCAGTTGAACCGCTCGTTGTTCAGCAGATCGTTGCCATCAGGAATGGCACGGCTGCTAGCACTGATGTCAAGAATATTGAACTCTTCAATGATACAGCTGGCACTTCTTTAGGTACTGTCACTGGTTTGGATTCAACCGGCCGAGCCGTGTTTTCAAACCTGAATTTGACAATAGCCAAAGGCGCCTATGTTGAATTATCAGTTAAAGCCGATATGGCTGGCGGTTCTGGCAGATCAATTAGCTTTGACGTTCATGACGGCACAGCGTTTGCCGGCATGATAAAGGGCGGAACCTTTAACTTTGGTATTACTCCGACCTTTACCAATACGACTGCTTTCTGTAAAACCGCTGCTACCGACTACACTTGTCAAACACAGACCATCAATCAGGGCTACTTAACAGTTTCGAAGAGCGCTTCAGCTCCAGCCACTGGCAAAATCCCAACTGGCGGGACGAACGTTCCTTTGATGGCCTTTGATTTCACTGTGGCTGGTGAGCCGATCAATGTCACTTCAACAGTGGTGACTTACACTACTGCTGATGGCACAGGCACTGCCGGTACTGGTATTAGAACAAATGTTACCAATTTCACATTGGTAACGGCTGCTGGTACCACTTTGGCTGGTCCAAAAGATGGCGATACCACTCACACAAGCGTGGGTGCGGAAACCTTGACCATCACTGATGGTTACACCTTGCCGGTTGGTACAACTGTGGTTTACGCGAAAGCGAACTTGTCTTCGTTGATGACTGCTGGCAACACCGTTGTTGTTACAATGGCAGCTGGCGCGATCACGGGCAAAGGCGCGAATTCCGCCAAAATTGTTCACACCACTTCAACTGGCGCAACCGTTCCTCCAGCATCTGCCATCACTGGCAACACGATGACTGTGCAGGGTCCGGTCTTAGCAATCACTACGGCTGCTTCCCCGGTTGTTGGCAGTATGGTGGTTAATGCTCAAGATCAGATTTTTGCTTATCTTGATCTTGATGCTTCAGGCGGCGGTGAAAACATTAGAGTCAGTTCCATTAAAGTGACTGACACTTGCGTTGCTGCGGCTGGTCCTGTGGCTTGTACTCTCTACACTGGTTTGAATAACCTTGAACTCTGGGGCGATCCGGATAACACCGACGCCACAGTGGTCAACGAACGCTTAGCCACTTCCAACTCAACAGCGGTTCTCGGCGCTACTGTTACTTTCACCTTCCAAGTCCCGATCGTGGTTTCAAAAGCTGCGACATCGAGATTGACCTTGAAGGCTGATGTGACAACTGTTTATGATGAAGCATCAGAGGGAACTGCAGACACTCATGCCTTTAAAGTTAATGCGGGTGGTGATGTCACAGCCATCGGCGCAGTCACCGGTAATACCGCCGCAAAGACGGTTTCTGGTGCTGGCCAGGCCCAAACACTCCGCGCGTCAGGAACTTTGAAGGTTGAAAAGGCGGCTGACATGCCGTCTGCCGTGCAGCTCGTTTCATCTTCCTTGGCCAATGAAGTGGCGAAGTACAAATTCACCACTCAATATGAGCCAGTTGATGTGACGACAATCAGTCTCTTCTGCGGTGACAACACCCAGGCTGGTACAAACTGCACCTTAGGCAACATTGCGAAACTCTATGTCTACGCAAATGGCGTCTTGGTTGGTAACACTGCGGGTTACTCCTTGGATGCCACTGGCCTCGCTTCAGTTGTCTTGGATAGCGGAACTTTGGTCATTCCAAAGGACAGCTATTCAACGATCACCATTAAGGCTGATCTACCTGACAAGACTCAGGTGACGACTTCTTCAGGTGCTGATATCCAGATCGGTATTGAAGGAGCTGGCGCTGCTGGCACAACCCATAATGAAGATAACACCTGGGGCGATGGAGTTCATGTCAATAACGACTACTACATAATCGCGAATGGCCAATCTTCAGGCGCGATCATCGACATGAATACCATCAACAGTTTGGGCACTACGGCCGTTTCTCAGAACTTCGCTTCAAACCCCTTCAGTGCTCACAAAGGTATCTTGACGGTCAGCTTGAACGCTTCTTCTCCTTCCGGCACTCAAACCGCTGGTGAAAATAAGGAAGTCTTAAGACTGAACCTTACTGCCACTGGCGATGATGTCACCATCAGAGAACTGGAATTGAAGAACGGCGGTACCGCGACTATCACCGGCACAGGAAGTTTAACTGTGAAGAGTGATGATCTCGGCACAACTTACGCCACAGTTACTGGCGCCAACTGTAATACTTACAGCGCGTCTGGTAACTTCTGCCTTGAGACTGCTACGACATTGTCAATCGGCTCAACCGCCGGAACAGGCGCTTGTACTGCTGTAGCCGTGGCTGATGGCGTTGGCGATAAGTGCTCTGGATACTGGACTGCGGACGACAACCTCCAGGTTGCGGCTGGCACCACGAAAGTCATCAGAATCTTTGGTGACACGACTGGCGCTCTCTCGACCAAGACCTATCAGATGACTGTTGGTCCAGATGCCACGAGTATGACCACCGTTTATGGTGTGACATATCGTGATAGCTCTGGTACTGATGTCGGCGATAGGATTGCTTCGACGTCAAGCTCGTATCCAGCGACCAAGAATCTGCCTCTCTCTGGCGGAAGCTTGAGCTTCTAATCTCTGAATTCGTTGATATAGAAAAAAGCAGGGCGCCCTCTCGGCGCCCTGCTTTGATTTTGTGGTAAAATAAAATTGTCCCCGACTAAAGTCGGGACTCCGGCGAACGATTTGGACTCCTCACTTTAGTGAGGGTTGAACACAGTAATATATGCCATACAGAGAATACCATCCGCCGCATCTATATTTTGATCAAACAATTTATTTTATAACTTGTCGCACAGTAAATAAAGAAAATTTTTTTGCAACCGATGCGCATAAGAATGTTTTATATTCCTGTCTAAGGACAGGACTCCAAAATTTTAATATTCCGATTTACGCTTTTGTTATTTTGGATAACCATTATCACTTGTTAATAAAAATACAAAAAGCCGGAGATTTGCCCCTATTTATTAAATATCTTAATGGTAAAAGTTCTTTTGAATTAAATAAATCGGAGAACGAACAGGGCCGGAAAATTTGGTACCAATATTTTGATCACACAATCCGCGACGAAGCTGATTTTTGGAAACATTTTAATTACATTCATCAAAATCCGGTAAAACACGGGTTCTGTAAAAATTTGAGGGAAGTTTTTGGTTATCCCTTTTCAAGCGCGAAAAGTTGGAGTAAAATAAAAGGAGAGGAATGGTTTGATTCTTGTTTTGAGTTGTATCCGATTGTTGATTTTACCGCGGGAGAATAACCCCGACTAAAGTCGGAACTCCGCAGTCTCTCGGACTCCTCACTTTAGTGAGGGTTGGATCTACCCCGACTAAAGTCGGAACTCCAAATTTAATAATTTATTTAAAATTAAATTAAGTACCTGTCTAAAGACAGGACTCCAAAAAACCTATGACCAAAAAATTGAAAATTATTTTGATCGTCGTCGTTTTTATTTTAATCGCCGGCGGACTTCTCGTCTGGAAAACTTGGAATTGGCAAGGAAAGATGGGGGATTTAAGAAGTTATGTTACTTCCTTATTTTCTGGAGAAAAAGTAGAAGAATTACCGGCCGATGTTAAAGCGGCCTATGAAGCCTTGAAAAATGATCCGTCAAATACCAGCGCTTATATAAAAATTGCCGCTTGGAAACGGGACCAAGGCCAATTGGCGGACGCGATTAAACTTTATGAATCAGCCTTAGAAGTGAAACCAGACGACACTTTGCTTTTAATGAATAGCGCCGAACTTTATACGAGAAACGAGCAATATGCCGAGGCCGCGGGAGCGTATGTGAAAGTCATGGAAAGCAACCCGAAGTGGCTTGCCGCCTATCGCAGTTTAGCCGATCTTTATCGCTACCAAATGCCGGAAAGAAAAATTGAAATTCCGAGCATTTTAAAAAGGGGACTGGAAGCAAATTCGGAAAATGAAATTTATTTTGTCGCGCCGCTTGCCATTTATTACAAAGATTTCGGACCGGAAGACGAAGCGATTCGCTGGTACGAGCGGCTGCTTGAACTTGAACCCGGAAATCTCACGGCACAGAAAGAGTTGGAAGAATTAAAAAATAAACAATAAATAACGGTTAAAAATTATGAAAAAAATCGTCTTCGCTCTGATTTTTCTTTTAACTATTCCTTGGATTCCGGTAGGAGCCGCGGAAACTATTACCGTCACGAATACTGGCGCGCCGGCCGTGATTTTCTATCCTTCAGAGTTTGATAAATTAGTTATGGATTTTACAATCGCGCGAACCGACGGAACAGCTGATGTTTTAAACGCCCTGACTTTGCAAAACGACGGCACGGCCTGGGGTTGGGATATTTCTAAAGTTGTTGTTTGGGCTGATGCCGGAGAGGCTGGCTTTCAGGGAATGGCGGTTGACGAAAAATTGGGCGAAGCAGTGCGCTACGAAACTGGCGGTTACTGGTATTTATCAGGATTGCAAAAAGCTGTGCCTGCATCCGGCCTTCGGATTTTTGTGAGTATTGAAACCGGATCAAAAGCCGTGATTACAGCCAACAGATCGGTCCAAATGAAAGTGCCTCTTCTTATTGACGGCGGAACGATTGGCCGGTTTGACCTCGGCGATTCGGGTTTATTTTTAGCCGGAGCCACTGGCACCGCGAGTGGAGTTGTAAATCCTTCAGCCCAGACCATCTGGGTTTCAAATTATGACACGAGCGCGCCCAAAACCGTGGTTACATCTCCCTCGGCCGGAACGATTATCACCACTTCAACTTTCAAAATTACCGGCGTGGCGCGCGATCAAGGCGGTTCAACTTTGGCAACGCTTCAAATTCAAATTAACTCTGGGAGTACGGCCGGTTCTTGGGCAGATGTGACAAATACTGGAACAAATTATTCAACCTGGGAATATAATTGGACAAATATTGCCGACGGAACTTACACAATTAAAACGCAAGGCGCCGACTGGCTCGGCAATTCTGAAACAATCGGGCAGGGGACTACCGTGACGGTTGACCAAACCGCGACAACTTCGGCCTCGGCTTCTGCTTCCACGGTTTCCGCGACGCCCGCCACTCTTCCGGCCGACGGTTCAACCAGAGCGTTTGTCAGCGTACTAGTTAAAAATTTAGTGGGCAGCGCACTTTCCGGAAAAACAGTTTCTTTAATTTCCGATCGCTCAACCGATAACATTATAGCTACCAAAGAAATAACTGGCGTGGACGGCCTGGCCACTTTTGAAGTAACGGGAACTGCGACCGGAGTTTCAACTTTGACCGCGACAGTCGGCATCGTGACTTTAGACCAAAAACCGACTTTAACTTTTACCGCCGTTGCTTTTCACGCGGGAGATTTAATTAAAGGAACTGCGAGCACGGCCGTTTATTATTACGCAGATAACGGCAGAAGATATATTTTTCCGACCGCGGCGATTTATTCATCTTGGTTTACTGGTTTTTCTTCCATTAAAACAATCCCCGACGCGGACCTCGCCGCCGTACCGACCTCCGGCAATGTTACTGTGCGGCCCGGAAAGTTGGTCCAGGTTGTCAGTATGGATACGCCCTGGCGCGTGATGGATCCGAAAGTTTACGCCGTGAGCCGCGGGGGAGTCTTGCGCTGGGTCAAAACCGCCGACGCGGCAAGCGCGATTTTTGGCACGGAATGGGAGAAGAGTATTGTCGCCGTGCCAGAGGTGTTTGTTACAAATTATAATTACGGAGCTGATATCAACATTGCCACGGATTACAATTTAGCGGCTGAGCAGGCGGTGGCAACAATTGACGAAGATAAAAGTGCGAGGGTGACGGATTAAGAGATTGTGGATAAGTTTCCTCTTGACCAACTCAGTTTTTCGTGATAAAATAAAAGAAGATTAAATTAATATGAAGTTAACCGTGCTTGTCGTTTCGCAAACGAGCGAATTAGTTTTAAGTTTCTCTAGGGGGAGAGACTTGTTTAATGCTTAATTTTTAGGCATTTTTTTGTTGTTTAACTAAGAATTTAACTAATAAATTTAATTAAATATAAACCTTACCCTGCGAGAAATTTATTCTGCGGGGAATAAGCGCTACGGCGCTTGAAATTCCGTCGCTCGTCCCAAATGTTCCGCCGAGGTGGACCACTTGCGGACTCGCTAGGAATTATAAAAAAGGCGAATTTCGGAATTAATTGCGAATAATTTTATTCGCAGTTCTCAATTCTTGGTTCGTCGTTTCAAAAAATATGGCAGAAAGAATCAAAAAAGGCTTTTTCAAAGTATTGCCATTGTCGGTGGTAGTATTTTTAGTGTTAGGCTTGGTGGTGTCCTTCACCATGCCAACTCCTCAAAATCTCGGAGTAGAGCCTGTGAAAGCAGCGGTTAACGGCGGCACTACGTCGGCTCTCTGGCTATTGGACACAAACGCAACTCCAAACGGAAAAATTGATAGAATCACTTTTAGTGTCCTTAACACGAGCGGAGATGCTTGGGCTTTGAATGTTGCCTTACCTTACGGGTTAAGCGTAACCCAGGCTGGCAATGCGATAACTATTTCGGCAGTTACTATCACGTCGATCGCCACCGCCAATCCAATTACTGTACAAGTTGATTTAGATGAAAGTGACGCAGACTTACTCGTGAATACTGACGGTGTTACCACGGGAGCCATAGAATTAATCTATACTCCAGTCCTCTTCGCAAACTGCGGCACAACAGCCAGTATTTGTGATACCGATGAAGAAATGAATGTCATTGCGACCGGCGATACCGGAGCAACTGATACTGAAGTTGATAAAGCCGCGCCGTATATGACTTCCGCAACTTATGGGGATTCCGACGCGGGTGGCAACGTTGACCGAGTTACTTTTGTCTTTTCCGAATCAACAACCTGGACCGCTATGACCGCCGCGGATTGGGCATTCGGAGCTGGCGACATCGCTATAACAGGAGATTTTCTTATTGGTGACTGTACTGCCTCTCCATCTATAACCTATGTCTGTACTGATGCGGCTAACGCTCATATTACCTCAACCGCCGATAGAACCGGTAAGCAGACTTTAGCGGGTATTGAACCAACCTTTACTTATACCAATAGCACTAACGACATCAATGATGGCGCTGCTGCTAATAACACTGCCACTTTTGGGCCAAACTCCTTGGCTGATGGCGCCGCGCCATATTTCCTCTCTGCTATCTATTCAGATTCTACCGCTGACGGAAAAGTTGACCGCGTGGCTTTTGCCTTTTCTGAAGTGACGACCTTTAACGCGATTACTGCCGCGGACTGGGCATTTGGCGGAGGTGACATTGTCCTTAGTGGCGACTTTGCTCTCGCTGAATGCGTGGGTTCAGCCACCCTCACCACCGTTACCTGCACTGACGCTGGCACGGGAACAGTTGACGCCACTGCTTCAAGAACCGGCAAACAAACTTTAGCAGGCATTGAACCAACTATTACTTATACTAATGGCACTAATGACATTAGAGATGCCTCCTCCAATAATACTGCCACTTTTGGTCCAACATCCTTGGTTGATGGCGCAGCTCCAGTCTTTGTGACCACCTATCCGGCTGACGGCGCGACAGGCGTGGCCCTGGACGCGAGTATGGTTATTACTTTCTCCGAGACGATGACCGAGGCCTCTGTTACAGGCGCGATTACCAGAGCTCCAGCATTTACTCTCGGCACGGCATCATGGAATGCGGCGAGCATAATTCTTACTTACTCCGCTCACGACGCTTTTGCCGGCATGCAGAACTACATCATCACCTTAGCCGGAACAATCGCCTCAGCGGCCGCAACTGACGGAAATCTTGGGACTGGTCCGGTAGCAAATCCTTTTGACTTCACTACGGTCGCGGCTTCTAGCGGCGGAGGAGGCGCTGCAACATTACCCGCGTCTATCACTGTCACAACTCCGAACGGCGGCGAAATTTTGACCGGAGGAGGAACTTACAGCATCACCTGGTCGGCTGTTAGTAATACCGACCCGGTTAGCATTTATTATTCAACTGACAGCGGCATAAATTTCCTGAACACCATAGCTACGGACGAAACGAACGATGGTTCTTACACCTGGACTGTTCCGAACGTTGCCACGAGCGCGGCCAAGGTTAAAGTAGTGAGCGGCAGTTTGAATGATATTTCTGATTCCAACTTTACTATCACTTACTCTACTTCCGCGGTTTCCACTTCCACCTCCACAGTTGTTGCTTCCCCGACTTCAGTGACGGCCAACGGAACTTCCAAATCAACTGTCACAGTCACCGTCAAAGACTCGAGTTCTAATCTGCTTTCTGGTAAAGTCGTGACCCTTGCTTCTTCTCGCGGCACTTCCGATACGGTTACGACCGTGACCGGCACAACCGGCACTAACGGCGTCGCCACTTTTGAAGTCAAATCAAGCACGGCTGGCACTTCAACTTACACGGCTACTGCCGCGGGCGTAGTTCTAACTCAAACCGCTTCAGTCTCCTTTGCCGCTCCCGGCACGCCTGGTGAAACTCCAGTTTCTCTTAGTGTCGGAGACTTGATTAAGAGCAGTCTCAGCTCTTCGGTCTATTACTATGGTTCCGACGGCAAACGCCATGTCTTCCCGAATGAAAAGACTTACAAGAGTTGGTATGTGGATTTCACCGGCATCAAAACTATTTCCGCCTCTCAACTCCAGGGCATCACTCTTGGCAAAAATGTCACGGTCCGTCCCGGCACGGTGCTCGTCAAAATCCAGACTGATCCCAAGGTCTACGCCGTTGAACCAGGCGGGCTCCTTCGCTGGGTTCCGACCGAAGCTCGTGCCACCACTCTTTACGGCTCCTCTTGGGCCTCAAAGATCATTGATGTTCCAGTCATCTTCTGGGTTGACTACACCTTTGGCACTGACATTACGACCGACAAACATCCGACCGGCGCCTTGGTCCAATATACTGGTTCAACTGAAAAATATTACATCCAGGGCACGGAAAAGCGTTTGATCTCCACTGCCGGCTTCACCGCCAACAAATTCCAGTTGTCCAATGTCCTTACTGTCCCAACTACCATTACCTACACAACTGGCACGGCTCTCTCAGCCGAGGAGACAGCGCTATCTAGAATTTACTAGAACTTAGATAGATTAGAAAAACCAGGCCGGATTTTCCCGGTCTGGTTTTTTGTGGTATAATATTAAAAATTCCATCAAGAGGGGATGTGGATAAATTTTTAAATCAATTAAATTATATATAAATAAATTAACTTTAATTTTCTAGATTCTATTTTAGAATTCTAGACCAAAAAATTTTATGGCAGAAAAAATCAAAAAGAGCTTTTTCAAAGTATTGCCATTGTCGGTGGTAATATTTTTAGTATTAGGATTGGCAGTAGCGTTTACCATGCCGACGCCTCAAAGTCCGGGAGTTTTGCCGGTTTTGGCGGCAGGTGACAATGCTGTGTCAGACATAACTTTACTTGATTCAGATTTGGATGGCGAAATAAATAAAGTTAAAGTTACGGTTAACAACGTCGGCTTAGCCACCGCAGTTATTTATGATCTTACTGGTTGGACTGCGACTGATAATGCGGGAGTTGATCCGGTGACAATTACCGCTGTGGCTTTTGACACTAACGCGGACAATGTTGGTGATGCCGCTACAGCTACTACCAGTCCGTTAATCATTATAGTTGATTTGAATGAAGCAAATGTAACGCCAAATGATACTCTAAATGCTGATTTGGAAATTATTTATACCCAACAAGGCGTAGATGCAGGAACCGAATATAATGATGCTACAAATACACAGTTAGTGGCGATCTTGACTGGTGATACTAATGTGACGGACACAGAAAATGACGGCGCGGCTCCGGTAATCAAAACCATTACTTATTTAGACGGAGATACTGACGGTATGGTTGATCGGATAAAGCTTGATTACACGGAAACAGTCACGGCAGGCTCAATACTTGCGGCCAATGATCTTACTTTTGGTAATGTGGGAAGTTTTATCGGTGCGGCTTTTGGCACTGATAATACAGATCTTATTAGCGGAGGCGACACTAATACTACGATTGTTTTAGGTACAGAGTCAAACACTGTTGCCACAAAGGATGATAGTACTCTTCTAGCCGTTTCCACTCAAAATTCATTTTCTTTGACTGATGGAACAAATACCAATGGAGTGCTCGCTAACCAAGCTCAGGCGGCTTACGTCGACGGTGCCGGCCCAGTTCTTATTGGCGGGCAATATACGGACGACGATGCTGATGGTGCAATTAATTTTCTTAGTGCTTCTTGGTCGGAGACAGTGGCAGTTTCTGGCAGCACGGCAGTTGATTGGACTATTGTGGGTGGTTCAATAGGTGCGGTTTACGCGACCTCTGCTGATAATCCCGGAACCATTACGTACCCCATAGGAGTTACGGCTGATGCCAATGAAACTGGCGGCGCGGTAAATCCAACAGTTGCTTATGATAACGATGATCTAAATAATAGTGTAGCTGATCTCTCGTCTAACGCTGCAGTCACAACTGGACCAGTGGCTATATCTGACTTTGCTGCCCCATTGCCAGTTTCTGCGGCTTTTAAAGATATTGATGCTGATGGAACAGTTGAACGCATTGATGTTACCATGACTGCTGATGTTGGTTTAGCTTGCACTTTTCAGCCGGCTGATTGGTCAATTTCAACTCCCGGCAGTATAACAGCTGCCTCTCCTTCGGCCTGCGCCGTGTCTGGCAACGATATCCAGGTTACAGTTACCGCTGACGCAAATGAAACGAGCAGTGCAGTGTCTCCAACTATTTTATATACCAATAATTCCCCGAAGGGCAGTGTGGCGGACGGGTCGAATAATCAGGCAGGCACATTTGCGGGTGCCGTTACCGTAACCGACGGCGCGGCTCCGGTCATCGTAACCACTTCCCCCGCCAGCGGCGCTTCGGAAGTTGCCGTAGCGGCGAACGTGGTTGTTACTTTCTCAGAGCCGATGACTACTGGTTCTGTCACTTATTCACTCCTTCCTAATCCGGGTGGCCTCGCGGTCGGCTGGACAGGTGGCAACACGATTGCCACCTACACCCACACGGCGTTTGATACATCCACATTGTATACTTACACGGCTACGGCCGGCGATTCAGCCGCCGCAGGCGACGGAAGTCTCGCGGCTGGTCCGGTGGCTAACCCATTCTCGTTCACCACTTTGGTTGTCGGCGGCGGCGGAGGAGTTAGTACTACACTCGACTCTGTCACGGTTACGGCTCCGAATGGCGGCGAATCTTGGGCTGGCAATTCAAGCCACAACATTACTTGGTCTTCGACCGGCGCAAATGTCAGTAAAGTTAAATTATTGTATTCTCTCGACTCAGGCATCAATTTCCCATACACCATTGCTACGAGCGAAAACAATGACGGTTCTTACTCATGGACAGTTCCTAATGTGGCGACTAGCACCAGTGCCGCGAAAGTTAAGATCGAGGGATATGATTCAAGCGGTATCTTAGTTACCTCGGATATTTCCGACGCGAATTTTTCCATTACCCATGTCACTGCTGCGCCTGGAACTCCAGAGACTCCAGGTACTCCAGAAACGCCGAGTATTCCGGAAACTCCCTTAAATGAGTTGCAGATAGGCGACCTTTTTAAGAGTCCTTTAAGCACCACGGTCTATTACTACGGTTCCGACAGCAAGCGCCATCTTTTCCCAAATGAAAAGACTTACAAGAGTTGGTATGCTGATTTTGCCAACATCAAGAGCGTCTCTGCGACAACTCTACAGTCAATCACTCTTGGCAAAAATGTTACTGTTCGTCCTGGCACAGTCCTCGTGAAAATTGATACCAACCCCAAGGTCTACGCCGTTGAACCAGGCGGGCTCCTTCGCTGGGTTCCGACCGAAGCTCGCGCCATCACTCTTTACGGCTCCGCTTGGGCGACAAAGGTCATAGATGTCCCTGTCGTCTTCTGGGTTGACTACACTTTTGGTTCTGACATCACAACTGATGCTCATCCAACCGGCGCGCTCGTGAAGTACGCGAGCTCTGCCGACGTTTTCTACATCCAGAACGCCGAGAAGAGGAAAATCACCTCAGCTGGCTTCGCTGCTAACAATTTCCAAAACATTCATATCCTCACGATCCCCACGACGGTAACTTATGTCGCGGGTACAGACATCACCGTCGCGGAGAACGCGATTAAGAGAATTTACTAGAAGTTTGTTTAAAAGCTATAAAATGGGACAGATTAAAAACTGTCCCATTTTAGTATTCTAAAGAATTTGATATAATGTATTTGTGGCTGAAAGATTTTGATTTTTTAATCGTTTTCTATAAAAGAAGCCATTAAGAGTGGCTTTATGTGAATAATTTTTAATTTAAAAAACTATGAAAAGCTTTAGAGTTTTTCTTGTCGTCGCAATGGTTTTGACCGTAAGCGGGGTAAATATTCTGCCGCAAGCGGCAAATGCCTGGACGCCGACATTGACGTCAGTTGTCTTTTTGGATGCTGATCATAATGGCACGATTGACCGTCTTAAAGTGACTTTTGATTTAGAGGTTACGAGTTGTAAATTTGAAGCGGGCGATTGGGCCATAGGTCCCGGAAGTATTGGGCTGACCGCGCCGACAGGCAGGCTTAACAGTGTGGGCGGAGATTTTGATTGTAACGGCACGACAAATTATTTTTATCTTCTTGTTTCCGCCGACGCGAATGAAACCGGCTACCCGGC
>Ga0172380_10002549_pt1 | contig 27523 bp, 31 predicted proteins | sample Leawe162metaG_FD_119747 | JGI IMG/M metagenome (GOLD analysis project Ga0172380, IMG submission 119747) | Leachate microbial communities from a municipal landfill in Southern Ontario, Canada - Leachate well 162 metaG | ecosystem: Engineered > Solid waste > Landfill > Unclassified | place... | reverse complement strand
TCCGCGGAAAATGGTCTCCCTCCGGTGTGGCGGGGCGGACGGGACAAGGCGACGGAACCGCCTTGCCGTGCTGCCACCGCATCATGCACCGGATGTGCCTGTGAGGCACACAACGCGGCGCGCCGTCGTCCCCGGAAAGGGAACGGCGGCGGCGAAAACTGGCCGGGCCGGCGAATTTGCCGGCGAACCGGGCGGAGCTTTCAGCCGGATGCGCATCCGGCCGGAATTTCCGGGGCAACCGGCGGGAAACCGTCCGGTCGGCCAGCCGAGGCAGAGAGACCGAAGTCGCGGGCAAAAACCGCCGAACGGGGCGCCGCAGGGTGTCATATAAAACAACACAACGAGGCAGCTTGTGTAGCGCGCAAAATCACTTGGCGCATCGCGCAAGATCGATTGGCAGCAATTTCACGCCTAACATTGGGTCAGAGCTTATGATGAGTTCGCGTGCCGGCGTGCCCTTCCCACCGCTCACCGAGTAGGACAGATCGACCGGGATAACCCGATGTCCGGCAAAGATGTCGCGGATCTCCGGAACATCATTTATCGACAGTATGAAGCGGCCTTGAAGGCGCTTCAAACGTTCGGCCATCAATTCGTATTGGTCCCGGCTGAAGAGCGCCTTGCCGTAGTCGGCCTCGCCGCCCCAATAGGGTGGGTCAAGATAGAAGAGCGCTCCCGCCCGGTCGTAGCGATCGATGAATGCCAGCCAGTCCAGGCTCTCCAGAACCACCCCCGACAAGCGCTCGTGCACGTCTTCCAGGAGCGGTGCAAGCTTGGTCAGATTGAAGCGGGCGCTGCCCTTGTGCTGTACGCCGAAATTCTGCCCAGCGACCTTGCCGCCGAAGGCCAGCTTCTGGAGATAGATGAAGCGGGCGGCTCTTTCGAGATCCGTCAGCGTCGATGGATCACAGGCCTTGAGCCGGTCGAACTCGCGCCGGCTGGTGATCTGGAATTTCAGGGTATCCATGAACTGCGGGTAGTGCCGCTGCAGGATGCGGAACAGGTTGATCACATCGCCGCTGCGGTCGTTGATGACTTCGGCCGGCGGAACCCGCCGTCGCCGGAAGAACACGCCGCCCATACCGACGAACGGTTCGGCATAGAGCTGGTGAGGCTCCGAGGCGATCAGGTCGACCAGACGCGGCGCCAGCGTCCGCTTGCCGCCTATCCATGCGGCCGGCGGTTGCGTGTTGGGAACATCGCGCCACTGGTCAAAATTCACCATTTCAAAAACCTCAAGACTCAGTCACAGAGACCACCTCGGCTTTGCCGAGGTCGGATGTGACGGTTATCTTGTGTCGCTGTCGGGCGGGTTCTGACGCCAATCTAGGCCCGCCCTCGGGGACTTGTCCCCGGCATCCGTCAACCTGTCTTTGCCCTCGCTGCAAACTCGGGCGTCATCAGCCAGCCGCCACTCTCGTCAAATGTGAATTCGTGCTGGATGGTCGGAGCCACGAGGTCGGTGCCGTTCCAATCTCCAAAGCCGTCGAGCACCACGGGCGCCCCGGCCATCGCATTCGGATCGCCCTCTATCGTCACGCTGCCAGATATCGTCGCGCGCAGCAGATCGAGTGCCTGGGACTGACTGCGGACCTTTGCCTCTGCCGCAGATGCGGCCGGGTGAAGCGAAAAGAAGGTCGACACCTTGCCGAGACCCGTCGCCGTCTCGAACTGCGAGATGCCCTTATCCTCATCGAAGTACGAGGCCTCGACCTTGGCATGCTTAGGCCGTTCCTCGGCGGTCAGATCCGCGAGGGACACATCGGCAAGCGGAATTACGATCGGCGGCATCGTCGTGCCAGACGCGGTTTCCCCGCCGTTCTTCACGGTGATCAACCAGCGTCCGTCCGCCAGTTTCAAGGTCGCGCCGAGTTCATCCGCCAGCGCTTGTCCAAACCCGACGGATGATTGCTGCAACCGGAGCCGGTAGGGGATTTGAATGCTGGCGATCGATGGATGCACGATTGCCGACTTGCCTGCGCCAGATGCCAGCTTCCTGAAGATTTCGCCGGCCGCTTGTTCGTCGTAGTGCTCGCTGTCGGCCGCCTTGTCCGCATCGACAAAGTCCGCGGATCTTGCAACGACCGTCATCACCCAGCCGTCCTCTGCCGAGTAGTTTAGCCTCGGGCTCTGTGAGGTGAAGAGGCCGGCATCCCGAAGGGCTCCTGTCTCCCAGCCGTAGAGAAGACGGTATTTCGTCCCCACCGGCGGCGGCGCCGGAAGCGGCAGTGCAACGGAAATATCGATCTCCAGCTCATCCGCGTCCCCGCCTTCGTTGTCGGTGAACCGCACCGAGATCAGGCTGCTTCCCCAGTTGGGGACAAGATCACCACCGGACTGGCCGATGATTTGAACAACAGGGCGCCGCATCCCTCACTCCCATGCCAGTGTGTAGGCGGTCGTGGTCTTTGGCGTGAATGAGCTGGGCATCCGGATGACGACGCCGGCAGGGACATAGCCAGACTGCATCTGCCCTGCAAGGCCCGGGTTGGAGTCGAGAAGCGCCTCCACGGTACCCTGACGTTCCGTTTGGAGCAGCTTCTTTGCAATGCGGTCGAGCCGCTCGCCACCATACTTCACGACATAGGTCAACTGATCAGTCCTCCGAGGCTCACGATCTGCAGGCCACCCCCCAGGAGCGCCGCCCGGGGCAGCAGGATCAATCCCACGGTCACATCGACGATCCGGCCCACGCCATCGAAGGGATGGAGCTTTTCCTCATCCGCATCGAGCGTATCGATGACGCAGAGCCCATCGGCCACGCCAAGGTAATTGCCTCGTAGCCTCAGAAAAGGAACAACGTTCTGCTGGCGATGGTGGGCCTTGATGATGGCGTATGCGTCAAGACCGCCAACGACATGTGGCCATGTCTGCGCCTCGATGATGACGCGCTGGGCGCCCGCACCCGTCTTCTGGTATTTCAAACCGGATTGTACGGCGTGAGCAGGGAACCGGGCCTCGGACGAGTAGCTGATCCGCTGGGGGCTCAGACCCACGGTGCGAAGTTGCGCTCCACCGATGGAAACCAGCGAGCCGAACGGCTTCAAGGCGCTCATGCGAACCTCGTACCGGTATCGTGAAGGGACCGCGCCTGCGCCTGCTGGATGTTTCTGGCTTGCAGGCGACTGGCTCTGAGAGCCGCATGCTGGGGATTTGGCGACGAAATATTGTTGATGGTCTTGTTGCTCATCGGCTGGACATAAGACTGCTGGCCCGACGGCGGCGGCGCCCCGGTCGGAGGCAGAAAGTTCGGCTGAATGGTGGGCTGGGCCGTGAAGTTGAGAACGCGCTGCATCTCGGCCGCCTTGTCTGTCGCAATGGACACAGCACGGTCGCCTTCTGCGGCCAGTCGTTCGTTGTAGCCCTGCATTGCCTTGTCGGCGGCGCCTGACAGGTCCGCTCCCAGCTTCTGCTCGACCGGACGCGGCAATGGAATAGGTATCTTGCCGGTGCTGACGCCGAGATCCCCATTATCCTTGATAGTTGGGACAGGCATTCCATCCTGGGCTTGGCGGCTCCGCTCTATGATTGCGGCCTCTTCCTCGATAAGGCTCTGAAGCTGGGCTTTGAGACGATTGATCTGCGGGCCGAGGGCAGAGCCACCGCCGCCGTCACCCATTTCCCGCTTCATCCCCTGGAGATGCAGGATCTCGTTTTCAATGTTCAGCCGCTGCATCGACGTCTCGCGGAGCAGCTCTGGCTCTTCCTCGATCGTTCGCTGGCGATTGTATTCAGGATTAACGAGGCGGACCGCGCGATCGGCGAGCGGCGAGATCTGCCGATCGTATGCCTCACCTATCTTCGCGCCCGTGGCCTCAAGCGCGGCGGCACGGCGATCAGCCTTTTCCTGGGGAAGGGTCTTGAGAAAGTTGTAGTCCTTATCGACGGTGCCAGCGCTGTTGGTGAGGATTTCCCGAAGGAACGTTTCATAGGTGTCCCGGTTGGAAAGCAGTGGCTTCAATGCAAGACCGGCCTGCTGGTCACCAAACAGCTCGCCGATCTTGAAGCTATCACCGCCGGTCAGACGCATGACCTCATCCATCACGGCGGTCAGATAGGGCTTTCCTTCCTTATCCGCCCGAGCCTTGAGTTTTGGCAGACTCACACCTTTCTTTGCAAAGTTGTCGACCGTGTCCCTGGAAGTGACCTTGGAGAGCAGGTTCTGAAGATTGGTGGCCGCCTCTTCCTGACTACCAGACCCCATGCGGACGACTTGCGCCAAAGCCACCAACTCGGCCCAACCGCCCAGGCCTTGCCTGCCTGTTCCAGCGAGCATCGTGCCCAATGCCGGGAAGTTCTTCGCCATGGCATCAACCTCGAATGAACCGAGTTTGGCGCCCTTTGCCATCATATCCAGTGCGGCCGGTACGTCGCTGTCTGCAACACCGAGGTTTTGCTTCGCGGCGATCATTGCCGATGCCATCGTCTGGCCCGTCGAGTCTCCAGCCTTCGCCGCCTTCAAGGTCGGGTCCAGGACACTCTCTTGTGACGCGAGATCGATGCCGGCTGCCGCATAGGTTTTGCGCGCCTCATTGACCGAAGTCTGTCCGAAACCGTATCGGATCGCCAAGCTCTGGTTCGACTTGGAGATCTTCGCCATGGCCTCGGGAGTGCGCATCTCGGCGGTCACCGCGACCGAGGCGACATCCCGGTTCAACTGCCGGAATTTCTCACTCATCTGTTCCAGGCCACGCACGATATTGTCGACGGAGGCAAATGCCATCAGTCCCGCGATGGCACTACCAGCGCTGCCTATGATCATGCCCAGGGTGCCGTTCAGCCTGCTCGCGGGGGCTTGAATTTTTTCGAACCTGCCGCCGTCAAGCTTGCCGATGTCGGCCAGCTTTTTGCGAGTTACATCGAGATCCCTGGTAACGTCTCTGGCCGCACGGCCGAGGGCCTTGATCTCCTTTGACGCACTGTTCGTGGTGACCTTGTTGAGCTTGCGCGCCTGACGCTCAAGATCCCGTATAGGCTTTTCAGCCCGGTCAGCCTCCCGGCCGACTTCCCGGATATTGCGGCCGAGCTTGTCGGAGCCGTTGTTCGATCCAAGCTTGCGCGCGGCATTGCCCAATTCCTTCAAATCGCGCTCGGCGGTCTTTGCTTCACGAGACAGCTCGTTCTGGAGCCTGAGGCGAAGCGAAACATCCATCGTCATGGTGCACCTCCCGAGGTGTCCGGCCGCGCCGGAACAAGAAGGCCGAAGGTCTCGCGATGGATCATTCGGGCCTCATCATGCCAAAGCAGAACTTCATCCCACCACATGGTCATCACCTGAGGCAGGGGTGTGTGGAGATAGGCCGCGACCCTGGCAGCGTATGATCGCCATGACCTCAGTTCTCCGACGACACGGTCTCGCCCTTGAGCGCGCGGGGCAAAAAATCATAGGCCGCGTCGGTGACTGCATCGCCGTCCTCATCGATGAGACCGCGCAGCACGGACGCTGGCAGGCCCGCCATATACGCATAGACGTCGAACGTCGAAAGTTTCTCTCGCGCTGTCTTGCGGAGGAAGTTGTCCACCTCGCCGATCAGCAAGCGACGAACGGTGATCGCCTCGACGACCTTGCCGTTGAGCCGGAACGGGTATTTCAGAGAAATGATACGGCGGTGGGAATTCGCCACGAAATCCAACGCAACAATCGCTTCCTCCTCGATGTCCATTGGTGCGGCGTTGATCCCGACTGTCGTGGTTTGACTGGCGGATGTCACGTCGGCGTTCCCGTTATCCAGGTCGCCCCAAAGCTCGGAAGGTGGCAGCGGAATCTCTTCAACCTTCACTTCGGCGGGATTGTTCTTCGACTGTGGTGTCTGGATCCGGGCGGTTTTAGGAGCCGTTGAGTTCATGTTGAAGACCCTTCAAAAGGAGTGCCAGCCGCGTGAGGCGGCCGGCGCAGGGACGATCAGGCGCGCAGCCGGAATCAGGCGGCGATGATGCGATTGTGCTCGGCCGTATAGTTCACACCGTCGATGATCAGGGTGTTGTTCTGGACATCGAACTTGTGGATGGTCCTGCCGTCGAAAATGTCGTGGTAGAGCACGATCGATGACCAGCGCAGACGGGTCGCCCCGCTGGATTTCATCCCCTTGACGCCGGCCTGGGCGTAGCCGTTCAGGAGGCCCTTCAGGAACACCACACGGCCGGTCAGCTGCGGCGTGCCGCTGCTGGGGACCACGCCGTTCGAGTCCTTCGGGAATACATTGAGCAGGTTTTCATAGTAGGTCATCGTAGTCCAGTCGCCGGGTTCGCGGCCGAAGCGGGTCTTCAGATCCTCATGGACGCCGTTGACGGTCTGCTCGCAGGTGAGCGGCTGGATTTCCGCCGGCAGTTCCATGGCGAAGAAGCCGCCGCCCATGACGAAGGATACCATCTCGCGGCTGAGTTCCGGCAGGGTGGTTTCGTCGATGCGGTGGCGCTGGTTGATTTCGTTGCAGTACCAGTTCGAACCTCGAATGATGCGGTCCATCGTGGGTCTCCTTTATGCCGTGACGCGGACGTTCGAGAGGCCGAGCTGCGAGATCGCCGAAGCGACCGCCGCATTGAGGATGTCAAAGGCCTCCGGCATGGGTTCGTCGTAGAGCTGCAGGTCGACCAGGTCTGGAGTTTCCGCCCAGCGCATCTTCGTGCGCAGGCCGCCGGCTTCGAGCAGCGTGGCCGGATTGAGCGACTTGGACCAGATCAGCTCGTAGTCGATGATGGCGCCAAGCGTGACCAGGTCGCCGAGGAACTGATCGGCGGCGCGATAGATCAGCGACACCATGTGCGGCGTGATGTCCTCTGCCATGTACTGGCGCAGCGGCCGCAGCATGGCCTTCTCGGCGGCACGGCGTGTGCGGATCTTCTTGATCGAGCGCCAGCTGTTGACGGTCGGATCGGTCGCCGTCGTGAAGGGTGCCCAGAGCAGATTGCCTTCGATGATGGTGCCGACGCCGGCCTGGGCGAGCTGGTTGCCCTCGGTGCTGATGTCGCCGTCGCGGTAATTGACCGGGACAGACGGTCCGAGAACGCCCTGAAGCGCCCGGTTCCAGGAGGCCTTGTAAGGGCCACCGGTTTCCTTGTCGCGGCGGATGATGGCACCCGCCACGTTGGCGGATAGCGGCCGGGTGACGTTGCCGGCACCGAGATTGACCACACCAGCCGGATACATTGCGATGACATTGAGGGCCGTCTTGAAATCCTCGGCCCAGGCGATCGCATCCGCGACCGAGGTCGACGGAGTGTCGGCAACGACCATGCAGTCGATGATCTGGTCGGCGACGGTGCGGGCCGCAGCCACGATGGCGTTGGCGGCACCGCCGACACGATGCGCCATATAGCCGGGCGAGATGATCAGTCCTGGCTCCAGCTTGATGTGGCTCTTGGCATCGAGCAGCGCCCAAACGCCGGTTTTGGCGCCCGCGCTGCCGACGATCTTGTTGATTTCTGCTTCGAGCGCCAGCGTGGGGTCGGTCAGGGGTGAATGTTCGACACGCACGAAAGCGACATCGGTGACGATCCCTTCCGACAATAGCTGATCGACGGTATCGCGCGCTATGCCGGTTCCGAGAAGGGCGATCTGAGCCGGATCGTCGAGTGAGAGTTTGACCGGCTCATCGAGCGGGAACGCCGTATTGTCAGCTGTCGGCGCCGGAACGCAAAGGCCGACAACAGTGCTGTCGCGCGTGTCGATCTTGGCGACGGTGCTCGTGAGGTTGGAAAACCGGCGTACGCCGACGAAATCCGTGGTGCCTGACATCGGTCATTCCTGCAGTGGGTTTCAACGCTGGAATGAGCCTAGGCGGATGACACAAAAAGAAGGGGCTGACAGATGTCAGCCAAGAAATTGTCGTCCCGGTTTTGGGATGTCTAGGAGAGGATGATAGCTCCGGAGCGGAAAATCAAGGCCGCGAACGGTTCAAAGCGAAACCGCAACCGTCCACATGATGTCGATATGCCCCGTCTAGGGCCAGTAGATATCGTTGGCGTAGTCTTCCGGAATGCCGGCAGGAAACGCGCCTGTCGCATCCTTCATGTCCCAGGAGACCTTCATGGTGTCCTCGATCCATGAGGCTCCGAGTTGCACAAGCTCGATCATCTGGTCCGGGGTCAGCAGGTGGTTGATATTGTCGCCGCCACGAATGATGAGGCTCGGCGCCGTCACGCCGGCGGCTTTCATGCCCTGCGCCGCGACAAGGCGGCTGGTCAGGACGATCTGGTCACGTTCCCGGCCGGTCAGAAACACGCTGCCGTAACCGGCCACCGTGAAAGTGCTGCCCGCGTTGATGCGCCGGTCACGCTCGGCATTGACCATGAGCCCATCCGGTGTTGGCTCCGGTACCGGAGGCGGTCCGACCCATGCGCCATTCACCCATGTATGCTCCGGTGACGGCGCGCTGTCGCGGATCGCAAATCCACCGTCGATGGTAATCTCGCGCCCTGCGAGGATGGCTTCCAGGGCTGCATCATACTGTCCTTGGCTGATCTCCACGCCCCCGGCAATGGATGACATGCTGATCTTTCCTTCGGCTGCATAGGGCATTATTTGATCCTCATGTAGTAAGTGACCCCGATATTGCGCGGGCGGGTTTCCTCGCCTCCGGCTGCACCAGTCGAAACTGACGTACCTGTATATCCGGTACCACCCGATATCGAGGAGCCGGCGGCTAATCCTTGAATTGCGTGGGTGTGTGATTTGAGCTCGTCATCCTGCAATCCACCGGAACTGCCGGCGCGAAGGAAGCGTCTCTCCGTGTTGATCAGGTGTACAGTTGTCCCGTTCAGCGGACTATCTACAAGACTGATGACCGCCGTTGCGACGATATATGGCGATGAGCCTGAGACGCTCTCCGAGGTGAGCACGCCTTCATTATATTGACCTGCCCCTGATAATCCAGCCTGTAGGGCTATGAACCTGTACCGCGTATCCTCAGTCGGAGGTGCGTCGTACCCGGCCATGTGGTTCCAGACGGCGACGAGTTCACCGATGCCCTTTGACAGCCATTTCATGGCGTTAAAGGTGGATTGGATATTAGTAAGCTCCGCGTCCAGCCCGCTGATATCGGAGGATGCATGCTGGTGTAGCCCCAGAGCCGCGATCGCCGAGGACGGCACCCAGCCAGTGGCGGTTTTCACGAGCACGTAGTTGACCGCCGCGCCGGCAGCCCCGTCGACATCGGTGAGGCTGTCGAGGCTGAAGGTCGTCGATGCGGGCATCTTTTCGGCAAGGGCGTTGATGAGGTCGGTAATATCGCCCATCGCATGGCCGTGAGCGGCATTGGCCTTGCCCGAAGCGGTCATCGAAATAGCGTGAATGATGGCATCGAGCTGGTCGAGCGTGAGCTGGAGCTGCACGAACTCCTCGTCGACGTTCTTGAGCGGATCCGGTTTGGTCAGACCGTAGTTTTCTGTCGCTGTCATCGATCAGTCCTTTAGAAGATGCCGGCGCCGAAATCGCCGAGGATAATCCGGGCCGCCGGCCCGCCGGTACCCGTCACTCTCAGTCTGACGAGCGTTCCGGTCTGGCCGGTGACCTCGAACTTCCGCTCCGTCCAGAGCGCGAAGGCCAGCGCCTCGGTCTCGGCAAGCGGCAGGCTCGTCCATGCGCCGCCGTCGATCGAAAAATCCATGGCGACGGTCGATCCGCCCGGCAGATAGGCCTTGAGATAGCTCGCGATCCGGACGGCTGCCCCAAGGCTCATGGCCCTGGTGATATAGGTGAGCGTGGTCGCGATCTCTCCCGCCACCAGCTCGACCGGCGCGAACAGGATCGGCGATAGCTTCGCCGTCCCCGTCAGCACGGCGCGCATGGTCACCGTCTCGGTGATGAATTCCGTCAGTTGCAGCACCTGAAACGGCAGCAGCCGATAGATTGTGCCATTGGTCCGCTCGATCTCGAACACCACGCTGCATCCGGCCGATGGGATCTCGACGGCGGCGCGCACCTGGAGATCCGAGCAGTCGACGAGATCGAAGGTTCCGAGCGCGACCGTCTTCGTGGTGACCGCGTATTTCGCGGCGACGACCCTGAATGTCAGGGCCTCGTCCTGATGGGCCGTCCACGTCTCGGCATTGACAGACGAGAAGCGTGGGCCTGTCACGTAGGGGTGCGATGAAACCCACTTCTGGGCATCGGCATCGAACTTTCCGAGCTTGGCGAGCGAGATGGAATGCAAGTTGTCATCGCTCTTGATGACAAAGGCATGCTTGGCATCTGGAGATGTCGTGAGCGGCAGGCTGTAGCGCGCCGGCTTCCACCCGGCGACGGCGCCAGCCATCGGGACCATCGCCTCGGCCCTGACATCGACGGTCGGATAACCGTTGTCTGTCGAGACCTGGTCGATGATGATATGCTTGGATGTATCGCCGATCGCGCAGAGATGAAAATCGACCCCGACGATCTGGCGCAGTTCCGGAACGGCGAAGAACTGGGCCTGCGGGTCAGCCCGATTGCCGCCGCCGTCGCTGTCCCTCATACCACCGCCCCATGCGGTTGTGAGCGCGACAGTGAGCCAGGACTCGATCGTCGTCACGCGCCGCATGACATCAATGGCGATCGTGCCCTGGCCGGCAAAGATGGCATTAGCCGGTGTTCCTCCCTGCCCGATGGCCATGACCACCTTTGACCCGGCCGTCACATTGGCCGGGATGGTGAGAGTGCCGGCGATAACCCCGGACGCATCGGCGGTCTGCGTTCCGGGCGGCTTCACATCGATGCCGTCGAAGGTGAGGCTGGCCAGGATTTCGCCGGCGCCGAAACCGGATATCGTGAAGGCGACAGGGATCTGGCGCAGGAATTCGAGCTGCTCGACGCGCTGGTCGACGACCTGTGTGCTGCTCGACGTTGCCGTCTGCAATGGCCCCGATGCACGTCCATTCAGCCACTGCTCGTCGCCGAGGAATCGTGTTCCACGGTTGAACTCGATGGTCTGGGCGGAAAGCCAGTCCGTGCGGCTTTCCGTCCAGAAATCGACTGCGGGAGAAAGCTTCAGGCTGCCAGGAAGCGGCGTGAAATTGGCATAGGGGTTGATCTTTTCGCAGGCTGTTTTGAGATCCTGGGAGACGATCACCTCCTCGGTCCAGTCCAGCATGACGGGAGCGGAGAGACCGGCCTGATAGAAGGTCGGCGTGATCGCCAGCATCAGCATGCCGTTGCCGATCGCGCCGCTCTGGACTTCGCCGGCATCGCGATAGGTGTCGTCGGTAAACGGATCGACGAATATACCCTTCTTTGCTACCGGCTCCTTGGAATCGATGCCGCTTTTGAGGCGTTCCAGCTGGATCATCCGGTCATGATCGACGATTCGGTTATAGTAGATCCATCGCTCGTCCCATGTCTGTGACCGCGTGCCGTCATTGCTGACCAGAGGCGTCGCCATCCAGTCATTGACGATCGTGCAGAGCTTCAGGGCATTGCCGGGTACCGCTGGCGCAAGGGCGTTCTGGCGGGCCGACACTCCCTTCACATACAGCGGCGATCCGTCTTCCCGCAGGCACAGCCGATCGATGCGCGGCAGCTTCTGGGTATAGGCGACGATGATATCGCCACCGGCAGCACCGCCGGACACCGTGATCGTCTTGTCGTCGACGGCATCTGCGGCCACGAGATCGCGGTAGCGATAGGTCACGGAATAGGTCGAACCGACCGCCGGCTCCGCGCCAACGGGAGCCCAGTCCACCGTATTGCTGACCAGATTGAAATCCGTACCGGCAACATAGGTTGTTCCGCCCTGCACGACGGACGAAATCGACACGAGGCTGGTATCGGGAAGACCATCGGCGCCGTTGACGATCGCGCCACGGGTGACGGCGACGGTCTTTTCCTTGGTCAGCAGGATGGAGTTGATCATGCCGATCGGGAAAAAGGAGACGGAAACCGTCACCGAGGCGCCGCCGGTATAGGTATGGGTTTCACCCGGAATGGCGAGTTCGTCCCAATCCTCTATCTCTGCATGCCGGAGTGCTGCATAGCGGGTCCGCTTCACGCCGTTGATATTGGCTTCTCCCTGCTCGATCGAGAACACCTGAGATCCGGCGTTTGCTCCCAGAGCCGTCACCCGGCAGCCCGATACGATGTAATTGCCATTAGGCCGGTCATAGCCGGCAAGCGCCTGCAAGGCCGGCTCCAGGATCGACGGGCCGGTCTGATCGAGGATCGTGCCGTCCTGCAGCGTGTAGACGGAATAGAAGGCTCCGGCCCCGCCATCGTCGATATGCGCCCATGCGATCGTCGCCACTTCGCGCGCCGCTCCTGGCTCCCCCTCAGCGAGAGAGCCTGGAACGAGACCGAGGAGGGATGGATCGTCCTCATGGGTGATGAAGGTCTTGGTCAGGCGGACGCCAATTTCGGTACGCCCCGTCATCGGTATGGCGGTGAGAACCGCAGCCGCTACGGGAAAGACGTCGCCGGCCACATAGATGCTGCCGTCGGTCAAGGAAACGGAACCCACGCCCGTATCGACGACGGCGTCGGCGCGCTCGATCCGGTTGCCGTCACGGGCGACCAGACGGCCGAGACGGTCGTGCCGGCCACGGGTAATGGTCTGAAGCTCATTTAGCTCGGCCGTCTGGATATACGGGCGCTCGCCATAGAAGACTAGGGACTGCTGCTCCGGCTTTCCGGCGGCCCGGTCGAATGCATATGGGAGTTGGCTTTCGTGCTCGTAGGCCATCAGAACCTCAACATGAACTTGATCTGCTCGCGCACGGTGGCGCGAAGGGGAATGGCGATCGGGGTCGCCGCGATTTCAGTGCCGCCCGAAACATCCTCCGGGCTCAACCAGAGCCGCCCTGGTGGAATGCCGGCGGCAAGTGACGCACCGACCATCATGGATACGGAAGTAGCGGTTATTCCCGCCGCATCCTCGAAATCCGTCATGGCCTCGACATAGGCTATTGTGCCGCCGGAACCCGGTGCGTAGGTCTGCCCGGCGAAGCTGTATACCCCGCCGAAGGCCGGATCGACCGTCCGCGCGGTACGGCAGCGGCGATAGCCGATGACTGAACCGAGGCTGTCACGGAAGACGGCATGGAGAGGTCGGTCCTCGAACCACGCCGCCATCAGGGCGGCGCGCTGATTGGCCGGGCTGTCGGCCCACGGGAAGTTTGCCGTTGTCCAGGGATAGGTCATGTCGGCCCAGAGCAGACCAGTTCCGGCAGGCGCCAGCCAGTTGCCGATCGCGATGCCTTCCGCCTCGGTCAGGGTGTGCTCGATCTCCGTTGTGCGCCCGAATGACCACAGCGTGCCGGCGTCTGTGACTGCAATGCCGCTTTCACGCTCCAGCAGACTGTCATCGAGCCGCGATCCATCGCCCTCGAGGGCGCCGGCGTCGTATTGAAAGGCACCGCGCCGAAGGTCTGATCGGAAAGGCAGCGACAACCTTGTGATGCCCTCGATCTGACCGAGAATTGGATTGTCGTTGGCTGGCAGATCCGGAAAGCGGAGCTGGCTCGAATTCCACCAGACGCGGCCGTGCCAGGCGGGTTCGACCATGGCGGTCATATTGAGGAAGGCAAGGCCGCGCTGGACGGCCTCATAGGTGCCGCGCACCCGCATCCAGCTCCGACCGCGCCCGTCGAGCAGTTCGTAGACATTCGCGACATAGGGCGTGAGCATGCCGAGGCCGTCTTCGAAGACGAGGAAGGGAAGCACGTCCGGAGCGGGAGAAATGCGTTTGCCGGTACGGATGGCCGGCACCGCGTCTCGCAGCGCTGTCCACCTCTCAGCGCGGCTCTCCTCGACAACCTCTTCATAGATGTCAGAACTGGCAGGAAGGAGCGAGGTCAATAGGCTCTCCCCTTCAAGGTGAGGCTGACCGTGCCGATCGAGATGGCTTCGGTGGGCTGCGCGGTCTCATCGGCTGTCGAGGCCGGCGTGACCTTGTGAACACCGGATATCATCAGCCTGGAAACCCACCAGGCGTTTACCAGGTCTCTGCCGAGCTTCTGTTCGGCTTCCCAGGCGGCGCGGAGGTTTTCTTCGGCGCGGGCGACGGTCGCCTCGTCCGCATCCGGCAGAATCCAGATATCGGCGGCCAGATTGACCACCTTGCGCACGGCCGGCTGCACGATGATCGTGTCATTGACGAGCTGCGCTCCGGTAGTCGTCAGGGCCGCGCGAACCTTCGTCAGCAGATCGGTGCTGGCGACCCCGTCCAGCTCGGTCGAGAAAATGGCCACATAGATGACCGGACTGCGGCCGACGCGGTAGGGCTCGGCCCATTCGACGCGGAGATCCGCCGACATGGCAAGATACTGGTAGCGTTCCTTCGGGCCACCAGTCGATCGGCCGGTGATTGCCAACAGGACACGGGTGAGCAGACGATCGTCCTGCTCGCCAGCCATGCGAACGACATCGTTCTGGGCTGCGAGATGGTCGAGGTTTCCGCCCTTGGCGAAATAGAGAAGCGTTGCCCGGAAAACATCGTTGATCTCGGCGCGCAAGAGCAACTCGCGCCAGCTCTCGGCCTCGTTGTCGATCGCGAACGGATCGCTCTCCAGCATCTCGACCGTATATTCTGGCAGATCCGGAAACAGCAATCGCTTCTCGTTCCAGATGGTCAAGAAGCTCTGGAGCTGGCGATCGACGATCGCCTGATGGTCCAGCTCCTGGATGACAGTCGGCTTTGGCAGCGTAGAAAGATCGATCGTGGCCATCAGAGCCCCAACGCGGTTGGTGTGGTGGAGCCGAGGGAGAGATCGACGGCAAGGTCGTAGTTTCCGAAGCGGCCCTCGGGGTAGTAGATCCCGCCGTGGCGGATCCCGAGCTTGCCCGTGTCCTGAAGGGTCACGAGCTGAAGCTGGGTGATCAGATATTCCGGCTCCCAGCGCGCTGCCGAGGCGACCATCTCGTTGTAGATGAGGAGCGCGATCGAGGGCGTCAGATCCTCAGAGAGCGCCGATCGCAGATCAGCGCCAAAGGACAGGCGCATCACACGGCTGTCGAGGCGGGTTTGCCAGATCTTCGAAAGCGATTGGGCAAGATGCTGCGGTCCGGACAGGAGCTTGCCGGTGCGTGCATTGATCCCACAGCGATATCGGATCTCTCCCGCCATCTCTTCAAATGCCCTTCAAAGCTTAGTTACGCCTCGGCCGGATCCTGTTCCGCCGGACGAATGTGCAGTGCGAGCAGCTCGCCGCGCGCCTCGTCTTCGCTGAGCCGCAGATGGTCTCCGGCCTTCACGCGTCGGCCGGCGACCTTCATCGGCGCCTTGTCATTGACGATGTAATCCGACTTGCCGTCTGCCTCGTGGCTGACGGCAGCAGGAGCATTCGTGCGGTTCGTCTTCGCGGCCATGATCTTCTCCTTCATTTCGCGGGTGGTCCGGACAGTTCGGTGCCGCGCTTGACTTGCGTATGAGTGTGATCGTCTCCCACCGGGACGTCGTTATGGGTGAGGACCCCATTCCTGCAACGAACGTCGCCGTCGAACACGAAACCACTGCCGTTCATCTCGAACCGCGCATTGCCACGCGCGAAGACAGTGGTATCGCTGGATTTCGAGGGCGACTGGTGGTCCTGGTCGTAGGTTGCCGGCGTGGCGATCGAGCCGGCGCCGATCGTTCCGGACATGGACACCATCGTCATCTGCTCGTTGTCGGCCGGCTCGCTGTGGACGGACAGTCCGCCGGCAGCAGGCTCCTGCCATCGTATCCAGGGTGACAGAACGTCTTCGCCCTTGGAATTGGTGCCGAGCTTCAGGCGCAGCCGCCGCTTCTGCGGATCCTTCTGCGCAACCTTGCCTGATAGGAACATCATGGCCAGCCGACGCTCGGCCGCCTCGATGCGGGCAACCTGCCGGCGGAACTCGATCGCAACGGGATCACGCATTGTCGGGCTCCTCGATCGCCGGGATCCATGGTGCGATATCCTCGATCTGAACCGCGTCCGGATAACCGATGACGCCTGTCACGCCGGCATCCTCACTGTAGCGCCCGGCGTGTCCCGGGAAGACACTCTCGCCGAGGTCGGCAATGATCTGCGTCCATGTGACAGTGTAGTAGGCCATGCCCTGGGACTGATCGCGAACCGTGAACAATGGCTTCATCTCGGCCGGCGGCGTGGTCTCCGGCGGCAGGACAGTGTTGCGTCCCCAGAGCGACGTTTCGAGATCGGCAAGTATGGTCAGCAGACGGGCGCCGATCGCAAGGCCGATCGCCTCTTTCTCAACCCGCCGACTAGCGATCGATTTGGCCTCGCAGACAATATAGGCCACCCATTCGACGGACAGGCAGAAATGTCCTTCCGCCATCTGCGCTTCGCGGATGCGGCTCCAGCCGATTCCGACACCAGGCGACTTGACCACCGTCTTGGCGATCAGCTCGGAGAGATCGACCTTGCCCGGATGAGCAACGACATTCAGCCCGGGGTTGAGCGTTTTGATGGTCTCGACGATCGCAGCCTGAAGCGGTGCCAGAGGATCGTAGGCGAGCAGCTGCTCGATGGTCTGTGGCATCATCATTGCAGCGCTCCGAAGACATCGGTCACCAGCTCGACTATCTCGCGCTCATTGTCGCTCGACAGGCCGACGAATGTGCGCGCCGGTACCGTCACCTTCTTGGCGTGAATGACCTGACCGCCGATCTGGAAGACGAGAGCCTCGGCGGACTTCGGGACAATGACCATGCCGTCCTGGTGAACGTGGGCATATTCCCACGTCGCGCCCCATTCGGCTTCGTCGGCCGACGCTGTCCAGGCGAGCGACGAAAGCAGATGCTGTCCGGTTTCCATCAGGATCGACGTGCCCTTGGTGTTCTCCCGCCACGGCGTGCCGTCCGGCGCTGTCTTCTCTGTTTCGATGCGCCGCCGTGTCTGGCTTTCGCCGAGCGCTGCGATCGCCGTCATCAGCTCGCCGGCCTCGAAATCGAAAATCGGACGCAACCGACGAAACACGTCATCGATGTCGGAGCTGTCGACGGTGAGGGAGATGCTCATATGCGGCCGAGCCTTTCCCGTGTGAAGACACGCTCTGGCGCAACCAGGACAACTTCGTTCTGGCCGATATCGCCGACATCGACGCCGGCATCACCGCCGCCGGAGGAGATGACCGTCGAAGCTAGCGCGCCCTTTCCGGCCGCGATCCCTTCGAGGCGTTTGATCGCCTGATCGTAGCGTTCCTTGATATTATCGGTCGAACGGCTGAAATCGAGCGCGATGCGATAGAAGGCCACGTCGATGCAATAGACCCGCAGGAGCGCCAGGGAGGTTTCGTCGAGCGCGTCCAGCTCTGCGGCCGAGTACCGGCCGGCGAGTATGGCGCGGATCTCGATCGAGGCGTCCATCAGGCCGCTCTCGATGCGCACGTCGTCGCGCAAGCCGGTCTGTTCGTCGGCCGCCACCAGCGTGAGCTGATCGCGGAACCGGGCTTCGATGTCTGCGATGGTGGCGTAAGGCTGCATGGTGTCCTCGGAAATGAAATGTGGGAGGCGGGCTTGGCCCCTACGTTCGCGACGTCCCCTGGCCGGTTCTCTGACCTCCGGGTCGATGGGTGCTGACGGCCTTGCGAGCCGGACCAGACCTCCGGGGGTATTCGTTACTCGGCTGGCCGCTCTTCAAAGCGACCATCGATCTTCAGCATCGGGTCGGCACGAAGTGCTTCCAGCGCGGCCATCGGATCGGCGCCCAGATCTTCGAAGCGAAGCTCGACCGCCACCGGACCGAAGTTGTGGCCAGCACGACGGCGCGGACCGCCAGGCGCCGAGACGATCAGAACCTGCTCGGCAATCATCAGCTGGCCCTCGACGGACCGCTCCTGCAGGGCAGCGGTGACCCCCTGGGCAACCGCGGCAGCCGCATCGGTCAAGCCGGCCTTAAGGTCGGCGGGCAAGGCGTCGACAAGGATTTCAGCCTTGAAATCCGCAATCATCGTGTTCAGCAGTCCGTCGCGCTCTTCCTCGGAGAGAGCGTTCCATACCTCGACCGACAAGCCGGACTTCTGATGAGCCGCCATGACGACCTCGCCGAGCTGGACGCTGTGACCAGCCGCGATCTCGATCACCGCCGGCAACGTGTTCGAACCGTTCAACGTCTCGGTCTCGGCCAGCTTCGCAGCCGGCTTCGGTGTGGATTGCTTCGCCATGTGGTTCTCCTTCGGGTTCTCGGGAAAGAGGCAGGGTGCCGCTTTCCGGAAAACCCGCCGGCCCGGTTGCGTGGGCCGGCGGTCATCATTCGCGCCGGGCGATCAGCCCAGCAGCGGCGCGTGCATCAGCTGCACGAGGTTGCGGTCGGTGTTGGTCGATCCGCCGACCTGCTCGGACATCAGGATGTCGCGGGCCTTGAAGTGGTTGGTGTTGCCGACGATCAGATGCGTCGGCCGGATGTTCAGCTTGCGGCCTTCGTCGTCGGTGAAGTTCGTCATCGCCGTGTAGGCGGCGCGCAGGTTTGCCGAAGTGAGATCCGCCTTGGAGCCGAAGGCCATCTGCCAGAAGCCGAAGCCGGCCGCGACACGGGCATCGACGCCATAGAGGTACTGGTCCTTCATGAAGACGTGGTCCGAGGTGCGCCCATCTTCCTTGGTCGTGAACTCATAGTCGCGACGCTTCTGGAAGATGAAGGGCTTCAGGGGGCGAGACAGATCCGCCAGGATCCAGATCTCGCCGGCACCCGCCTGCATGTTCGAGACAGACGCCTCCTGGCCAGGCTGGCCGACCGGGTGATCGGTATCGAAGAAATTCTGTCCGTCGTAGCAGAGCGTGGAGAAGCCACCGTTGATCAGCTCGAACACGATCTCGTCCGGATGCTGCGCGGCCGACTGGCCCATCATCTGGAAACGGGAATTGTAGAGGGAGAGCTTGTCGTCCTCGATGTCGTCACGCTCGACCGCGATGGTCATCTCGAACTTGCGATTCGTGATGCTGTAGCCCTTGGCGGTCAGCTGCTTGATGCGGCGATCGCCGATCCATTCCCGCATCTTCGGCATATCGCCGAGCCAGGAGTAGATCTCCTCGCGGGTCGTCGAGGTGACGATCGTCGAGACAGAGGCATACATCGAAGGAGCGGCAGAAAAGGCGCTCTGGTAGATCGTCTTGTAACCGCGAAGTGCTGCATCAAGCAGGGCGGCGGTGATAACTCTTGCCATTTGGTTCTGGTCCTTTCGGGCGTTAGTTGCCGACGCGGACGAAGACGCCGTCAGCCTCGACTTCGATGACCTTGCCCGCGATCGAGCGGGTGTTAGTGCCGGAAGTCTTGGCCACCGTCTGATCGTCGACGATGTAGCAATCCTTGCCGATGTCGGCGGCGGTGACAGCGTCGGCACCGAGGTTCGCGAACTTGAAGCAGCCGCGCTCGGCGGGCACGTTCTTCGCGCCATCCGCGCCGGAATTGATGACCGACTGCTGAGCGACGCCCACGACGGTCAGGTTGAGCGCCGTTTTGCCCGGAACGGCAAGGCCAGCGTCCATGACGACGAGGCCGCCCTGGTGGATGGTAGTTGCACCCTTGACGGGCGGGTTGGACTGGCGGCCCTCGATCTGGACGATGGGGCGGGCCTGGCTCAGAGCGGTCATCTTTGTCTCCAGCGGGTTTCAGGGGTTCAGGCGGATGCCGTCAGGCCATTGGCCTTGCGGTATTCTTCTTCGGAGATGCCGAGCATCTTGATGACCTCGCGGTCCTCGGCCGACAGCGTGGCGACCTTGTCGCCGGGCTGCTTGTCGTCGAGGCCGGAGGCGCTGAGCGTCGCGGTCATGGTGGCAAACAGAGCCGTGACCTGGACGAGGCCTTCAGGCGTTGCGCAGAGCGCGGCATACTGGTCACGCTGCGCCGGCACGATCTTCTTGGCCTTCAGCGCATCTTCGAGCAGCGTATCGACCTTGGCCTTGTGGTCCGCCTGGTTACGGGCTTCGAGATCGACCGACAGGGTCTTGACCTGATCGAGAGCCGCCTGATGAACCGCAGGATCGATGCGGGCCTTCAGGTTGGTGACGGCGGAAAGGCACGAGGCCTCGGACGCGTCCTCGGAAAGGCCGAGGGCGGCGGCAATGGCTTTCAGCATGGGTTTCTCCTGGTGGTTTGCAAGATCGGCCGACGCAACGGACGGCATGGATGCGGCGGGTGCGGCAACGAGAGCCGCGGAATGCAGCCAGTAGGCCTTGCCGTTGTCGTCATGCTTCAAGGTCGGGGAAATGTAGCGGTGCGTGCGGGCAGCGAGGGTTCGCAATCCCTTCTCCAGCCACTCGACCTTGCCGTAGAGGCCATCCGCACGCGCTTCGAGCTTCGAGATCCAGCCGACGGCCGGAGCCTCGTCGCCGAAGAGAGCCTTCTTGACGGTGGCGTGGTCGATGTCGACCGGAAGATCGACGCCGTCCTTTGCGAAGCGGGCAGCCAGGAGTTCCGGATCCACGTCGAAGACGCGTCCGTCACGGGCGGTGAACTTGCCGCGTGGCGTGACCTTGATCCACTCGGGCCCGGTCATCGCGGCAGCGGCGGCCGGGTCGGCCACATAGGCGTCAAGCGCGACAAGGCCGGTCATCGCGTCGGTCAGGCCGGCGACCTCGGGAGAAAGACAGGAAAGAGTGAGTGTGGGGCGCTTCGTCATCATGGCGGCAGTTTTGCCACCGACCGCTCCCACATGAGGGCTGACACCTGTCAGCCGGTCCAATGCGGGACGCAACGCGCTTGTACGCGCATCTAACCGCTACCGGGTGGAGCGATCAAGCCCTGTTCGATTTTTGAAGCCGTTTTGAAGCCCTTGGGCGCGTTTTAAGGGTGTGGGACGCCTAACCGGTTGGCGGAGGGACTTCACACGCGTCCGTGGGGCTCCTATGTTGATCGGGTTTTTGCAAGCTGGAGGGCAGCCATGCGATATTTGTTGGCAGTAATCATTACCCTGTTGGTCGGAACTACCAGCGCGGCAGACTGGCCGTCTGCCGAAGATTACGTGGCATGGGCAGACTGTGACAATGACACCTGTCGCTACTCGCGCCAGACCTGGGCGGAAGAGTATAGGAATGCCACTGCGGGGCAGTATCAAGGGCAGCGCAATGTCTCCTTTTGCCTGAGCACCGGATGCGACGGTGCGATCAAGGTCAATAAGATCCTTGGCTGCGCCTGGCGCTTCGTGATTGTGGAGAGCGGCCACCTTTCGGCCGACGTGACCGACACGTCAAATCTGAAATACTACTGCGGCCCGGAGCAAGTTGATGAGGCCGGATATGCCACTGCTGAAGCGCAAGCGCGTACGCTGCTGAAGATGCTCGGCAAGTAATTGCCGAAGGCACCAACTCGATCTATATTAAGATCAGCGTGGCAGCGAAGTCCGTTGTCCTCGATGACCACTGGAGGGAGCCGGGTAAAGTCCCGGATGCGGTCCCTCCCTGCCACGCCCTCACTCCCAAGGCCAGACGATTCCCGTCTTCTCAACCTGCCGCCGCAGCTCCTTTTCGGTTTTCTGGTGTAGCGAGTTGACGCGCAGGTAGCCGTTTCCCGAACGCGAGACAAACGCCCGCCACCACGCCTTGCCGATCTTCATCAGGATGGTCCGAACGTTCGCCTTCCCGGCGATATCGGGCAGGATCATCCCCTCGGACAGGATCTGCGGCAGCAGTGCGAAATCCTCGACCGAGAGTTTGTGCTTGACGAGGCGATCGGCGATCGTCTCGCTGGTGATGGAGATGACCGGAGACACTGCTCCGAGCTGGGCCGTGATCGCGGTACTGTGGCCGGCCGGCAGCCAGACCTTTTCGGCCAGCCGTGGCGCCAGTTGAAGATAGGGATCCGCCCAAAGCTCGGTCAGCACCCTCGTCGCGTCCTGCGGATCCGCAACGGCGAGTTTCGTTTCGAGGTTTCGGATCAGTGTCGAGGCGCGCGCCAGACCAGGGTTGGTTTGCCAGCCCGGATCGATGCCGGGCGGAACAAGCGTAAGTTCGCCGCTGCGGCGGTTGCGGAACTCGATGTCGGGACCGAGGTCCGGCGCCTGGTCGGTGTACCAGATCTCGATATCGGTTCCGTCCGGGTTTTTGCCCACGACGCGCTTGGTGCCGATCAGCGTCTTGGCCTCCCGGGCGCTGATCATCCGAACCTGACACTTGCAGAGCCAGCCGTTCGGCGGCCAGTGCGTTTGCCAGAACGGATCGTCGATCGGCAGAATGAGACCTACCCAGGCGAGATGCTCCGGTCTCGGATCGGCCGAGGTGGTTCGCACATACAGCACATAGGGCAGGGCCTTCTTCGAGCGCTGGGCGCGCTCCCACTGACCGGCCGAACGCGCGGAGTTCATGTTTGACCAGAAGATTGTCTTCAGGCGCCGATCGCTCACGAAGTTCACCATCCGGTCAGGCTGCTCGCCGGACGGGTCTGAGACCATGCGCGGTCCCCACCAGCCTTGCTTGGTCAACTCCTTTTCGATCAGCGGCTTCCAGCTGTCATAGCCTTTTCCCTCGGCAGCGGCCTGCGACATCGTAGAGCGGAATGCATTGAGCACGTCCAGCTCGACTGCCTTGGCAACCGTGAACTTGTAGGCATGTTCTTCGGCCCAGACATCGAGCCAGGAGAACGCGGGCACGCTCGTCTTGCCGTCGAAGTAGCTGGTGACCTCGGCCGGGACCTGGAAGCCTTTCGCGATCTTGGCCATGGTCAGTCCGCGATATCGCCGATGCCGCGAGCGATCGCCGTCAGCCGGCCGAGCCGGTCAGCCAGTTTTGAAGCGTCCGGAGGTGCACTTTGAAGCATCGTCAAAGCTTCCTCGAAGCTGGTCGCGGTCGACAGGATCGCGGCGATCGGCGCCACGATCGGATTTGCCATCGCTTCCCAGTCATCGAGCGCCTCTGCGAAAAGCGCCTCAACCTGGTCAAGCGCATCCGGCTCTCCGGCCTCGGCCGCCAGGAGCGACGTGCACACGCCGCAGCGGCACGCCCGCTTGTGGTCGGAGACGATCGCCGAGAGTGCAGCGACCTTTGCCTTCACGTCTTTTGCGGGCTCCTCCGGTGTGACCTTCGCATCCGGCTTCACCTCGCCCTTCGGATCTGGCTTGGTCTCCGGTATCGCCGCAGAGGTCGCTGCCGGCGCGACCAGCAGGTCGTCATCCTTGGCCGGATCGGAAAGGCCGAGCTTCTCTCGGATTTCGGTCTGCTTGACCCTCAAGCCGAGGGGAACAAGGATGCCCAGGCTATCAGCGAGCGCCTTCACGTCCTCCGGGTCGGGCACAGGCAACTCGACCAGCGGGTACTTGTCCTGGACGCCGAAATTCATGTCGACGAAGGGCTTGATCAGGTCACGGTTGATCGTTGAGGCCAATTGCTTGCAGTCGGCCCGCAGGATGTCGAGCCGAACCTCATTGTGGATCTTGGCCTGGCCGAGCGAGGAGCCATCGTCGCTGGTCATCGTCTGGCCGACGATCAGCTTGGAGATCTGCTTGTCGATATAGTCGAGCAGGCCGGAAAATACGGCAGCACCATTCGTGCCGTTTACTTCGTGAAACTCGATGTCCATACCCTGGGGAATGATGGCGGCGGCATCGTTGGCGATCGAGGCAACCGCCTTCAGCAGCGTCCGCTTGTCGGCCGGGCTGGCGCTGGCATTGTATTTTCCGACGCGCAACGGCATGCCGTAGACTTCGGAAAACGCGGCCCAGTCCTGAAGTGTGAACTGCTGAATCAGATAGCCCCACGCGGCCGGCCGGGCCATGCCACGACGAAGCGGTAGGCCGAGCTTGGTGCGCGGCATGTGTCGCAGGAACTTCGCCTCCGGCAGCTGCTCGCCCTCGATCGAACCGTCGACGGCCAGCCGCAAGCTTCTGAGGGTCAGCCGGTCAAGCTGGAAGAAGCGCGGATCCCGATCGACATACTCGACCGGGCGGAGCATCTTGCGCTCGAACTCCCACATCATCTCCACCATGGCATAGCCCTTGGAGATGCCGTCCGGAAGATGGCCACGCGCGTCTTTGAAGCCGTCATCATGGATCAGTTCGGTCACGGCATCGACGATCTTCGAATCGACGTCGTCCGACTCGATCGTGAAGTCGACGCTCTCGATCGCCAGGCGCCGGGTCTGGAGCTGCGAGGCATAATGAAGATATCGCTCTTCCATTTCCTCCGCGAGCGTGAGATAGGCGCGGGCATTGCCCTCGGCCGCATCGCGCAGGATGGTGCCGAGGCGTTCGGGCGTAAGGCCGACCGCGACCCGCTCTTCATGAGTTCGGCGAACGCCCGCGATCGTCGGCGTCGCCACTTCCTGCGACAGCGCCCGGATGATGATCGGATTGCCGTCCGGCCCGAGAATGGATGATGTGCGCTCTACCAATGCCGTCTCCCGAAGTCTGTGTCGTCATCGTCGTCAGCCGCGCCCGTCATGGTCTTCAGCTCGCCGATGGAGAAGTATTCGTACTGAAACCACTGCTGCCGACTGGCCCAGTGGGCGAGCGCCAGGGCAATGGCGAAGTCACCGTGGCGCTTCTTTGAACCTTCGCCGGTGCGAACGTCCGGCACCTTCGGCACCCCGTTCACGACGCGGACAAGCCGCACGTCGGCAAGATGATCGTCATCCTTGATGAGGGCGATCATGCCTTCGTCTTCGAAGGCCAGCTTCAAGGGCGGCATGTTGAAGCGGTACCAGTCGGCGGAGAACTTGACCGGAGCGATCAGCCCGCCATCATTCTCTTCCGTCCGGAAACCGAAGATCCGCCCCATGTCTTCCGCAACCGTCCAGCCCATGCCGGTCGCGTCAAAGGCGGCGCCGACCAGTCGGGGCGCGCCTTCTAGGATCATGCGCGTCAGCATTTTCTGTTCATCACCCGGCACGTTGCGCATTTCGAGGGTCATGGCTTCCTCGCGCTTCAGGAGATTGTCGATCGCAAGCAGCGTGCCGACCGACAAGTCGGCCACGCGGGCAAAGTCGAAGCCGAAGGCATGGCGCCGTTCGCGGTTGAGCTTGGCCACGGCTTCCTTCACCTGCCGGATCGGCTCGGCCATCAGCATGGCGCGCTCCAGCCGAGACAGATGCAGGAAGTTTGCCGGCAGCTCCACCCTGATGATCGGGTTCGATACCGTCATCCGCGCTTCGATCAGCGGTGCCGTCAGCCAGGCCCCGGTTCCGGCGGTCGGGATGCAGAACAGCTCCTCGTCCGCGCCTTCGCCATAGAAATCGATGATCTCCTGGCGCCACTTCGCCTCGCCCTCGGGCGTCCACTCGATGCCGTTGACCAGGCAGATGCGCTCGTAGAGGCCTTCCTTCAGCGCCTGGTCAAAATCGATGCGCAGATGATGGTACGGCTTGCGGCCGGCGAGGATGTCCTGGATCTGCTTGTTGAACTCGTTCTCTGTCCCGTTGTGGGTCGAACATACAACGACCTGGCCGCCCCACATGAGGAAGGCAAGTGCTGCCTTCAGCAGCTCCGGCAGGCTGTCGACGAAGGCCGCTTCGTCGATCATGACCACACCCTGCTTGCCGCGCAGTGTGCGCGGTGCAGAAGACAGCGCGAGGATCTCGAAGCCGGACGCGAACCGGATCCGGAATGCCTGGATGGATCGGTCGCCGGTCTTGTCACTGTCGTCGAACAGGAACTCGTCCACCGCCAACGCGGCATTTGAAAAAGCACGTGCCCACATGGCGCAGGCGTCGATGAATTCGCGGGTCATCTCCTGGGAATAGGAGATGTACATCACATCCATGCCGCCGGCTTCCTTGGCGCGGCCGGCGCGCAGCGCGGCATAGGAGGCAAAGCCGAAAGTCAGGCCGATGCGCCGGCTCTTCTCGATAAAGAGGACCCGGCAGCCCGCACTTTCGAGAAGCTCCAGCGTTCGTGCCTGATAGGAGATCAGAGCCTTCGGGAGGCCGATCTGATCGACAAGGCCCGGCAGGATTTCCGTGGCGGTCCGCCGGGCCTCGGCCCATTGAGCTTCGGTAATCGGTGCGGTCATGCCGCTTTCACTCCGAGGATCTGGGAGAGGATTTCCTGTGTGACTTCGGACGTGAGGCCCTTCGCCTTGGCCACCTTGGCAACGGCTTCTTCGGTCTGCGCCTTGAACTCGGCCTCGATCTTCTTGCGCCGGTCGCTGGAAACAGTCTGTGCTTGCGTCGCGGAGCGAAGTGCCTGGGCAAGCGCCATCGCACCCTTCGGGTCGATGCCCTTCGGATTGGTCATCATCTCGAAAACGAGGCTCTTGATCGCTTCTGCAGCGATAAGCGTGAGGTTGTCGGAGGCTTGTGGATCGAACTTGCCGGCGATCGCGGTTGCGATCTCGCGGGTCTCGTCCAGCCGGCGGGTCAGGGTGGCCAGCTTGATCGAGTAGCGGTTGAAGGCCGAAAAGCTCGGGATCCTGATTTCGAGTTCGCCACGGTACTCTCGATCGAGCGCCTGCAGCTTCCCGACAAACTCCGAATAGATCTCGGTCTGTGTGCGATCGCGATCCTGCAACGCATCCGCTGCCCAGGCGACGATAGGACCGCACTCCTCCGGCAGGAGTTCGATATGGTTGAGGCGGCCACGTCCTGCCATGGTCTACTCCGGCCGCGCGCTGCTGGGCATGACTCCGGGGATCTTGATCAGGCCAGTCAGATGAAGCTCGCCTCGTTCTTCAAGGCGGGCGAGCTTGACGCTATCCACCTTCAGAATCGACACCGCACCCATATCCTTCAGATAGGAGTACTGCTCCTCTACCCACTCACGCGGTTTATCGATCAGGAACCGCGTCAGGAGATAGGCCTGCATGCGCGATGAAGACATCGCCTTGTTGTCTTCCTTGGCCAGCTCCTTGAGGATGACAAGCCGCGCTTCCTCTTCCATCGAAATCCTCGTCATTTGTTAACCTGTTCCAGCATGAATTCCTGAAGTCGGATGCTGACCTGGGCGATCGGCCGCAGTCGCTCCTCAAGGGCGGCAAACTTGCCGTTCATCTCGGCAAGCTGCAGCTCCATCCGGTGCTGCGCTTCCCGGTCGGGCAGGTGCTTCATCTCGCCTTCGATCGTCTGAATGCGCCGGGCCTGACCGACCAACTCGTTCTGGCAGTCTTCGACCTCTTCCCTAAGGGCAGCCACATCCTTGGAGAGCTGTTTCTCACCGGAGGAAAAGTAGCCTTTGGCGTGGCCGAGAAGCGCGATAATTGCGAGCGCCAGCCCGAGATATTGTGAGATTTCGGCTGGGGTCATCTGAGATATGCTTCCTTCTCGGCAAACTCCTGGCATTCCAGGCAACGCGTGGCGGATGGATAGACGTGGCGCCGAGCGACCGAGATGGTGCAACCGCAGTCAACGCATTCGATCGTCCCGGCCGATTGCAGGGCGGCGCGGGCGGCCGTGATCGCGGCCTCCCGTTCCTGTTCGGTGCGCAACTCGGCAAGATCGAATGCTGCGTTGCTCCCGAAATTCATGCGCGTTTCCAGGTCTTGACGGCCTCGACGGCTTGGCGGCCGAGTTCCTTGATCGTGTGGCCGCCCATGTAGAGCGACAGGAACCAGCCGGTCAGCGTCGCCAGCATCGCGATGTCGATCGGATCGATGGCAAAGCCGAAGGCCTTGGCGACAGGGAACAAGAGGAAGGCGCAGCTCCAGAAGAAGGCGAGCAGATACATCCATCCCCAGCGCCAGGCGCTTGCCCACCATCCTTGCCTGTTGTCCGCCTG
>Ga0172380_10002548_pt1 | contig 27528 bp, 28 predicted proteins | sample Leawe162metaG_FD_119747 | JGI IMG/M metagenome (GOLD analysis project Ga0172380, IMG submission 119747) | Leachate microbial communities from a municipal landfill in Southern Ontario, Canada - Leachate well 162 metaG | ecosystem: Engineered > Solid waste > Landfill > Unclassified | place... | reverse complement strand
GGTACCGATGTTTACGTGGGGCTTTCCGCCGCGTTCAAACTTTTCCTTGGCCATAAATTACCTCCGGTTGCGCAAAAATAACATATTCCAGCGTTAATCAAATTAACCGAACCGAGCAAGCTCGGCAATTACAATTTTCTGTTTCGCGTGCCGAGCCCACGACCGGAATCGAACCGGTGACCTCATGCTTACCATGCATGTGCTCTACCGACTGAGCTACATGGGCATAAAGTGTAAAAGTTTACAAGTTACAATAGTGAATTAAGACAAAAATTATATAATGGGAAAAACTATTATTATAAATCAAATTTTAGTTTTGGTCAAGTCTTTTTGCAAATTCACCAAATCCGGAGGCAACGGCGCATCAAAAAAAAGCATGCGTTCCTGACGCGGATGACGAAAAGAAAGTCCGGCGGCATGCAGGGCCTGCCGTCCGACCAGTTGATCGAGCGGACTCGCTTTCCCGTAACGTTTGTCTCCGATAATGGAAAACCCTAAAAAATCAAGAACGACGCGAATCTGGTGCGTCCGGCCGGTCCGGGGAAAAACCTCCACCAAAGAAGCGGTCGGGTAAAGTTCTTTAACTTTAATCAAAGTCTGGCTTTCTTTGCCATCCTGAAACGCAACACCAATCCGCATCCAATCGCCTCTTTTATGTCCCAGAGGAAGAGCTATTTCTTGTTCCGTCCAGGGAATAACGCCCCTTACAAACGCCAGATACTTCTTCTTAACGCGACGCAACCGAAATTCATCGCTTAAAAACCGGTGGCTGAAATCATTCTTGGCCACCACCATTAAACCGCTGGTTTCTTTGTCCAAGCGGTGCACAATACCGGGCCGCAAAGTACCGGCAATCGCCGAAAGGTCTTTTAAACAATACAGCAAAGCGTTAACCACTGTTCCGGAAGTAACCTGACCGTACGGATGACAAACCAGGCCGGCCGGTTTATTGATTACAACCAAATCTTCGTCTTGATAAATGATTTCTAAAGAAATTTCTTCCGGAGGAACCGCTAATTTAACCGGAGACGGCCAGTTAATCCGAATGATATCTTTTTCGTCAGCCGGCTGGTTTTTTTTTACCGGACGTCCCGCTATCGTAACCTGGCCTTCTTCAATCAACTTCTGAATATACTGCCGTGAAACCTGATGTTTTTCGCTCAGAAACTTATCCAACCTCATTTCTTATTTCTTTCGGCCGGCTGCTTCCTGAATCAATTTCAAACCGATTACGTTACGCTGAATCTGACTGGTACCCTCATAGATTTGGGTTATTTTAGCGTCGCGCATCATCTTTTCCACCGGGTAATCCTTCATGTATCCGTAACCCCCGAAAATCTGCACCGCGTCGGTGGTGACCTTCATCGCCACGTCCGAAGCAAACAGTTTGCTCATCGCGGATTCCTTGCTGGTATCCTTGGCGCCGGCATCGTACATCCGGCTGGTGGCGTAAATTAAAGCGCGGGCCGCCTCAACCTGGGTTGCCATATCGGCCAACATGTGCTGCACGGCCTGAAAAGAAGCAATCGGTTTGCCAAATTGAATCCGGGTTCGTACGTAAGCAGTCGCCTCGTCCAACGCGCCTTGGGCAATTCCCAGAGCCTGAGCCGCTACACCGGGCCGGGAAGCATCAAAAGTCTTCATCGTAACGATAAAACCCATTCCTTCCCTTCCCAGCAGGCTCGCCGCGGGCACGCGGCAATCCTGAAAAACCAGTTCCCGGGTGGCCGAAGCCCGAATACCGAGCTTCTTCTCTTTTTTCCCAAAAGTAAAACCCGGCGTATCCTTACGGACGATAAAAGCACTGGCGCCCCGGGCACCTTTGGTTTTATTGGTCATCGCAATCACCGTATAAACTTCCGCCTCTCCGCCGTTGGTAATCCACTGCTTGGTTCCGTTAAGGATATAGGAATCACCGTCTTTAACCGCGGTGGTCTCAATACCGGCGGCATCACTCCCGGCGTTTGCCTCGGTTAAGGCAAACGCGGCCAGCCATTCACCTTTGGCAATTCGCGGCAGATAGGTTTTTTTCTGCTCTTCGTTGCCAAAAAGAATAATCGGAAAAGTGCCCAGTCCGGTCCCGGCCAGCGCCAGAGTGATACCACCGCAAAAACGGGAAAGTTCTTCAATGGCGACGGAAAGCTCCATGATTCCATACCCCATTCCGCCGTATTCCTGAGGTATAAAAACACCCATTAAATCGCTCTCGGCGAAAACCTTTACCACTTCCCAGGGGAACTCTTCCGTCTCGTCATAATGAGCGCGTACCGGTTTAATCTTATCCTCGCCGATCTGCCGGCACAAATCGCGAATCATTTTCTGCTCTTCCGTCAAAAGATAATCCATGTTTATTCCACCTTTTTTATTACTAAACAAGCGTTATGACCTCCGAAACCAAAGGAGTTGGAAAGCGCGGCCTTTAATGCAACCGGCCGGGCCTTGTTGGGAACATAATCCAGGTTACATTCCGGATCAGGATTTTCGTAGTTGATGGTCGGCGGCACAATCTGATCTCTCATCGCCAAACAGCAAACCGCCAGCTCCACCGCGCCGGCCGCGCCTAACATATGGCCGGTCATTGACTTGGTGGAACTTATCGGGATTCGATTCGCCTTCTCCTTAAAAACTTTTTTAACCGCCCTGGTTTCAACCAAATCATTCCAAGTAGTAGAAGTGCCGTGAGCGTTAATATAATCAATCGCCTCGGGCGCCAGGCCGGCATCTTCCAGGGCCGTCTCCATAGCCAGGGCCATTCCGACCCCTTCCGGATCAGGCGCGGTAATATGATAAGCATCGGCGCTGGCTCCGTAACCGGCCAGTTCCGCGTATATTTTCGCTCCGCGCTTAACCGCGTGCTCCATCTCTTCCAGCACCAGAATCCCGGCTCCTTCCGCCATCACGAAACCGTTCCGTTCTTTATCGAAAGGCCGGCTGGCTCGCTCCGGTTCGTCGTTACGGGTGGAAAGCGCTTTCATACTGCAAAAACCGGCCAGTCCCAACGGGGTAACGCAAGATTCCGTTCCGCCGGCCATAGCCAAATCAATATCTCCGTGCTGAATGGCCCGCGCGGATACGCCGATAGCGTGAGCGCCGGAAGCACAGGCGGATACGGTGGCAAAATTAGGACCCTTGAAATTAAAGAGCATCGCCACGCGACCGGCCGCGATATCCGGAATAAGCATAGGAATGAGAAACGGTGAAACTCGCCCCGGACCGGCATTAAGCAGATTTTTGTGTTCCGTTTCAATCACTCTCAACCCGCCGATACCGGAACCGATAACCACTCCGCAACGGCAGGCTTGCATGGAATCAGGTACCAAACCGGCATCTTTCGCCGCCTCCCAGGCAGCCGCCAGCGCATACTGAACAAAACGGTCCAGGCGCCGCGCCTCTTTTCTATCTAAAAACTCAGGCGTGATGAAATCCCGTACCTCTCCGGCTATCCGCGCATCAAAGACCGCCGGGTCAAAGTCCTTTATGCCGGCAATACCGCTTTTGCCTGCCTTAAGAGCTTCCCAAGCCGCCGCGGAACCACAACCTACCGGTGTTATCAAACCGAGGCCGGTAATAACTACTTTTCTTTTTTCCGTCATAAAATTTAAAAATTGTAGTTGCCGACCTTACTCCGTAAAGAGGAGTTATTCTCTTCGGGGTTTGCACGACTCTTTACAGATTAGAAAAGCCAACCAAAGCCTTAGCGCCCGCAACCATCCAGACTATGCGTCTAGAAAATAAAGTCAGTTTGATTGCTTACCGGGTTGGCAAATACACTGCATTGATTTTTAAATTAAGCTTTTTTGGCGGCGATATAATTTACAGCGTCTCCGACGGACAGAATCTTTTCCGCGGCCTCGTCCGGTATTTCCAGACCGAACTTTTCCTCAAAAGCCATTACCAATTCCACGGTATCCAGGCTATCGGCGCCAAGATCATCCACAAAAGAAGCTTTGTCGTTAACTTCTCCGGCATCAACGCCCAATTGTTCCACCACAACTTCTTTTACGATTTTTTCGACTTCGCTTCTCTCCATTTATTTCCTCCCTGAATTCGCAAATAATCAACGCTATGTTAAATGTATAATTATATTACATTGCAAAACCGCCGTCAACTCTTACCACTTCACCGGTAATGTAATCAGAAAGGGCTGAAGATAGAAACAGGGCGGCTTTTGCCACATCTTCCGGCGTGCCTAACGCGGTCATCGGAATCTGCCGTTGGATTTCATTCTTCTGTTCCGGGGTAAGTTTGTCGGTCATCGGCGTCTGAATATAACCCGGCGCCAGGGCGTTGACGCGCACGCCAAAACGAGCCAGTTCCCGGGCCGAAGATTTAGTTAGACCGATTAAGCCGGCTTTGGAGGCGCCGTAGTTTGATTGACCCGCATTGCCCCGCAGCCCGATTACGGAAGAAATGTTGACAATGCAACCCGTTCCCTTTTTTGCCATCAATTTTCCGATAACTTTGGTACAGTTAAACGGACCAAAAAGGTTAACCTTCAAAACCAGTTCCCATTCCTCCGGCTTCATCCGGAAAATAATGTTATCCCGGGTTACGCCGGCGTTATTGACTAAAACATCAATCCGACCCATTGTCGCCTCGGCTTCCCGACCGGCCTGCTCCACTCCGGCCAGATCGGTAATGTCAACCGCGGCGCCGATAACCTTGCGGCCGGTCGCCGTTATCTCCGACTTTAAACTCTCCACCGGAGCCAGATCCCAGAGAACAAGATCTGCGCCTTCCGAAGCAAAGAGGCGGGCAAGGGCCGCGCCGATTCCGCCGGCCGCCCCGGTAATTAAAGCAACTTTATCTTTCAGTAACATCTGACCTCCTTCGGCCACCATAGCAAGGACGCCGCAGACGGCAAAGCCGTCCGGTATAAGGCGTTCGCATTGCGAAGGCGGCCCATTTACATAACATTCGCTTCCGGCACAATCCGCTTCATTAAACCGGAAAGAACCCGGCCGGGTTCCACCTCCAGAAAAGAATCTGGTTTTTCTTCCCGCCAAATCTGTGATACCGTCTGTCTCCAGAGAACCGGCGAAGTAATCTGCTCCGCCAGAAGCCGCTTAATCTCATCCGTATCGGAAAATTGCCGCCCGGTCACGTTCGCGTAGACCGGAAAAATCGGAACCTGAACAGGGCAGGCGGCGACAATCTTTTCAAAACCATTCCGTGCCAAATCCATCAGCGGGGAATGGAAAGCGCCGGAAACTTTAAGCGGAATTATCTTACCGGTGCGCCTTTGCGCTAATATCTGCCGGACCTGCTCAATCGCGTCCTTCTCCCCGGAAATAACCACTTGGCCCGGCGCATTGTAATTCGCCGGCCAAACGTTCCCGGCTTCCGCGCAGGCAGAAGCCACCTTTTCGTCGTCAAGACCCAGGACCGCGGCCATCGCTCCCGGCCGCTCTCTGGTCGCCTGCGCCATCAACTCAGCGCGGCGGCTCACTAAAAGCAGGCCATCCGGAAAGGAAAAAACTCCGGCAGCGGTCAAAGCGGTACATTCCCCCAGGCTGTGCCCAGCTGCTGCCGCCGGCGGTTCCTTCCCTTCCTTCCAATTCACGAAATAAGCAAAACTGGTCAGGTAGATGGCCGGTTGGCTATTCTCCGTCTGGGTTAAAACCTCTTCGGGTCCTTCAAAGATAATCCGGGAAAGATCTCTGCCCAGAATTTCATCCGCCCGGCAATAAAGCTGCCGAACAGCCGGAGAGGCCTGATATAATTCCCTGCCCATACCCACCTTCTGGCTACCCTGGCCCGGAAAAAGAAGGATGGTCTTCATAAAGTACGTAAATAATAGATGGTGGCTATTATCATGGCAAATAACGCCATCAGATTAAGGTGCAGGGCCACGCCGAAAGTTATCTTCGCCAGGATAAAATTAAACTCGGCCGGTCCAAACGACGGGGTTGTCACAACGGTAAAAAACTGACGGGCAAATGAATCAACCGGAAGCAGCAACCCGACTATCTCGCCGAGGGCACTTCCGATTACGGCGGAAACCAGCAAAAGCCCCAGAAAAAACCAGAATCCCTTTTTCATGATAGATTTCCTTTTTAGGACGCAGATGTACGCAGAAACAGCAGGATAATACTAAAATGATAATTCCCTTAAAAGTATTTCTTCAGGTAATTCTCTAAAATAATCTTTAATCCGTATCTGCGAGTATCTGCGGTAATCTGCGTCCAAATAATTTATTTTTCCGTTTCAAAACTGTTGGTAAATTCCACCAGGGATTTTAATTTAGCCAGCGCCCGGCCGGATTCTATTACCTCTTCGGCATAGGCAACACCTTTTTTCCAATCATCCACCCGACCCGAAACCATAAAAGCGGCGCCGGCATTTAAGACAACCATATCCCGCGGAGCACCCTCTTTCCCTTTCAGGACGGAAAAAATGATTTCAGCGTTTTCCTCCGCGTCTCCACCCCGAATATCAGACAGAAAAGAGCGCCGCATTTTAAAATCCTCCGGCTGAACTTGATAATTAATGACGCGGCCGTCTTTAACCTGCGAAACAAAAGTCTTACCCACTATGCTGACTTCGTCAAAACTACCTTCACCGTAAACCACCAGGGCGCTCCGGATGCCCAGATTGAGCAAAACATTTGCCATCCTTTCGGTCAGGTTCGCGTCGTAAACACCTAAAACCTGAACATTGGCTCCGGCCGGATTGGTAAGCGGACCCAACAAATTGAAGATGGTTCGGATACCTAACTGGGCGCGCACCGGCGAAGCGTATTTCATGGCGCTGTGGTACATCGGAGCGTAGAAAAACCCGACGCCCACTTGCTCCACGCAAGACTTCACGTTTTCCGGAGTAATATCTATGTTTACGCCCAAACTGCGAACTACATCCGCGCTACCGCACCGGCTGGACACCGAACGGTTGCCGTGCTTTGCCACCAAGCAGCCGCCGCCGGCTACCACAAAGGCGGTGGCAGTGGAAACGTTAAAGGTATTGGTGCCGTCTCCGCCGGTACCGCAAGTGTCAATAATCGTTTCGCGGTCAAAATTGATGTCATCCCGGTCAAGGTCAATCACTTCCTTATTAATATTAATTTTCAGGGCTTTTTCCCGCATCACCCGGGCGCAGCCGGTAATCTCCGGAACTGTCTCACCCTTCAACCGCAATCCCATTAGAAAAGCGGCTATCTGGGCTTCAGTCGCCCGGCCCTCCATAATCGTGGTCATAGCGACCGCTGCTTCCTGCTCGGATAAATCTTCAGACCTGGATAACTTCGCAATTATCTCTTTCATGCTCAGAAAATGAGTCGCTTACGTGACGATGTTTGAACCTGCCTGCTTGATTGCTGCTTTGCACCTATTTCACGGGCTTGATCCACGGGAGCCTTTGTTCGGGAAATACGTCCTCTTTCGGTGAGAAATTTTTAAGGTCATCCAAACTACCCACCGTGATATCCACCTTGTCTGTTCGGCCATCTCCTTTGAAACTTATCGGCGTCCCACACTTGAAACAGAAAGTACGCACTCCCCCGTAGCCATCGCAGGTGTCTTTTGGAAACTTATCCGACCGAACTTCCGCAAGCGTTCCTTTGGTCACCTTGAAATCAACAGTCTCGACGGTGATCCACGGAAGCGCGCCCGCTCCGGACGAGCGTTTACATCCAAGACAATGACAGACGGTTTGGTTAAGTACTGGACCAGTGATTTCGTATCTGACGGCTCCGCAAAAACATCCTCCGGTACGGGTCATTTTCGCCTCCTCTTTTTTATCGGCACCAAGCGCTCTTGATGTCAAAAACCCACCGATTCCAATCGCCAATGCTACCATCACACACGTCGCTATCTTCATCCTATTCATCTTCCTCCATGATTCAAGTAACGGGCACGACCTATGGGCACGCACCATCCAACTTACCGGTTAGAACTTGCTTCAATCCGTTCGAGGTTATTTCTAACTTCGGGAAAATCCGCGAGGATACCGCTCAGACGCTCGCACTTTTGCCACTCCAGGCACAGTCCGCAACTAGGTAAATTCTTTCCCTTTGCGCAACTACGTATCGGACAAAGTTGACAACCTTTGAAAATATTAGCGTCTTCCACCCTGCATCCCGTACACTTGAGGATTGCGGAATCGAGAGTCTGCATACCCCAATGCTGCCGCGCCGTTTTCGTCCAGAGCTTGTGAGCACGCTGCAACGCCTCGGCATCCCCGTGCACAGTTGACTTCAAAACATCGCATGCGTTGCAGTCAAATCCGCATAATCCCTTATTTTCATCTTTCATCTCCCCCCCTCCGTTCCGTTTTAAAACTCGTTTGAAAATCAGAAATACGGTTAGAAAAATTCTACCAAAAAAGAGGGGAAACGTCAAGAAATCTTCATCTATTTGTCGAGCGCCACGAGATATTTCCTTAGGAATTTTTTTATGGCGTTAACTGTTTCTTCCTTAAACAACGGCGCGCTTTCGGCCACCCAAACGGTAAAATTATAGAATTCCCTGGTGTCAACTTCTATCCATTTCTTATTCTTATATAGAAAAACCAGCAGAGTTGTCATTGCAATTCTCTTATTCCCGTTTTGAAAAGGGTGGTTCTTGATCAGCAGGTAAAAAAGGAAACCCGCCCTGGAAACGAGGCCCGGATAAAGCGCTTTTCTCGTGAATGTTTGGAAAGGTGCGGCCAAACAACTTTCCAGAATATTCGGGAAACGGGTGGTAAAACCGGGTATCGGTTCATTAAAAGACAGCGCCTCCCGGGCCAGTGTAAACGCGACAAACTCTACTTCTTTCAGGGTAATGTAATTCATTCTCTGCCCAGGAGTTTCAGAACTTCACCGTATTCGGCAACGGTTTTTTTAACCGCGGCGTTAATATTCCGCCTCTGTTCTTCGGTCAATTCACCGTCCAAATGGCCGACCGAATACTTTTTAGGTATGGCGTAATTCCGTCCGATACGAATTGCCTTTATCTCTCCCCGCCTGACTTTTCGGTAAACGGCGATTCGGCTGATACCTAAAAGTCCGGCTAATTGAGGAATACTAAAATACTGGTTTTTATCCATACGCAATCACCCTAGTTTATATCCTGTTAATTAATTTGAGATAGGTTAACTGATGTTAACTTATCAATAATAGGTTAACATAGCAAAAAATAGAAGTCAAGACCTTAGGTATCACTTCTCCAAATAGGTTAGTTCAAATTCCCTCGTTGTTTTCCGTAGTATTTCCGCCTGCTGTTCCGCTTCTTTTAAATCCCAGTAGTTGGTCTTGAATTGAAGCATCCTCTTCTGCAAGTATTCGGCGTTAGGACACAAGCTCCGGGTATACTTTTGTTTGATGCCCGGGTAATTTTGAACTTCGTTTTGAAAATATGGTTCTTGATAGGTAAGTTTCCAAGCCGCGTAAATTCCTTCGCCGCCGTTCTTAACAAAAAGGTCACGAAATTGATACCACTGTTTTTTCGGATTCTTGACATCAAGGAGCACGCTGTAAGACCAGCGGGAATTCATACATCCCTCCGGGGTATGTTGGGGAATAAGATAGACAATATCCTTGATAGCGTCATTAAATATCCCCGCGGATTTAATTCTGGCTTCAACCAATTCTTCGGCCCTTTCCAATTGGCCCAGGGCAACCGCGGCCTGTAATTCTGAAATCCGGTAGTTCCAGCCGGAACAGACAACCCTGGAGTAATCCGGGTCCTGCATGTCAGTCCGGGCAACCCGGCCTTTTCGGGCTCCGATGCTTCCGTAGCCCAGGCCGGCAAACCTGCGGGCTTTGTCCGCCAACAACTCGCTGTCGGCAACCAGCATGCCCCCTTCCCCGCAGGTCAGGTGCTTGGAAGCCTGAAAACTGAAACTGGCAAAATCCCCGAACTGACCAACCAGTTTTCCTTGATACCGGGACAGAAAAGATTGCGCGTTGTCTTCAATCATGAAAATTCCCTTTTCCCGGCAGATTTTCAGGATTTGGTCGTAATCAGGGGCAAGTCCGTAGAGGGAAACAACGATGACGGCCCGGGTCTTCCCAGTGATGTTGGCCCGAATTGAATCCGCAGAAATATTAAAAGTATTTCGTTCCACGTCGGCAAAGACCGGTATGGAATTATTCTGGAGTACCGCCAGGGCCGGGCTGGACATGGTCAAAGGCGGCACGATTACTTCCTCGCCCGGCTTTACGCCCAAAGCCGCCAGGGCGGCATGCATGGTAGCGGTACCGTTGATAAAAGAGACGGCAAATTTCCGGTGGAAAATTTCCGCGAATTCCGCTTCCAGGCGCGCGGTGAAAATATTGTTTTTGGAAGATTGAAATTGGTTGTCTAAAACTTCCAAAACGTACTTTTTTTCCAACCCGGAGATTCTTTCCATTTTTCGCAGTCCTTTGTGTTATAATATCATAATTATGAAGAAGATTGGAATTGGCCTAATCGGTTTCGGCACAGTCGGAGCCGGCGTCGCCCGGATGCTTATTGAACGAAAAAATCTCTTGGCGGAACGGGCCGGATTCATTCCGGAACTTGTTTCGGTATGCGACAACGATTTAAAACGGCCTCGTCCGGTTTCCCTACCCGCCGGAATATTAACTCCAGACATTAAAAAGGTTCTGGAAAACCCGCGGGTTAAAATCGTGGTGGAAATGGTCGGCGGCATTGAACCGGCCGGTTCTTTTCTCCTGAAGGCGCTTAAAAACGGAAAATCGGTGGTAACCGCCAACAAAGCGCTCCTGGCCGAAAAAGGAGATTATTTGTTCTCCACCGCGGAAAAATCGGGATGCCATGTCGGGTTTGAGGCCTCGGTCGGCGGAGCTATTCCGATCATAAAAACTTTGAGAGAAAGTTTTATTTCCAATTACATAACTTCCCTTTACGGAATACTGAACGGTACCACCAACTTTATCCTCACCCGGATGATTGAAGACCGGCTCTCGCTGACAAAAGCGCTTAAGTCTGCCCAAGACGCCGGTTTTGCGGAAAAAAACCCATCCCTTGACCTCTCCGGCACAGACTCATCGCATAAACTCTCGGTTCTGGCCACCCTGGTCACCGGTAAATTTTTCCCGGCCTCCCGCATTCCGACCGAAGGAATTTCCGGAATTGCGGCCGAGGATTTGGAATACGCGGAGGAATTGGGCTACGGGGTAAAACTGTTGTCTATACTTAAATTAAGACAAAACGGCGTCATCCTGGCTACCTACCCGGCGCTGATTCCCAATCAACACATCTTAACTTCAGTCCGGGGTGTTTACAACGCTATCTTTCTCACCGGAGATCTGGTGGGTGAAAGCATGCTCTTCGGAAAAGGCGCCGGCATGGACCCGACCGCCAGCAGCGTCATCGGCGACATTATCAGTATCGGCAAGAACATTCTCTGCGGAGCACAACCCTTACCCTTTTCAATGGGTCCGGATAAAAAACTGCAACTGCTTTCTGATTTTGAAAGCCGTTACTATTTCCGCTTCTCCGCCTTAGACCAACCGGGTGTTTTGGCCCGAATTGCGGAAATACTGGGCAAACACAACATCAGCATCGCCTCCTGCATCCAGAAAGAAGAGAAACCGAAAAAAGCGGTGCCGGTGGTGGTGTTGACACATAAAGCGAAAGAATCGGCGGTTAAGGCGGCGATTTCCGCCATAAACCGGCTCCCGGCGATAAAAGCGGAAACGGTTCTTTTGCGCCTGGCGTTTGACGAGTAATTTAAATCAGTGAATAGTTAACGGTAAATAGTGAATAGTAAAAGATTCAAGCATTAAATCAATTACCGTTCACGATTCACCATTCACCGCACTTAATATGGATATCAGCCAATACAAGGGAGTTATTGAAAGATACCGCGATTACCTGCCGGTAAGTTCCGAGACACCGGTTATTTCCCTCTTGGAAGGCAACACCCCGCTCATACCATCTGTTTCCTTGGGGAAAAAACTGGGCTTGCGGCTCTATTTTAAATTTGAGGGTGTTAACCCGACCGGTTCCTTCAAGGACCGGGGCATGACGATGGCGGTTTCTAAAGCAGTTGAAACCGGAAGCGCCGCCATAATCTGCGCCTCTACCGGCAACACCTCCGCCTCAGCCGCCGCTTACGCGGCCCGGGCCGGCCTCAAAGCGCTGGTCTTAATTCCGGAAGGCAAGATTGCCATGGGCAAATTAGCGCAGGCATTAATTCACAACGCCCGGGTAGTTCAAATCAAGGGAAATTTTGATACCGCGCTTCAATTAGTCAGGGATATGTGTGAAAAATATCAAATTACCCTGGTTAACTCCGTCAACCCGTACCGGATTGAAGGCCAAAAGACAGCGGCTTTTGAAATCAGCGACACCCTCGGAGAAGCACCTGAATATCAGGTCCTACCGGTGGGCAATGCCGGCAATATCACCGCCTACTGGAAAGGATATAAAGAGTATCATCAGGAAAAAAAGATTGCTCGTTTACCCCGAATGCTCGGATTTCAAGCCGAGGGAGCCGCTCCCATTGTTCTGGGCCATCCGGTAACCAATCCGGAAACAATCGCCACCGCCATCCGCATCGGCAATCCCGCATCCTGGCAGGCCGCAGTCGCGGCCCGAGATGAATCCGACGGACTTATCAGTACAGTCAACGACCATGAGATAACCGAGGCCTCAAAGCGGCTGGCCGGAGAAGAAGGCGTCTTCGCGGAACCGGCTTCAGCCGCTTCAATTGCCGGCCTGTTGAAACTCAGCCAAACCGGATACTTTTCCGGAGAAGCCCTGGTGGTTGCCATCCTTACCGGCCACGGACTTAAAGACCCGCAATTTGCCATCAGCGAATGCTGTCTGCCGGAACCGATCGCGCCGGACCTGGAGACGGTCGCGGAAGCGTGCGGGTTGTAACTGACGCGGTTGAAAATACATCTAATCAATTAGCAGTCTAACGCAGGAACGGGGTCACACCACTCGTCATCTTTAGTTGCCGAGCAAGGTTGACAACTACGAATACAAAAATCTCACAAGGAGAAAACCAAATGGCTAAAGAAAAGATTATCGGAATTGACCTGGGTACCAGCAACTCGGCCGCAGCCGTTTACGAAGCCGGCCGCGCCTCCATAATTCCCAGCGCTGAAGGACCGACTCTTTCCGGCAAAGCATTCCCTTCCTACGTGGCTTTCACCAAAGACGGACAGGTCCTGGTAGGCGAACCGGCGCGGCGCCAGGCAGTCGCCAATACGGAAGGAACGATTCTGGGCGCCAAGCGGAAGATGGGCACCGATTTTAAATACAACATCTACGGCAAAGAATACACGCCGCAACAGATTTCCGCTTTCATCCTCTCCAAGATAAAGAAAGACAGCGAGGCCTTCCTGGGAACCGAGGTTAAAAAAGCGGTCATCACGGTACCGGCCTACTTTAACGACAACCAGCGCCAGGCGACCAAAGACGCCGGCACCATCGCCGGACTGGAAGTGGTGCGACTCATCAACGAACCGACCGCGGCCGCTTTTGCTTACGGACTGGAAAAGATTGAACAGGAACTGAAAATCATGGTCTTTGACCTCGGCGCCGGTACCCTTGACGTTACGATTATGGACCTGCATAAAGGTGTAGGCAAGGTAATCTCCACCAGCGGCGATACCCAGTTGGGCGGATTGGACATGGACAAGTTGATTATTGATTATGTCGCCTCTGAATTCAAAAAGGAATCCGGCCTTGACGTCAAAAACGACAAGATGGCGATGCAGCGCATCCACGAAGCGGCCGAAAAAGCCAAGATTGAACTTTCCACCACCCTGGTCACCGATATCAACCTGCCTTACATCACCGCGGACAGTTCCGGGCCAAAACACCTGACGATGTCCATCCGGCGCTCCAAACTGGAAGATTTAATCCGGCCGATTATGGACCGGTGCAAGGGCCCGTTGAAACAAGCGTTGTCCGACGCCAAACTGGAACCCAAGGCGATAGACAGAATTATCATGGTCGGCGGACCCACCCGGATGCCGATAGTCCAAAACTTCCTGGAAGAATACATCGGCCGCAAAGCGGAAGGCGGGGTTGACCCGATGGAATGCGTGGCGCTCGGCGCCGCCATTCAGGGCGGAATCCTGGCCGGAGACCTGCAGGACAAAGAACTGCTCCTCCTGGACGTAACGCCGCTTTCCCTGGGCATTGAAACACTGGGCGCCGTATCCACCAAACTGATTGAGCGCAATACCACCATCCCGACCCGTAAATCCCAGGTGTTTTCCACGGCCGCCGACGGACAGACCGCGGTCGACATTCACGTGCTTCAGGGCGAACGGGCGATGGCCGCCGATAACGTTTCACTGGGCAGCTTCCAGTTAACCGGTATACCGACCGCGCCGCGGGGAATGCCGCAGATTGAAGTGACTTTTGACATTGACGCCAACGGCATACTGAACGTATCGGCCAAAGATAAGGGAACCGGCAAGGAACAATCCATTAAGATTACCGCTTCCACCAAGCTCGCTAAAGATGAGATTGAAAAAATGGTCAACCAGTCGGAACAGTTTGCGGAAGCGGACCGGAAGAAAAAAGAAGTGATTGAAACCGCCAACCAGGCGGACAATCTTATCTACACCACGGAAAAAACGCTCAAGGAACACGGTTCCAAACTGCCGGAAAACGAGCGCAAGCAGATTGAAGAAAAAGTTGCCGATCTGAAGAAAGAATTGGAATCTCCGGACAAAACGGTTGAATCGCTTAAAACCGTCATGGACGGGCTGAGCCAGGCCGCCAACAAACTGGCCGAGATTATCTACAAGCAGTCACAGGCTCAGGGCCAGCAGGCCGGACCGGGCGCGGAAGGCACGGGTCCAAGTCAGGCGGGTCCTGAAACCGGAACAGACGGCGAACCGGAAGAAAAAAAAGAAGGCGAAGGTCCGGTCATAGACGCGGAATTTAAGGAAAAGTAATCGAGCAAAAGCCTGTCCGATTAATCCCGTCCAGAAAAAACGCAGAACCCCGCGGGGTAAAACTTCGCGGGGTTTTTTATTGAAAAACCCTTGACCGAACCGTTGGCGGGTGGTAATATTGGGGTGCTTCCTCAAACAAAACAGAGGGGATAATATGTCAACAAAAACTGAGGTTGGAATAACTCTGAATAAACACACCGAGTTTAATTGGCAAATAGCATTGGTAATATTATTAGTTATTACGATCGGGGTGTTTTTGAGTATCCACGCCAAAAAGAGACCTAGGGTGTATCGGGTGGGTATTATCTCCGGCGCGGAACCTTTTGTCAACATAGCGGACGGTTTCAAGACCAAAATGACCGGGTTGGGATATCTTGAGGGTAAAAACATTATTTACGATTTTAAAAAAATGGATGGAAACCCAGCCGAAATAGAACAAGTCCTCAACAAATTTGTAGCCGATAAATTAGACTTGATTTTCGCCTTTCCCAGCGAACCGGCCGTCGCGGCCAAAGCAGCGACCCGGGGGACAAACATCCCGGTGGTCTTTGCTATGGCCGGTATAGACGGAAATAATCTGGTCGAAAGCGTGCGTCACCCGGGCGGGAATATCACCGGCGTTCGTTTCCCCGGCTTGGAATCTACCGTCAAACGTTTCGAATTCTTGGTCGAAATCGTGCCGCGCGCCAAACGGATTTATCTGGTCTATGACAAAAATTATCCCAATACGGCAACGGCGCTTGCGGGACTGCGCCCGATGGCCAAAACCAAGGGCATAACCCTGGTTGAAGACCCGGTCACCAACCTGGAAGAATTTCGGACTGCCGTGCGGAAACGCGCCGAAGCGAACCCTATCGGCATTGACGCTATTTTACTCATGCCCGATATTCTCAATAATTTACCGGAAGGGTTCGGAACAATCCTTGAGTTTGCTAATAAGCACAAAATTCCCATCGGAGGCGGCATGGGCCTTACGGCGGACATGGGCGCTATGTTCAGTTTTGTTCCGGACAATATCGACCAGGGCATGCTGGCCGCATCCCTGGCCGACAAGATATTCAAAGGCACCCCGGCCGGCAGCATTCCGGTGGTCACGCCCGAATCACACCTGCGGCTCAACTACAAGGTAATTCAAAAGTTAGGACTAACAGCAACCGAGGGTTTATTGGGCATGGCAGACGAAATAATTCGTTAGAATGTGGAATTATAAAGTAAAAAAACCAAAGAGTTACAGAAGTCTATCGGTTACCTTGTCTATCGCTTTTTTAGCATTGAGCCTGACGGTGCTGTTAACCGCCAGCGGCTTAGAAATTTATTTCAACTTTCAAAATCAAAAAAAAGTAGTTGCCGAACAGCAACAACTCATCGCTCAAAAAGCGGCCGATACGGTTAAAAATTTTATTCAAGAGAAATTCAGCTTATTGGAAACGGCTGTCCGCCTCGGCAACCTGACAAACATCCGCCCAGAAGAACAACAAACAACCCTGGAGAAGCTACTTGGTATTAACCCGGCCTTTCGCCAAATAATCCTGTTAAACGCGCAAAAACAAGAGTCGGCAAAAATCTCCCGTCTTTCAACCTTAATGCCGTTTCGACTCACAAAAGAGGTTGAAAACGCCATATTTTCTAAGGCGGGTCAAGAAAAAAAATATATCAGCCGGGTGTATCTTGATGAAATAACCGGCGAACCGCTGGTGATAATGGCTGTTCCGGTCAAAAACGTTTTAGGTGATTTTAAAGGAATATTAATGGCTGAGGTGAATTTAAAATTCATGTGGGATGTAGTGAATGAAATAAAGGTTGGCACCAAAGGCCTGGCTTATGTAATCGACAAACAGGGCAGATTAATAGCTTTCGGTAATGTCAGCCGTGTCTTAAAAGAAGAAAACTTAACCGGCCTAAAAGAAGTAAACGATTTTATAATCGGTGAACCGCTCACCGAAAATAAAATTGAAATCGCAAAAGGCATCAACAACACCTACGTCGTAACTGACCATCTGCCGCTAGGCACGCCTGACTGGGCGGTTGTGATCGAATTACCGGTCAGAGAAGCATACGCATCCGTAATCCGGGTGCTTGGCATATCGGCCTGGGTCATATTTCTGGGTATTGCCTTGACGGTTGTTGCAGGTATCTATCTCTCCCGAAAAATTACAAAACCAATCATAAAGTTAAGAGATGCAACCAGAAAAATCAGCACCGGCGAATTGGATACGAAAATAAACGTCAAATTAAAGAACGAAATAGGGGAGTTAGCCGCCAGTTTTAATCAAATGGTTGAAAATTTAAGCAAGACAACGGTTTCCCGTGACCATTTAGCCCAGGAAGTAACCGAACGCAAACGGACGGAAGAAGCGTTGAAGGAAAGCGAAACAAGATATAAAACCATCTATGAAAGTTCCGCCGATGCCATCATGCTTGCGTCCCCGGAAAAAGGTTTTTCCTCCGGAAATCCCGCCGCGATAAAACTTTTTGAATGCCGGGATGAAAAAGAATTTATCTCCCTCTCCCCGGCGGCTGTATCCCCCGAATATCAGCCGGATGGACAGTTATCTTCGGTAAAAGCCCAGGAGATGATGACAAAAGCCGTGAAAGAAGGTTCCCACTTATTTGAATGGACGCATAGAACAAAAAAAGGCAGGGAATTCTTTGCCACCGTTCTTCTGAATAGAATGGAACTGCAGAACAAAAAGTTTTTGCAAGCTACAGTTCGAGACATAACCGAACACAAACGGGAGGAAGAAAGGTTAAAACGCTATGCCACCGAATTGGCACGCGCCAATGAAGAAGTCAAAGAATTTGCCTACATCGTGTCCCACGACCTGCGGGCGCCTTTAGTAAACATAAAGGGCTTTGCGGCCGAACTGCGGTCTGTATTGAAAACCATCGACTCGAATCTGAACGAAATATTGTTTAATCTGGACCAGGAGAAAAAGCAGAAAATAACGACCGCGTTTCAACAGGATATACCCGAAGCCCTGGATTTCATTGATTCTTCCGCAACCAGCATGGACGGCTTCATAAATTCCCTCCTGAAATTGTCCCGAATGGGACGCCGGGAGATGAACTTTGAACCGATAAACCCGGTCGAAATTGTAGAAACAACGCTGAAAGGACTGGCCCACCAGCTTGAGCAACACCGCGCAAAAATAACCGTAGGGCAGCTGCCTGAAGTAATCGGCGACCGGACCGCGATAGAACAAATTATCGGAAATATCCTATCCAACGCGGTAAAATATCTTGACCCCGTCCGGACCGGTGAGATTGAGATTACCGGAGAGCGCAACGAAGAAGAAACCACCCTGGTCATCCGCGACAACGGCCGGGGAATCGCCAAAGAAGACATAGCAAGAGTATTCATGCCCTTCCGCCGATTTGGCAAACAGGACACGCAAGGGGAAGGCATGGGTCTTGCCTTCGCGCACACCCTGGCCCATCGCCATAACGGAGATATCCGCTGTGAATCGGAATTGGATGCGGGGACGACGTTCACCATCATCCTCAGCAACCATCCGGAACAAGGAGGCTAAAATGCCGGTGCCAAAACAAGACGAGAAACGGGAAGTCACCATCCTGCTGGTGGAAGATGACCCGGGCCACGCGCTTTTGATTGAAAAGAACCTGCGCCGTGCGAAAGTCACTAATCAAATAACTGTTGTCACGGACGGGCAGGCAGCGCTTGATTATCTGTCTTCCGAAAACGATAAAACGAAAGACGACCATCTTTTGCCGATATTGGTACTGCTTGACCTGAATATCCCGGTCCTGGACGGTTATCAGGTACTCACACACATGAAGGCGGACGAACGGACCAAACACATACCCGTGGTTATTTTAACCACCACCGACGACCCGCGGGAAATAACCAAGTGCTACGAATTGGGCTGCAACGTGTATGTCACCAAGCCGGTTGACTACGGACAATTCTCCGAAGCCATCCATAAACTGGGATTATTCATTTCCATCGTCGCCATTCCCAACCAGAGTTAACACTATGCAAAATAAGGAACCCAGACGAGTTTTAATAATGGATGATGATGAGGGCCTAGCCCGCCTCTGCGTGAAAAAACTGACCAGGGCGGGTTATTCGGTAGACCACGCCTTGGACGGTGAAAAGGGTTTGTCCGCCTACCAGACGGGCAATTACGACGTGATTATCCTGGACCATAACATGCCGGTCTATGACGGGCTGGAAGTCATCCGCCGGTTAGGAACCCTGGGTTCCCTGCCGCCTATTATCATGGTTACCGGCGCCGGCAACGAACGGATTGCCGTGGAAGCAATGAGATTGGGGGCGCGTGATTACCTGGTTAAAGACGTGGAAGGCGGTTATCTGGAACTGCTGCCCACGGTCGTAGAGCGGGCGCTCCATCAGCAAAATATAGAAGAGCATATGCGCCTGTCCGCCAAGGTCTTCGCGAATGCCGCCGAAGGCATCATGGTTACAGACACCCAGACCCGGATTATTTCGGTCAATAACGCCTTTACTAAAATCACCGGTTATACAACTGAAGAGATTTTGGACCAAAATCCCCGATTGCTCAATTCCGGACTGCATATTCCTGAATTTTACGAAGCAATGTGGACTTCACTGACTGAAACCGGCGAATGGCAGGGAGAAATCTGGAACCGCCACAAAAACGGGACGGCCTATCCGTTATGGCTCACCATCAGCGCCATCAAGGACGAGCAGGGAAAAACCACCAACTACATGGGTATCTTTATTGATATCACTTCCAATAAGCAAGCCGAAGAGCGTCTCCGCTATCAGGCCACCCACGACCCGCTGACAAACCTGCCAAACCGCAACCTGTTTCAGGACCGCGTAAACCAAACCCTGGCTCTGGCCGGCCGCAGCAAAAAACAGGTTGCGGTTATGATGCTGGACCTGGACCACTTCAAGCAGATCAACGATACCCTGGGACACGCAGCCGGTGACCTGTTACTGAAAGAGACCGCAAAAAGGTTGATGAGTTGCATGCGCGATTGTGACACCGCCGCCCGGCTGGGTGGAGACGAATTTACCGTTCTGCTCACCGAAATTTCCGATTCCCAGGACGTCGCGTTGGTCGCGCAGAGAATTCTGAACGAATTAACCAAACCCTTCATCTTAAACAAACAGGCACACACTGTTACCGCAAGCATCGGCATCAGCCTCTACCCCGCGCACGGAAACAACCTGGAAACACTGTTGAAAAACGCCGACGAAGCGATGTACCGCGCTAAAAAACAGCGCAATTGTTACCAACTTTTCACCTGAAGGAATTCAGAAACGGCCTTCCGAAAAATATTTGTTACAATAATACTGGTTTTCTTGACGCAAAACCGCGGATTAACATATAATAAAGGCTGCGATGGAAGAAGAAAAGATACGTTACCTGGCCCACCTTGCCCGGATTCAGTTAAGTGAGGAAGAGGTCCGGAATTTAAACAAAGACCTTTCACAACTGCTGGATTACGTCGGACAGTTAAACGCGTTGGCAACCGAAGGCGTTGAACCGACCAACGCCGTACTTCCGGCTTACAACCGGTTCCGGAAAGACGAAGTGACGCCTTCACTGCCGGTTGAAAAAGCGCTGGCAAACGCACCGGACCGGATGGGCGATTTTTTCCGCGTTCCCCGAGTCATTACGGAAAGAAAAACAAATGAATAGCACGGCAGAAGAACTGACGCCCTGGCAAAAAGTGCAATTAGCGCGCGAACCAAACCGTCCCCACACCAGGGACTATATTGATAATTTAATCACCGATTTCGTGGAATTGCGCGGTGACCGTTATTTCGCGGACGACCCGGCCCTGATTGGCGGAATCGGAAAGTTCAACGGGGATACGGTCGTAATATTCGGACATCAAAAAGGGCGGGAAACAAAAGAAAATATCCGGCTCAATTTCGGGATGGCCCACCCGGAAGGATACCAGAAAACCAAACGCCTGATGAAACTGGGTGAAAAATTCCGCTTTCCGGTAATCAGTATGGTCGATACCCCCGGCGCGCATCCGGGAATGGAAGCGGAGGAACGAAACCAGGCAGCCGCCATAGCGCAAAACCTGATGGCGATGTCAACCATACGCACACCCATCATTACGGTAATACTCGGCGAAGGCGGAAGCGGCGGAGCACTCGGCATCGCCCTGTCCGACCGGGTCCTGATGCTGGAAAACAGCGTTTACTCGGTAATCTCTCCGGAGGGTTGCGCGGCCATTCTATGGAAGAAACAGGAGGCAAAAGAAGAAGCGGCCCGGGCCTTGAAACTAACCGCGCCGGACCTTTTGGAATTTAAAATTATTGACGCAATCATTCCGGAACCACCCGGCGGCGCCCATCTTGACCCGAAAACTACCGTGGAAAAAGTGGCACAGGCGCTTAAAACAAACCTGGAACAGTTAAAGAGTCTGCCTATAGAACAGCTGTTAAGTCAGCGTTACGAAAAGTACCGCCGCATCGGGGTTTTTAAGGAGTAAAACAAAAAATGAAAACACGAAATAAAGAGAATAAACTGGTAATCGGATTGCCTAAAGGAAGCTTGGAGGAAACCACCAAACGGCTCTTCCAGAAGGCCGGCATCAATCTTTACGGTAAACCCCGCGCTTATTATCTGGTATCCGACGATAAAGAACTGGAAATAATGTTAATCCGAGCCCAGGAAATACCCGGTTACGTTGAAAGCGGTAACCTTGATTTGGGCCTGACCGGCAAAGACTGGATTACGGAAACCGGCGCCCGAGTGAAAGAAGTGGCGGAATTTTCCTACGCGAAAAGCGGACTCGGGGCCGTCCAGCTGGTTCTGGCGGTGCCGGAAGAATCCGGAATCAGGAGCGTAAAGGATTTAGAAGGAAAACGCATCGCCACCGAATTGGTCCGGGTTACAAGGGATTATCTCAAGCGTAAAGGCGTCAAAGCGGAGGTGGAATTTTCCTGGGGCGCCACCGAGATCAAAGCGGGTAAATTATGCGACGCGATCGCGGAACTGACCGAGTCAGGCGCAACCATCCGGGCGCATAACCTGAAAATAATAGATACGATACTAACCTCAACCACCCGGTTGATAGCCAACCCTAAATCTCTGGCCGACCCCTGGAAGAAAAAGAAGATTGACTATGTAAATCTCCTGCTTCGGGCGGCTTTAAACGCGGAAGAACTGGTTGGTCTTAAATTAAACGTGAGCGAAAAAAACCTGCCGAAAATTTTCCGCGTCCTGCCGGCGCTTAAAAGGCCGACTCTTTCCAAACTCACGGAACCGGGCTGGTGCGCTCTAGAAGTCATTTGTAAACGTGACGAGGTAACATTTCTCATACCCAAGTTAAAGAAGGCCGGCGCGGAAGGTATCGTGGAATATCCGCTAAACCGCGTCGTGTTCTAAAAACTGTGAATGGTAAACAGTAAATTGTAAACGGTAAAAGCATAAAACTTGAAAATCTTTACCATTCACCGTTCACGATTCACCATTTACCGTAGTTATCGGAGGTTAAGATGCCCTGCGGAAAAAAACGCAAACGCGCTAAGATGGCGAAGCATAAAAGAAAGAAGCGCCTTCGCCGAGACAGACATAAGAAAAAAGAAAATTAGGGGAATAATGGCTAAAATTACCTGCCGGTCTTTTTTCCTGGCCCTGGCATTCTTTGTCTTGTTGTGCCGGGCGCAAGTATCGGGAGAGGACTCTTATTCCGCTTATCTGAAAGGTACAACTGCCGCCGGGGAAGGTGATTTCTCCCTGGCGGAGTCCTACCTGAAAGATGCCGGCCGTCTTGCTCCCAAGAGCGGCGAGGTTTGGAACGAATTAGCCCGAATTTATCTTCAGGAAAATAAATTCGAAGAAGCAATCACAGCCTACAACCGGGCAAAGTATCTTAATCCGGAAAATAAGGATATTTACTACGGGCTTGGCCTTACCTACCTGCGCCTGAAAAAAAATACGCTTGCCCGGCTTCAATACGAAGCACTTGTCCGGCGCTTCCCGAAAGAAAGGGAGGCCTATCTACTCCTGGCCGACCTTTATGCCAGTGCGGGACTAAGCAATGCCGCCCTGAATACCTATCAGAAAATCCTTACGTTCCTACCTGACAATCCGCTTATCCTTTATAACTACGCCATTCTCCTGGTACAGCAAAAAGATTATAAGTCGGCCCAGAGTTATCTGGTTAAGGCAATCGGCCTGGCGCCTAACTTCATCCCAGCTCGAGCGCTGCTGGCCAAAATTTACCAGGAAACCGGCAACCCTGCCGCGGCGGAAGAAAGTTACCGCCAACTCCTGGAACTGGCGCCCAACGAACCGGGAGTTCTGTTCAATCTGGCCAGAATTTATATTGAGGAAAAAAAATGGGAGGAAGCAGGCGCTGCCCTGGAAAAAATTACAAATTCAAGAAATTACGAACTTCTAAATCTGCTTGGTTTTATCTACCGCCAGAATAAAGAACCGGAAAAATCCCTTGTTTTTTTCCGGCAGGCGCTGGAATTAAAAAACGACCCCGGCACCAGGTTTTACCTGGCTCTAACCCTGGATGATTTGAGGCGGGACACGGAAGCGATGGAACAACTGCGCCAAACAATCAGCCAGGAACCGGAAAACGACGAGGCTCTTAATTATCTGGGATACACCCTGTTGGAACGAAACGAAAAATTGGACGAGGCCGGACGCTTGATTCAGGAAGCAGTACGCCTGGAACCGGAAAACGGCGCGTACCTTGACAGTTTGGGGTGGTTTTACTTTAAGAAAGGCAACTTTCCCTTCGCCCGTTATTATCTCCTGAAAGCGATTCGGCTGGAACCGGACCCGGAAATTTACCGGCACCTGTCGGAACTATACCGGCAAACGGGTGACACCAAAAAAGCGGAATATTACCGACAAAAAGCTTTGTACTCTAAATAAGGTGGTAGTTAAAACGGGGTAGGGTCAAGGGCACGTCAATGAATATTGTTTACGAACAGTTCAAAGTGATTGTGGTTGCCCTTTTTTTTCTGGTATTTCTGCCTTTATCGATTCTCTATCTTTGGAGAGCGGAACGCCGACGTCGAACAACAAAAAAAGAGAGTCTTAAGCGTGTGTGTATTATCGCTTTCATTCTCGCCATAATATTTGGCGTTGCCCTCTATTCACAATCCTTTTCCCTGCCGCAACATCCCGAACCATGGGATATACATAATGGATTTTTTTATATTTTTTTAGAGCTTTGCGCTGGATTCATCCTTGGTCTCTTATTTCCGGAATGCCTGACAACCAGCTATTTTGGATCGTGGCTGGGTCAGATAATTGGTTTGATTTGTTTGATTCTGATGAGCCCAAGTTCTGATCGTGTTGCTTGGTTACCCCTCGGAATCATAACCACCGGTATTTATAACTGTTTAATTCTTGGCGGCGCAGTTACGGGAAAAAGCATCAGAAAGGAATAAAAAGCAGGAAAATTAGTCAAATCAGGATTCAGGTCTTCATTTTTTTTCGATGATGCGGCTAATTAACCTTCCTTTGGCTAACCTGGTAATAATCGTCTGATTCAAATCAACGCCCGCCGCATCCTTGACCACCTTACTTTCCGGGTAGGTGAGCGTAATGCTGTATCCCCGTTCCAAAACCGCTAAGGGCGAGAGTCCGGAAAGATGACGGCCCAGTGATTCCCATGTTTTATGAAACTTATCCAGCAGGGAATTTTCAGACCGGGTCATCCGTTCGGAAAGTTCGTCTATCCGCTGGCTGAAAGTTAAAAGCAGGTCCGCGGGCCGCTGGAATCCATAACGGCCCTTGATGGTTTCCAGGCGCCGGTTTCCTTCTTTTAATTGATTTCTAACTAAATACGTCATACGCTGAAAATAGGTTGCGACCCGGACAAAGGTCTCATCCTGATGCAATGAAATAATTTCCGCGGCGGCCGAAGGAGTCGGAGCACGTAGGTCTGCTACAAAATCGCTGATGGTGTAATCAACCTCATGGCCGATTGCGGAAATTATCGGAATAGTCGAACCGGCAATTGCCCGGGCAACCGCTTCTTCATTAAAAGCCCAAAGGTCTTCCAGGCTTCCGCCGCCCCGGGCCAGTATTATGGCGTCAAAACCGGCCAAACGGTTAAACTCCCGAATACCTTTAACTATTTCCGCGGCGGCCTCTTTGCCCTGAACCAGAGCCGGATAAATAACCACCTTAACGGATGGATTCCGACGCTGAAGAACTTGCAAAATGTCCCTGACAGCCGCGCCGGTAGGCGACGTTACTAAGGCCAGACGCCGGATAAGATACGGAATGGGTCTCTTGCGCTCCGACGCAAAAAGCCCCTCGGCCGACAGTCTTTTTTTTAACTCTTCAAAAGCAGCCTGAAGAGCGCCCAACCCTCGCGGCTCAATCTTTTGTCCAATAACCTGATATTCGCTGCGACTCTGATAAACGGAGACCCGACCGGCCAGAATAACATTTACACCATCTTCCAGTTTAAACTTCAAACCCCCGGCCACATTACGAAAAAGCACAACCCGTATCTGGCTCTCGGCATCTTTGAGATTGAAATAAACATGCCCGGAAATCGGCTGCCGCAGGGAGGATATTTCACCTTCAACCCATACATAAGGAAAGCCGCTCTCCAAAAGATACTTAATCTCGCCGCTCAACTCCGTAACGGAATAGATTTTATCCATTTGACAATATTCTTTTGACAGGCGTCCCGCCTGTCCGACCAATTGTTTTATAGTTCTTCTTCAAGCGAGGCTTGTCTGGTTCGCAGAACTTAGCGTAGAGACGGCAACAAGACAAGCAAAATGAGGGTACGAGTAGCCGTGGCTCATACTAAGTAGCATTGAGAACACGGAGAGTCTCATACCCGAATTGCGTAGTCTTGTCCGGCTCGCAGGTTGTTCAGCGAACCAGACATCCGAGTGCTATGTGATACGGCCAATCGGGTCAACGTGAATGGTAACGCGGGAAACGCCCGAAACCTGCTGCTTCAAATGGTGTTCCACCTCGTCGGCAATCCGGTGACCTTTCTGGACGCTTAAGTTTCCATCCACCAGGATGTGCATCTCCACCAGAATATCCGGACCCAGACGGCGGGCAGCCAGGTCGTGCACGCGATGCACGTCCTTGACCGAAGAAACCACCGCCTGAATTTGTTTCAGCGTCGCTTCGTCCACCGAACTCTCAACCAATTCCGCGAAAACACCCCGGCCGATATTCAAACCGATGCGTAAAATGAATACTGAAGTAATGGCTGCGGCCAACGGGTCCATAAAAGGAAACCCGATTCTGGCGCCCAGTATGCCTAAAAATGTCGGTATAGAAGAAATAGCGTCTGAACGGTGGTGCCAGGCGCTGGCAATTAAAGCCGGGCTGGTAATCCGACGGCCCACCCGGATGGTATAACGATAAAGACCCTCTTTAAAAATAATCGAAAATACCGCGGCAACCAGGGGTAAAAAAGTTGGTATGGTTCGGTAATGGGTTAAAGCGCTGAAAACTCCGCGGTACATAAACGTAAAACCGAACACCAGCAGGAATAAGGTGCAGACCGCCGCGGCCATAGTTTCGAATTTGCCGTGACCGTAAGGATGGTCGGTATCTTTGGGGCGGGCGGCCAGCCTCAAACCAAAAAGAACGACAAAAGTCGCCACAATATCGGCCAGGGTTTCAAACGCATCGGTCACCATCGCCTGACTGCACCCCAGGACTCCGGCGACCATCTTAAAAACGAAGAGGCAGACATTAATCGCCAGGGCGACCAGCGTGTTCTTACGTCCGGTAAGATAACGTTCGGTCTGGTTAATCATAAAATCTATTTTTTTCTAAAATTACCCCGGTTAGCTTCCATTGCTTTCCAATCCAGGCAACGGCATTTTCAATCCTAATTGAAGTCGCCGGATGCGTGCTTAAAGGAGCGATAATCAGGCGGGGTTCTTTCTGTTCTATTTCACCTAATTTCCGCAAAAAGGAGACCATGCCGGCAGGATCATACCCGGCCTGCCGTGCATAGGACATGCCGAGAGTATCAGCCTGAAGTTCATCTTTGCGGCTGTAAGAAAGCTGGGTTAGATTAAAAGCGACGCTGACCGCTTTTTCAATATAACTATATTTGCTTTCGGAAAAAATGATAGAGGCCGGAACGGAATAGAGGACCTGGGATTGCATTTGCTTGATGGCGTGCCGGGCCGCCACATGGCCGACCTCATGACCTAAAACGCAAGCCAACTCATCCTCGGAGGAAACCAGTTTTAACAGTCCGGTAGTCACATAAACGTACCCGCCGGGTCCGGCAAAAGCATTGACGTCCTTGCTCTCCATAACTTCAAAACGGAACGTAACATCTCCGCGCCCCGACCTTTCCGCTACCTTCTGGCCCACCTTCTTAACCCACTTGACCGCATTAGCGTCGCTGCTGGGCTTATATTCTTTCCTGATCTGGCGATCCACCGACTCACCCACCGTAATTTCATCCTGGGTAGAATAAAGGCTTGTTTCCTGACGGTTAGTCACCGGATTATAAACAGTGGCACAGCCCCCCAAAGAGATTCCGGCAAACAGCAGAAAAATACCCAGTAAAAACCTTTTTTTTAACATTTTAGCCCTTTCGCAACCCTTAATTCCGTCCGACCGAACGCTCCAGAACCGACTCGGCGGAAAGGTAATCGTAAGCCGCGTTGTAGTAATCGGTCTTGGCCTGCGCCAACGCAAAATCAGCGTCTAAAACTTCGGTGTTGGTCGCCATCC
>Ga0172380_10002546_pt1 | contig 27547 bp, 30 predicted proteins | sample Leawe162metaG_FD_119747 | JGI IMG/M metagenome (GOLD analysis project Ga0172380, IMG submission 119747) | Leachate microbial communities from a municipal landfill in Southern Ontario, Canada - Leachate well 162 metaG | ecosystem: Engineered > Solid waste > Landfill > Unclassified | place... | reverse complement strand
ACGTAGACCGCCCACGGGTGGGCGACGTTGTAGTAGATCTCACGACCGGCCTGCTCCGGGACGGTGGTCGCGGCGTAGAACCCGAGGCCGGAGAGACCGACGGCCGGTCCCCACCATGAGCGCATCCGCTGTGGGCTGGGCTGGACGGTGGTGGGGTCCGGCATCGGTGCTTCTCTTTCCTGGAACGGACCGGCCTCGCGCTCGGTGGCGGGGGCCCCGCTAGACGGCGGGAGTCGGGGTGCCGTACCTGTCGCGCAGCTCGGTCTTCAGGACCTTGCCCAGCGGGTTGCGCGGCAGCTCGTCCACCCACTCGTAGTAGGCCGGCGCCTTGTAGGAGGCGAGGCGGCTCTTCACGTACTCCGTAAGCTCCTGCTCGGAGGGCAGCAGCGACTCGTCCACGGGCACCATGATCGCCTTGCAGACTTCGCCCCACTCGACGTCCGGGACGCCGATGATCGCCGCCTCGGCGACGCCGGGGTGGTCCTCCAGGACCTGCTCGATCTCCGCCGGGGCGATGTTCTCGCCGCCGCGGATGACCATGTCCTTGATGCGGCCGGTGATGAACAGGTAGCCGCCGTCGTCGATCTTGCCGACGTCGCCGGTGTGCAGCCACCCATCCTTCAGCGCGGACTCGGTGTCGTCGTCGCGCTTGTTGTAGCCGCGCATGACGCGGTCGCCGCGGATGCAGATCTCGCCTTCCTCGTTCGCCGGCGCCACACGGCCGTCCGGGAAGAGGATCGCGACGTCGATGTCCGTCATCGGGCGGCCGACGGAGCGGAGGCGCTGGATCTTGAGATCGTTCTCCTCGGGGGTGCCGTTGAGGCGGTGATCGTCCGGGCCCAGGGTGGTCATCGAGCCGGTGGCCTCGGTCTGGCCGTACGAGTTCATCAGGCCCACGTTCGCGCGGTCGGGGGCGAACACGTCGACGGCGCGACGCACCACCTCGTACGGCATCGGGGCCGCGCCGTAGGTGATCAGCTGCAGGCTGTCGAGGTTGTACCGGCCGAAGTCGTCCACCTCCATGATGCGCTTGAGCATGGTCGGGACGACGAAGGCGTGGGTGACACCCTCCCGCTCGACGGCCGCGAGCCAGGCCTGCGGATCGAACTGCGGCAGCACGACGAGGCGGCGCCCGGAGAAGACCGCGCTCATCAGCGTGGTCGCCCCGGCGATGTGGTAGAACGGCACGCTCACCAGCACCACCTGCTGGTTCGTGGACGGGTCGGCGGGCGCCTGCGTGTTCACGACCAGCGCGGTGAGCGCCTGGTACGAGAGGACCACGCCCTTGGGGAGCGACGTGGTGCCGGAGGTGAAGATGATGAGCGTCGGGTCCTTGTCGTCCGTGTCGGCGAAGACGGGGATGTCCTCGTGCGAGGCGCGGATCGCCTTGAGCGAGGTGAGGCCGGGGCGCTCGAAGTCCAGCGGGATGACGTGGGTGACGGTGGGGGTGGAGGCCTGGATCGCCTCGTAGATGGAGTAGTAGCGCTCGGCGATGAACAGCACCGTCACATCGGAGGAGTCGATCATGTACGTGAGCTCTTCCGGCTTGGCCCGGAAGTTGAGCGGCACGAGCGTGGCGCCGACGGCGGCGGTGGCGTAGTAGATCTCCCCGAACTCGACGCAGTTCACCGCCATCACGCCCACGGCCTGACCGCGGCCGATGCCCATCTCCTGGAACGCCTGTGCCAGCCGGTTGGCCCGCGACTGCAGGTCGGCGTAGGTCAGGCGCTCATCGGGACCGGCGATGGCAACGCGGTCGGGCACGATGGCCGCGCTGATGGTGAGGAATTCGGCGGTGTTCACGTAGGCTCCCCCTCAGAGGCCGCGCCATGATAGGGAATGGCCACGGCAGACGCCACAACACGCACACAATCGCCGAGCGGGGCGTTTGGCGCTAGCGGGACGGATTCACCAACTCCACGGAAACCCGCTGGGACCGGCCGTCCAGACCCGCTGAGAGCGTCACATGGGGCGTGCGCAGGGGCTGGTTCGTGCCACTGATCGCGTTGCCCTCGAAGGACCAGAGCGCGCCCGAGCAGGGGTCGCGGAAGACGCCCGGCAGGCCCTGGGGGTTCCGCACGGCGCCTCGAGGGTCGTCGGGGAGCCATTCGACGCGGCAGTTGCTCGCCTGCACGCGGCCGTCCAGCGCCCGGATGCGTCCGTCCTCCATCCCCACGAGGTAGAGGTGCTGCTCCGGGAAGGCGACGACCCGGTGGACCGCGAACTGGCTCGCGTCGCCCGCGTCGAAGTCCACGACGTCGATCGCCATGGGGTTGAAGATGCCCCAGAACACCGCGAAGAGCCCCAGGGCGCTGATCACCAGCACCACCAGAGGCCCCACGAACGGCGGCACCGACCACGGGAACAGGCGGCGAGCGACACTCACGCGGCACCTCCGGGTGCGAGCGATGCGGCGAGGCGGCGCTCCAGCGCCAGCCCCTCCGCCAGCGGCAGGTCCAGTCCTTCGATGACGGCGCGCCTGGTGGCGCGCACGGCGGCGGTGGGGAGCGCGGCGAGGCGGTTCGCCCATGCGCGCGCGGTCGCGTCCAGCGCCGCGCGCGGCACAACCGCGTGGACGAGGCCGATCGCGAGCGCCTCAGCGGCGTCGACGGGCTCGCCGGTGGCGGCCATCCGCAGCGCGTCCGAGCGGCTAGCGTGGCGGGCGATGGTCTGCGTTCCCCCCGCCGAGGGGATGTAGCCCAGGGTCACCTCCGGGAGGGCGAGCCGGGCATCCTCGGCGGCGACGCGCAGGTCGCAGTACAGCGAGAGCTCCAGCCCGGCGCCGTATGCGTAGCCGTGGATCGCCGCGATCAGCGGCATCGGGAGCGCGGCCATCGCACCCCACAGGTCACGCTGCTGGCGGGCCTCGCGCGCCGCGACGAGCGAGGGCGCGGTGCCGAACTCCGTGATGTCCGCTCCCGCGGAGAACGCGCGGTCGCCCTCGCCGCGGAAGACCGCGACGCGCACGGTGGGGTCGTCACGCAGCAGCGAGAGCGCGGCCCAGAGTTGATCTCGCATCTCCATGTTCAGGGCGTTCAGGCGCTTCGGGCGGTCGAGGGTCACCCAGACGACCGACCCCGCGCGCCCCCCGCGTTCGAGGCGCACCAGCGTGCGCGCATCCGGCATGCTCCGCCGTCCTGTCCCGCGGCCCGGCCGGGCAGGCTACACCCAGTCCGGCTTCTTGATCGGGCTGGCCTCGGACCGGGTGTGGCTCTGCTGGAGCTCGTCGTTCAGCTTCTCGGTGAGCCGCTGCTCCGCGATGGAACCCGGCGTCATGTCGTCGGTCAGCCAGCGGTGGATGGCGGCGCGATCGTGCCTGTCCATCTTGAGCCCGCCGACCTCCGAGAGGACGGCCTCCAGCATGACGTGCACTTCGTCGGGAGTGAACTCGACCTTCATGATTCGCGCTCCCGCACTTTGACCTGGCCGCGCAGACGCATCATGCGCGTGGTTCGTTCATCGATGAAGTTGCCCATGGCGACGTTCAGCCGCTGCGTGAAGGCGTCCAGCGGCGTGGTGCCCGGTGCGAGATCCCGCCGCCACTCGCGGACCGTCTTCTTGCCGGCCTCGGAAAGGCCTGCCTGGTCGATGAGCTGCGCGGTGACGAGGGACATCACCGCGTTGGCCTCATCCGTGTTCAGGACCACATTCATCCGCTCCACCTCCGTACTCGTATGCTCCAACAGCGCGGGGTGCGCAGTCCAGCGCCCCCGGCGTGCGCCGCCCCCCACGCCCGCCCGAGCGGGCGACCGGCGCCGCCGCCTCCTGCGTTCACTCCCCGCGGAAGTGCGGCTCGCGCTTCTCCTGGAAGGCGCGGACGCCCTCGGCGCGGTCGCCGGTGGACTGCAGGATGACCGTCAGGTCGGTCTCGTAGCGTAACGCCTGCTCGAGCGTCATCTCCGCGCCGCGGTGCACCGCCTCCTTGGCGAGCCGCGTCGCGATCGGGCCGCGCGAGGCGATGACGCGGGCCAGCGCGAGCGCCGCCTCGTCCAGGTCGTCAGAGGGTACGACACGGGAGACCAGTCCGATGCGTCTGGCCTCGGCGGCGTCGATGATTTCGCCGGTGAGCAGGAGCCGCAGCGCCTGCGCCCGGCCGACCGCGCGCGGCAGGCGCTGCGTGCCGCCGCCCCGGGGGATCCCCCCGGCGGCGGTGTCGGGCATGGCGAATGTGGCCCCCTGGGCAGCGATCCGCACGTCGCAGGCCAGCGCCACCTCCAGCCCGGCCGAGTGGGCGCGGCCCGGGATCGCCGCGATCACCGGCTGCGGGACGGCCGCCAGGGCCTCGATCCCGGCGGCCAGCGCGGGCACGCCGGGGACTCCCTCGCGCTCCGCGAGTGCCCCCGCGGTCCAGCCCGCGCCGAAGTCGCCCCCGGCGCTGCGCACGACCACGGCGCGCACGCCGGCGGTGTCCGCCGCGCCGCGCGCCGCTTCGGCGAGCGCCTCGGAGCAGGCTCGGTTGAGCAGCCCGCCGGGCGCGGCGAGCGTGATCGTGGCGATCGGGCCGTCGACGACGAGGGTGACGGGGCGGGCTGACACGGGCATCCTCCGGGGCGCCGAGGGTACGGGCGACCGATCCGGGCCGTCAACGCCACGATACCCCCTGTCACCGCGCGGCCTCGACGCCGGGGGGCCGGGCGCGGCAGGATAGGCGCCAGCGAGCAGCCGGGACGGAGGCGAGCATGGACCTGGGGATCGCGGGACGATCGGCGGTGGTGACGGGGGCGAGCCGCGGGCTGGGGCGGGCGATCGCCGAGGCCCTGGCCGCCGAGGGCGCGAAGGTGACACTGGTCGCCCGCGGCGCGGAGACGCTGGAGCAGACCGCAGCGGCGATCCGCGCGACGGGTGCATCCGTGCACGCCCTGAGCGCCGATGTCACGAGCGCGGCCGACTGCGAGCGCATCGTCGCGGAGGCGGTGGCGGCGCACGGCGGCCTGGACATCCTGGTCAACAACGCCGGCGGCGGCGGCGCGGCGGACGACCTGGAGGCGCGTTGGCGGGTGGCGTACGAGTTGAACGTGGTGTCGGTGGTCCGGCTGATGGAGCTCGCCCACCCCCACCTGGCGGCCTCCGGGCAGGGGGCGGTGGTCAACATCTCCTCGATCTACGGGCGCGAGAGCGGCGGCCCGCCCCAGTACAACGCGAACAAGGCGGCGCAGATCGGCCTGACGAAGGCGTACGCGCTGGACTGGGCGAAGCAGGGGATCCGCGTGAACAGCCTGGCCCCGGGCTCGATCGCCTTCGAGGGCGGCTCATGGGGCCGCCGCGTCCGCGAGCAGCCGGAGGCCATGGAGCAGTTTGTGGCCCAAAACATCGCCGCGGGCCGCTTCGGGCGGGCCGAGGAGATCGGCGCCGTCGTGGCGTTCCTCTGCTCGCCACGGGCCTCGTGGGTCATCGGCGCGACGCTGAACGTGGACGGCGGGCAGTCGCGCTCGAACATCTAGCCCGGGCGCTCGACGGGCGGAGTTGTCCGGCGCGCCCGAAGCGCCGAAGATGGCGACGGCCGGCATGCGCCGGAAGAGGGAGTGGGGCGGGCACATGCGTTTCAAGCAATCGGATCTCGGGGCGATCGTCGTTGCCGCGCTGTTCCCCGCGATGCTGAGCTTCGTCGTGTTCCACGGCTGGGGGCTGCTCCACCACGAGGGGACGCCGCTCCTCAGCATCATCGCCACCACGCTCGCCATCGGCAGCGGCGCGGCCGCCTACCTGATGCGCTTCCTGGTGCACCGCGAGGGCTTCGGCGTGCTGGCGGTGCTGTGGGTACTGACCGTCGCGGGGATCATCGAGATGCAGCTCGCGGAGATCGACCACACGGGGGCGGCGCTGGCGCTGAAGTGGGTCAGCCTGCTGGTCTTCCTGGCGCTGAACGCGCTGCTCATCGCTGACGTGCTCAGCGTCGCGGTGAATCCGTACCTCGAGCGGCGCGACGCACGGCGGGCCGCCGGGCGCTAACGGCCGCCCCGAACGCATGCCTGACCTGCCGCCCCCGCACGCCGTCGCGCTGCGCCTCGCTTCGACGTGGATGAGCGAGCGCTACTTCCGCACCTTCCGCGCGTCGGACGACGAGCCGGGCGCGTTCGACGCGATCCTCCTGCAGCGCGACCGCCGCGTGGGCGTGACCATCGGGTCGCTGTGGGAGGAGAGCGCACCGCCCGAGGGCGCGGACGACCTCGCGGCGCTGCTGACCGCGGACATGCGCGCCGACGGATCGTCGATCGAGCCGGGCGCGTACGCGGTCTGGGTGCCGCCGACCACACCCCTGCCGGTCACGGAGCCGCAGGTGTCCAACCTGCGCGTGGCGCTGGCGCGCAGCCTGGGCGGGCTGGCGGAGGGCGAACGGCGCGAGGTGCGCCTGCCCGTCACGCTCGCGCTGGCGAAGCTCTCCGATGAGGGCGCGTACGTCTCCGTCACCGGCGGGCTGGCACCGCAGTGGACCGTGCTCTCCGAGGGCATGCCGGGGTCGTTCCACCTGGATTCGCGCGCGCTCTACCGGCTGCCCGAGGAGCAGGCGGAGGTGGACATCATCACGACGCAGGTGCGTGATCGCGCGGTGATGCTCCAGGCCGGCGAGGTCACCGAGGTGCAGGTGAACGACACGTGGACCGTGTCGCGCCTCGCAGGGGGCGAGCCGGCGGGCGTCACCGTGATGACCTCGCCACGCGAGGTGGAGCCGCTCGACGGGACGCTGGTGCGCCGGATGCTGCGGCGGCACGTCCAGCGCGCGGTCACGCAGGGCGAGGCGGCTCGAGCGGCCGGGCGGCCGGCCGACCTGGCGGCGCTCGTCCTGGTGGGGGCGCTGGCGCACCTGAAGGACGAGCTGGCGACGGCCGCCCTGCGCGGCATGAACCCGGTGGCGTACGGCGCGCTGGACCTCATCGCAGTCGTCGCGGACGCAGGCGTGCGACAGGTGTTGCAACCTCGATCGCTGCCGTGGGAGGCGGCGCGCTAGCCTGGCGCTGGCCGAACGCCGCGCCCGGCTAGCCCTCGCGGTCGCGGGCCGTGCGGATCACGATCGTCCCGGCGATCTTGTCATGCATCGTCTGGCGGCGCGGGTCCACGAGCGCGATCACCGAGCCCGCGAACAGGATCACCTCGTTCAGCGACGCCGCCGAGGCGCGCAGCAGCGACCGCCGGACGCCTGGCTCCGACCCGTCCAGCGCCACGATCCGCAGCCCCATCAGGTATCCCGCCGGTGTGATCCCCTGGATGCCGAAGACGAAGTCGTATCCCGCGTTGAGCAGCGCGGAGGCGACGATGAGCTCGGGCGAGGCCCATGGCGACTCGGCCATCTCGACGCCCGCGATGCTGACGATGACGAGGAAGATGATCGCCTTCAGCACCCGGTCGAGGAGCCAGCAGACCAGCCGCCTCAGGAGTGTCGCGAGCACCATCCCGTCCACGACGCCGCCCACCACGCCCTGGCGCGGCTGCGCCCGCCCCATGCCGGCACTGCCGGGCCGATCGAGCGCGGACGGGGACCCCGAGCCCCAGCGGGGCGCGCGCCTCGGCGCGAGCGATCCGTCGCCTGACCAGCGGATGCCGGGCCCGGGACGGACGGGCGCAGGTTCCTCGTCGTGCGAGGCGTCGGGCGGGGCCGGGGGGTCCGTGAACGCCACTAGGCGTGACTCGCAATCGCGCCGTCGACCATGAGCAGCTCGCCCTGCACGTAGTTCGTGGCATCCGAGGCCAGGTACACGACGGCTCCCTGCACATCGGCTGGCTGACCGAGGCGGCGCAGCGGGATGTACCGCTCCAGGATGGCGTGCAGCTGCTCGTCCCCCTGCGGGCCCGCCACACCATCGTAGAACCCGAGGCCCAGCGCGTTGACGGTGACCCGCGGCAGCACCGCGGCGTCGCCCCGGCCCCACTCGATGCCCAGCGTGCGCGTCAGGCCGAGCACGGCCGCCTGGCTGGCGCTGAACAGCGCGCAGTTCGGCACCGCGCGGTCGTGGACCACGGAGACGAGGTTGATGATGCGCCCGTGGCCGCGCGCCACCATGCGCCGGCCGGCAGCCTGGCAGGCGACGAACACGGTCGTCGCGTTGCGATCGACCTCTGTGCGCCAGTCTTCGAGCGTGGCCTCCAGCGCCGGCTTCACGTTCGCCTCGTGCGTAGCGTTCACCAGGATGTCGATCGGCGCGACATCGCGCTCCAGGGCGGAGATCGCGCCCTCGACGGCGTTCGGATCGGCCAGGTCCAGCGTCTTCGCGTGCCCGCTGACCCCGGCAGCCGCCCAGCACTCGTTGAGGATGGAGTTGGCCAGCACCTCCTCGGCGCGTTGATCGCGGGTGGTGGTGACGGAGACGTTCGCGCCCGCCTCGGCGAGGGCGACCGCGAGCGCGCGGGCGAGGGGCGTGGTGGCGCCGGTGACCAGGGCGTGCTTTCCGGCGAGCGAGAAGACGTGTGCCACGGCCTACCCCTCCGCGCGCGGCACGACGCCCGCGGGCGTGACGCCCGCCGGGACGACGCCGCCGTCCATGATCACCGCCGAGCCGCTCAGGTAGTCGGACGCGGGGCTCGCGAGGAACAGCGCCAGCGGACCGATCTCGTGCGGCAGCCCCGCGCGGCCCGCGGGCAAGACCTGCGCGAGGGCCGCCGCGCGCTCCGGGTCGCCGGCGCGCGGGAACATGCCGGGGGAGATGCAGGTCGCGCGGATGTTGTCGTGCGCGTAGGTGATCGCCAGCGCCTTCGTGAGCTGCAGGATGCCGCCCTTCGAGACGGGGTACATGAAGTTGTTGCGGCCGCCGCGGTAGCCCCACGCGGACGAGACGTTGATGATGCGGCCGCCCCCGCGCTCCACCATGTGCGAGACGACCGCTCGGGCGCAGTAGAACGCCGAGGTAAGGTTGGTATCGATGCCCTGGTGCCAGTCCTCGTCCGTGAGCTCGGGCAGAGTCTTCCCGCGCCCGGCGCCCCCACCGCCCGCGTTGTTGACGAGGATGTCGACGCGTCCCAGCTCGGCGATCGCGCGCGCCACCATGGCGTTCACCTGGGCAGAGTCGGTGACGTCCGTCCCCCCCGCAGCCAGGAAGCGACGCCCCGTCGCGCGGATCTCCTCGCCGATCGCCTCGATCGGCTCCCCGCGGCGGCCGACGCCGACGATGTCGCACCCGGCCCCGGCGAGCGACCGCGCGAACTCGCGCCCCAGCCCGGTGCCGGCGCCGGTGACGATCGCGACCTGGCCGGTGAGATCAAACCTGTCCAGAACACCCACGTGCTGCATCCCTCCCCGCGGCCAGGCCGTGGCCGGTCGCGTGCCTCGCGCTGCCGGGTTCGCTACTGGTGCTGCAGCAGGCCGCCGTCCACCGCGATGATCTCACCGACGATGTAGTCCGCGCCGAAGTCGCTCGCCAGCCACACGGCCGTGCCGCCAATGTCGTCCGCGTGGCCCAGGCGCCGGAGCATCGGGAAGCGCTTCGCGCGCTTGCCGTTCTCCGACTCGTCGATGCGGTCGTCCATGTAGTCCATCCAGCCGAGGGAGATCGCGTTAACGCGGATGCCCTCGCCGGCCAGCTCGTGCGCGGCCGCGCGCACCAGGCTGTACACGGCGCCGTGCGCGGCAGCATACGCCGTGGTGTCGATCATCGAGCGCTCGCCGATCACGCTGGTCACGAGCGTGATCCGCCCCGGGCGGTGATCGCGGCGGAACTCCTCGGCGGCGGTGCGCACCACGAAGTACTGCGACGCGAAGTTGACCTGCATCACGCGGGCGAGCTCGGAGTCCGTCGTCCGCTCGATCGGCTTGCCGAGGAAGAGATCGGGCGCGCACGCGACGATGTCGAGGCCGCCCATCTCCTTCGCGATCTGGCGGGTGGTGACCTGCACGTTCTTGCCCAGGGTGACGTCCATCACGTACTCAGTAGCCTTCCGGCCGAGCGACTCGATGTCGCGCCGCACGGCGCGCGCGCGCATCACTGCCTCGTCCGCCGTGAGCGCGCACAGCGCGACGTCTGCGCCGGCCTCGGCGTACGCGCGCGCGATGGCCCCGCCAGCGGGGTTGTCCGCGCCGACGACCATGGCCTTCTTGCCGGTGAGATCGAAGTATCTGGCCTGTGGGGGCATGGGCGCGTCCTCGCTCAGATCTCGTGGTGCGGGCGGTAGCTCATCGGGGCGATCCCGGCGTTGACCATGCCGCCATCGATCAGGAAATCCTGCCCGGTGACGTAGGCCGACGCGTCCGAGGCGAGGTAGACGGCCAGCGGCCCCATCTCCCACCACTCGCCCAGGCGCTTCACGGGGAAGAACGAGCCGCGCTGGTCCCACTCGGCCTGCTCGCGCTCGTCGCGCACGTCGCGCTGCGAGACCACGCCCGGTGTGATGCAGTTCACGCGGATGTTGTGCGGCGCGAGCAGGCCGGAGAGCACCTTCATCAGCGACAGCACGCCGCCCTTTGCCACGGCATAGGCCCAGCGGCGGCTGGCGCGGTACGCCGCCACCGAGGAGGTGACGACGAGGACGCCCCCGGTGCCGCGCTCGATCATGGCCTTCGTGGCGGCGCGGCAGGTGTAGACGGCCGAGTTCAGGTTGATCTTCACGACCTCATCGAACGCCCAGTCCGGGTAGTCCCAGAACTCCGCGTCCGTGCCGCCGCCGATGCCGGCGTTCGCGAAGACCACGTCCAGGCCGCCGAACTCCGCGATGCACGCGTCGATCATCGCGTCCACCTGGGCGGAGTCGGTGACGTCCGCCCGGAACGAGGAGGCGATGCCCCCCGCATCGCGGATCTCCTGCACGGTGGCGTCGAGCTGTTCCTGGGTGCGCGCGGCGAGCATCACCTGCGCGCCGGCCGCCGCCAGGGCGTGCGCCATGCCGCGGCCCAGGCCGCGGCCGCCGCCGGTGACGAGCACGACCTTGCCGTCCAGCCTGAACCGTTCCTGCAACCGGATCCTCGATTCCGGCCGGGCGCCTCGAACCGGGCGGGGACGGGCGGCGGGGCCATGCGATGGCGCGGGGTGGAAGTTATATACCAGAGCACGCCGGTGGGCGCCGCTCGCGCGGGCCCCGGGCTACGATACGCGCCATGACCGACCGGGAAATGGCCGAGTGGCTGCAGCACTTCTTCCCCGCGATCCCGCCGGAGCCGCCCGGCACGCGGTGCTGGATCGCGCGCATGATGAACCGCCGCGCCGAGCACAACCCTCCGTTCTACTGGCTCGGCCTCGCGCTCGGCATCGTGGAGGCCTCCGGGCAGGGCGACGTGCTGCGGGCACGCCTGATCGCCGGCCACGGGACCGCGATGTGCGACGGCGGCGAGCCGGACGATCGCGCCCACGGCGTGCTCTCGGAGGCGTGCGCCTTCGCGTGGACACAGACGCACATCGGAGCGCCACGCATCGAGGTCGCGGACGAGGGCGGCACCCTGGAGACCACCCGCGTCCGGTTGGCCGTCCCGGATCACGACACGTACGTCTGGCCCGCACGGCTGCAACAGGCAGCCTCGTTGGAGGGTGTCGTCCACGAGATCGCCGAGGCAGCGCATACCGCGGCCACGCACCTCCCGCCCGCGCGGGGGCGGTTGCTCTACCTGGACGCGTGGTACGGGCGAGGCTACCCGGACAGCGTGGGCTACCACCTGGCCCTGACGGAGCCCGTGGAGGCGGCGCTCCACCACTACTGCGACGAGGCGCACATCGGGCACGTGTTCACGCGTCCGTTCCAGTGGGGCAACCCCGTGGACACGCACTACTGACGGACCGGGCACGCGCCGGACGCGCCCCGAGGTCGTGGAGGCGTCCCGGCATCACGAGGGGGGACCCACGATGACCCAGCCCAACGACGTGAGCCTGACTTCCCTCCTGCAGCTCACGATGCCGGTCCGCGACATCGATCGCGCGGTCGCGTTCTACCGCGACCGGCTGGGGGCGCGGTTCCTGTTCCAGGCGGGGACGCTCGGCTTCTTCGACCTCGACGGCGTGCGCCTGATGCTCGCGGTGCCGGAGGGCGAGGGCGGCGAGGGCGGCTCGGTGCTGTACTTCCGCGTGCCGGATGTCCCCGGGGCGTACGAGGTGCTGCGCGGGCGCGGCGTGGCGTTCGAGGGCGAGCCGCACGTGGTGCACCGCGACAACCGGCACGAGCTCTGGATGGCGTTCTTCCGCGACAGCGAGGGCAACCTGCTGGCGATCTCGGGCGAGCGGCCGCTCGGCTGACGGTCAGCGCGCGGCGGCCCCCCTCGGCCCGGCGATGAACGGCAGCGCCACCACGGCGGCCGGCTGGGGCACGCCGTCCGTGTCCACCTCGACGCGATCGAGGTCCGGCGGCAGGTAGGCGACGGCGATCCCGGCGCCGAGCACCGGCGAGAACGCCGCGTTGACGCATGCCCCCACATCGACGCCGTGCGCGGTCACGCGCGATCCGCGCTTCGCGAGGCGGGGCGCCTCGAGGCGGAGGCCGCGCAGCACGCGCGCCAGCGGCCCGGCATCCCGCAGCGCGCGCAGCGCGGCGGCGCCCGGGAACGCCCGTCCCTCGGAGCCGTCGAGGTCGACGAGCGCCTCGAGGCCCGCGTGGAACGGGGTCGCCGGGGCGGGGGTCTCCGTGGGCGCCTCGATCAGCCCGGCCTCCAGGCGCATGACGTCGTACGCGGCGAGGCCCGCGGGCTCGATCTGCATCGCCATCGCCTGCTCCCAGAGGTGCTCGCCGACCTCCGGCGAGACGAGGAAGAGGTAGCCGTCCTCACCGATCTCGCCGTGGTGCGCGACGAGGCCGCGATACCCGCCGAGGAGCATCTCGTGCGCCTCGCCGGGGGGGACGGCGCCGGGGATCGTGGGTCCGACGACGCCGATCAGCATCTGCGCGACGGTGGGACCCTGCACGGAGAGCAGCACGGACTCCGTCAGCCGGTCGCGCACCTGCACATCGTCCTCGGGCCGCACGGCGGCCTCCACGTCCTCGCGCAGGCGCACCTGCGCGCGGGGCCCCGTGATCACCAGCCAGCGGCCGGTGTCGATGTGGCAGAGCGTCGGGATGTCAAGGATCGTGCCGTCCTCGCGGCAGGCGACGGCGCGCGCGATCGTCCCCGGCGCGAGGCGCCGGGCGTCCGTGGCGAGCACGCGTGACAGCACCTCGGCGGCGCGCGCTCCCGTGACGTAGAAGCGCCCGAGGTGGGAGCGGTCGAAGATCACCGCGCGCTCGCGTGCGGCCTGCTGCTCGTCATACACGCCGTGGAACCACAGCGGGACGGTGAAGGAGTGCACGGGCGCGGGGTGCCAGCCGCCCTTCAGGTGCATCGGCGCCAGCGGGAGCACGTTGGTGCGGACGGGCGGCTGCTCGTGCTCGTGCCGGTGCCCGTCCTGGCCCGCGTGGTCGTGGCCGCCGGGCTGGATCACCGGCAGGAAGTCGAAGGTCATCTCGAGGCCGGTCCCGGCGCGTGCAGGGGCGCCGCGTCCACCCACCGGCGGTGCCCCTCGGGCGTGCGGACCATGCGGCCGACGCCGGGGTAGGCGATGTGCGTGAGCAGCACCAGCGCGCCGGCCTCGATGCACTCGTCCATGCGGCGGCGCTTCGTCTCGATCGAGATCATCGGGAGCGTGTCGAAGGCGGAGACCCACGCCGTGCGCTCGAGCTGGATGGGCAGCTGCGCCATGTCGCCGAGGTAGACGCCGGAGTCCTGCCCGGAGCGGATCACCACCGCGCTGTGCCCTTCCGTGTGCCCCGGCGCGGGCACGAACGTCACCTCGTCGGTGATCGCGCGCTCGCCGTCGAGCAGCTCCACGCGATCCGCGATGGGCTCCAGGTTCCGCGCGAAGTACGTGCCCCGAGTGCGCTCGTTGGGGTGCGTCGCCTCGTCCCACTCGCGCGCGCTCACGTAGTAGACGGCGTTCGGGAACGTGGCGACGTACGGCGCCTCGCGCTGCTCGCGGACCCCGGGGGCGGCGCCCTCCGCGGCGGCCGCGAGGCGTGTGTTCCAGCCGCAGTGGTCGAAGTGCAGGTGCGTGTTCACAACCACATCGATCTCCTCGGGCGCCACACCCGCCGCCGCGAGCGAGGTCAGCAGCGTGCCCTCCTCGGCGGGCGTGGCGGTGTCGCGATCGCCGGGCTTGCCCCCGATGCCCGTCTCCACGAGCACGGTCTTGCCCCGCGAGCGCAGGAGCAGGCAGTTGAGGGCCAGCGGGATTCGGTAGCGCTCATCCATCGGCGGCGCCTGCCGCTCCCACATGACGCGGGGGACGAGGCCGAAGACGGCGCCGGCATCGAGCCAGAACGCGCCGTCGCTCACCACGGTGAGGTCGACGCCCCCGATCTCGAAGCGGGCGCCCGTCGGGATTGCCATGCCTCCGCCTCTCCGGCCGCCACCCGAGGATGCCACGCCGCGCCCTCGGCGTCAGGCGGGCGCGGAGCGCGCGCCGGTCAGCGGCCGATGCCCTCCCAGCGGTACCCGCCCGGGACGCGGCGCACGTGGCCGATGGTGAGGATCGGGAAGTGGCCCCCGGTGACCCGCGCCCCCCGGTCCGCCGCCAGCGCGCTCAACTTGCCGTGCGACCGCGTGGACTCGGCGGGGTCGAGGTCGACGCCGGGAATCCAGTCGTGGTGCTCGAAGTGGACGGGATGGTGCGCGGCATCGCCGGCGATCAGCAGCTCCTCGCCCTGCGAGGAGACCATGAACGAGGTGTGACCCGGGGTATGGCCCGGCGTGGCGACGGCGCTCAGGCCCGGAAGCACCTCGACATCTCCGTCGAAGGTCTTGACGTGCCCCGCGGCCTGGATCGGCACGGTGTTGCGGTGGGCGACCTTCGTGCGGTCCTCTTCCGGCGCGGCCTCGTTCAGCCAGTAATCCAGCTCGCGCTGGGCGATGTGGTAGGTGGCGTTCGGGAAGGTGAGGGCGTCCGGGCCGCCGTTCGCATCCGGCGTAACGTTCCAGCCGATGTGGTCGGCGTGCAGGTGCGTGTGCAGGACGTCCGTTACGTCCTCGGGGCGCGTGGCGGCCTCGGCGAGGCGGTCCAGGAGCTCGCCGCCGCCGGGGATGTTCATCGCCCTCGCGGGGGTGCCGTACCCGGAGTCGATGAGGACGATGCGCCCGCCCGAGCGCACCAGGAACGTGCCGAAGTTGAAGGGGACGGGGGTGTCCGGGCTGCTGATGCCGAGGGCAGCGGTCCACAGCGCCGGGTCGATCCCGGCGAAGAACCCGCCGAGGGCGCGATCCGGCGCGCCGTCCGAGAGCGCGGCGATCTGCACGCTGCCGACGGTGAAGGTCTCGAAGAGCCGGGACATGGGCGCTGCCTCTCTGCCGCTCTCCCTGCCGCTCGGCGCCGGGGGCGGTGCGGGCTCCCGTGAGCCCGGGGTGCGATCAAGTGATCGAGTGATCAACGGACCGCCAGCATACCCCGGGTGGGCGTGCTTGCCGGGCGGATTTGCGCAATCCTATGATTCTGGGCACCCCGGAGACGCCGCTCGGCGCCTCGGCATCCTCGCACGGCGCAGCAAGGACCCTCCCATGGCGACACCGACCGCGTTCTTTGAAGGCAAGTTCGTCCCCCTGGAGGAGGCGAACATCAACATCATGACCCACGCCTTCAACTACGGGACCGCGGTATTCGAGGGGATCCGCGGCAACTGGAACGAGGAGGCAGGCGAGCTCTACCTCTTCAAGGTCCGCGAGCACATCCAGCGCATCCAGCAGAGCGCCAAGATCATGCGCATGGAGATCCGCTACACGGAGGACGAGCTGGTCGCCATGGTGCAGCAGGTCGCCGAGCGCTGCGGCTACCGGGAGGATGTCTACATCCGCCCGATGGTCTACAAGGCCTCGAAGGTGGTGGGACTGCGGATGCACAACCTGGACGACGAGTTCCTGCTGTATGTCACGCCGTTCGGGGCGTACCTGGACCCGGACGCGGGCGCACGCTGCATGACCTCCTCGTGGCGGCGCGTGGACGACACCGGCATCCCGGCGCGCGCCAAGGTCACCGGCATCTACGTCAACAACTCGATGGCGAAGACCGAGGCCCAGCTCAACGGCTTCGACGAGGCGATCATGCTCAACCATGACGGCCACGTCTCGGAGGGTTCCGGCGAGAACATCGTGATGCTGCGCCACGGCCGGCTGGTCACCCCGCCGCCGAGCGACAACATCCTCGAGGGCATCACGCTGGACACGGCGCTGGAGCTGGCGAAGACCCACCTGGGGCTGGAGGTCGATCGCCGCTCGATCGACCGGACGGAGCTCTACATCGCCGACGAGGTATTTATGACGGGCACCGCCGCCCACGTCACGCCGATCACCGAGGTGGACCGCGTAGCCGTGGGCAACGGCCAGCCCGGCAGGGTGGCGAAGCAGATCCAGGAACTCTACTTCCAGATGATCACCGGCCGCATGCCGCAGTACAGCGACTGGCTGACGCCGGTCTACAAGCAGGCCGCTGTCGGCGCGAAGCCGTAGCGGCCGGGTCGCAGGGGCCGGGACGGGCACGCCCCACGGCGGGGCTTCGGTACACTGGCTGATACGGGGCGGGGTCACCCCCCGCCCCGTTCGCTGCTCCCCACCGGATGCCCGGATCGCTCCCGCCCACCTCGGAGGGTGCCGCGCGTGTACTACCAGCCGCCGCGTGCGCTGGGACTGATGGTCGGGGCCGTGCTCATCGCATGGTCCCTGGGGATCACCGCGCTGCTCGTGCTGGGCACGGCGGGGCAGCCGTTCGGGCTGCTGACGCTGGGGACATCCGTCGTCATCGCCGGGTGCCTCGGCATCGCCTGCGCGTTCGCGTACTGGACGTACTCGCTGGCCACGCTCTCGTACGCGCTGGACCGGAACGGCCTGGTGATTCGCTGGGGCATCACGCGCCAGGTCATCCCCCTGAAAGCGATCGAGCGGCTGGTGCCCGGCACTGCCGTCGGCGTGCCGCAGGTGCGGGGGGTGTCGTGGATGGGCTACCACATCGGCCGCGCAGAGATCCAGCGTATCGGCGAGGTGCTGTTCTACTCGACGCACCAGACGCCCGAGCAGGTGCTGTACGTGATGACCACGGAGCGGAACTACGCGATCTCCGTGCCGGATCCCTCGGCGTTCGCGCGGCAGATCCAGGTCCGCCAGGATCTGGGGCCCACCGCCGTGGTGACCCACCACGTGGAGCGCGCCCTGTCGTCCATGGAGGGGTTCTGGGGCGACCGGGCCGGTTGGATCCTCGGCCTCGCGGCGGTCGTGGTCTGCGCGGTGGCGTGGCTCGCGCTCGCGCTCCAGTACGGCGGGCTGCCCGCGACCGTGCACGTCTTCTTCCCCCCCGCGGAGCTCGCGCCGCTCTCCGAGACCAACCCGCGAGAAATCCTGCTGGGCGTGCCCCGCGCCGCGACGATCGTGCTCGGCATCGACCTCGCGGCGGGGCTGCTGATGTACGCATGGGATCGGACCATCGTGCGGCTGGTGCTGGGTGCGGGAATCGCGGTGCAGATCGGGTTCCTCGTCGCCATGCAGGCTGCGATCGCACGCGCGTGAACGTCGACGCCATCGTCGTGGGAGCCGGCCCGGCCGGGAGCACCGCGGCGCGCGAGATCGCGTCGCGCGGGGGCACGGTGCTGCTGCTGGACCGCGCGCGCTTCCCGCGCGACAAGCCGTGCGGCGGCGGGGTGACCGTCCGCTGCGCCAACCTGCTCCCGTTCTCCATCGACCCGGTGGTGGAGGACGTGGTCACCGGCGCACGCCTGCGCATCCGCGACGGCCGCGAGGTGGAGCGCGACGGGCGCGGCGCGCTGACATACATGACGCAGCGCCGCCGCCTCGATGCGTTCCTTGTGGAGCGCGCGCAGGAGCGTGGCGCGGAGTTCCGCGACGGGCAGACCGTGAGCGACGTGCGACGGATGCCGGACGGCACCTTCGAGGTGCGGACGCGCGATGAGCTGCACACGGCACGCGTGGTGATCGGCGCCGACGGAGCGAACGGCATCGTCGGGAACCGCCTCGGCTACGCCTCGATCGCGGACGGCGCGGTGGCGCTGGAGGGCAACGTCCGGTACCCGGGCGGCGTCCCCTCGCGATTCCGGGGGAAGGTGGCGCTCAACTTCGGGTACGTCCCCGGCGGGTACGGGTGGGTGTTCCCGAAGGGCGATCACGTCAACGTGGGCGTGGGCGGCTGGAAGCACGCAGCGGGCCCGCGCCTGCGCGCCGGGCTCCGGCGCATCTCCCGCCTGTACGGCATCGACCCGGAGCAGATCGAGGATCTGCGCGGGCACACCCTGCCCATGGCGCGGCCGGGGATGACCATCGCCGCGCTCGGCTCCGCGGTGATCGGCGACGCGGCGGGCCTGGTCGACCCGCTGTCGGGGGAGGGCATCTACGCGGCGCTCGCCTCCGGGACGGCGGTCGGACCGGCAGCGGCGGACTACCTCGCGGGGGTCACGGACGACCTCACCGGCTACCAGGCGGCGATCGAGCGTGAGCTCGGGGGGGAGAACCGCGCCTCGGCGGCGCTGCTGGAGATCTTCCAGGCGCTCCCGGAGCCGTTCATCTGGCTGATGCAGCACAACGGCGCGTTCTGGGGCGGCGCCTGCGACCTCGTGCGCGGCGAAGCCACCTACGATGGCCTGACGTACGTCCTGGGCGCGGCATCGCACGCGCTGCTGCGCCCCTCGGCGGCGCTCGCGCGGCGAGTCAACCTGCGGCGGCACCCCCGGCGGTAGGGATCCCCCGGGCGGCACCGTGTTGACAGTGGTTCCACCGGCACGGCAGACTGTAACGACTATGGCGCGTTCGAACACCTCCACCGGCGCCCCCACCCTGGCCGCAGCCCCCAGCGGGCCCCTGCGCGGCCTCGTCCTGGTACTCGTACTTATTCGCTAGGCGGCGCCCAGCGCTCTCGCGCTGTCAGCGTCGCCTCCGCCCGCGTGTCGGGCGGTTTTCGTGTCCGGAGCATCCCAACCCGGCGTCCCACCCCGGCGCCCGACCAGAAGGCAAGCACCCATGACGATGATGAGCGGCGCGGAAATCGTCCTCGAGAGCCTCGAGCGCCTCGGCGTGGACACCGTGTTCGGGTACCCGGGCGGGGTGGTGCTGCCGTTGTACGACCGCTTCCCGGCGCACCCGAACATCCGCCACATCCTGGTCCGCCACGAGCAGGGCGCGGGGCACGCCGCGGACGGATACGCCCGCGCCTCCGGGCGGCTCGGCGTGGCACTGGCGACCTCGGGCCCCGGCGCCACGAACCTGGTCACCGCGATCACCACGGCGCACATGGACTCCGTGCCCACGCTGTTCATCACCGGCAACGTGGGCCGCGAGCTGCTGGGGCGCGATGGCTTCCAGGAGGCAGACATCACGGGCATCACGATGCCGATCGTGAAGCACAACTACCTGGTGATGCGCGCCGCCGACCTCGCGTACACCTTCGCGGAGGCGGCATACATTGCGACCACCGGGCGCAAGGGCGCGGTGCACATCGACATCCCGAAGGACGTGTTCCTGGAGCAGGCCGAGTTCCACTGGCCGGAGCGGATCGAGATCCGCGGCTACCGCCCGCAGAGCCTGGGCGACGCGGGGCTGGTGGAGCAGGCGGCGGAGATCATCAACGCCGCGGAGCGCCCGATCATCTTCGCGGGGCACGGGATCATCCTCGGCGAGGCCTCGGCAGAGCTGCGCGCGTTCGCGGAAAAGACGGGCACGCCCGTCCTGAACACGCTGCTGGGCCTGGGCAGCATCCCGCCGGACCACGCCCTGTCGTACGGGATGATGGGGATGCACGGGTCCTACTGGGCGAACCACGCCGCCAGCAACGCCGATGTGATCATCGCGCTGGGCATGCGCATGGACGACCGCGCGCTGGGGCGCTTCGCGGATATGAACCCGACGGCCAGGGTCATCCACGTCGACATCGACCCCGCGGAGCACGGCAAGAACGTCCCGACACTGGTGCCGATCGAGGGCGACGTGAAGGCGGTGCTCGGCCAGCTGGTGGGGGCGGTCGCGGTGCGCAGCCACGTCGAATGGGTGCGCTGGATCGACGACCTGCGCAACGGCCACCGCGCGTCCATGAGCGTGCCGCCGGGCGACGAGATGACGACGCAGCATGTGATCTCGAAGATCGCGGAGTTCATCGGCCCGGAGGCGGTGCTCACCACCGGCGTCGGCCAGCACCAGATGTGGGCGGCGCAGTTCGGCAACGTCTCGCGCCCCTACCAGCTGGTGACCTCGGGCGGCCTCGGGACCATGGGGTTCGAGGTGCCTGCGGCGATGGGCGCGGCGGTTGCCTGCCCGGACCGCGCGGTGTGGACGATCTGCGGCGACGGCGGCTTCCAGATGACGTTCCAGGAGATCGCCACGATGGTGGACGAGCACCTGCCGGTGAAGATGGCGATCATGAACAATGGCTTCCTGGGGATGGTCCGCCAGTGGCAGGAGCTGTTCTACGCGAACAACTACGTCGCCGTGGCCATGTCGCAGCCGGACTTCCTGAAGCTCGCGGATGCGTACGGCATCCACGGCATCCGCGTCACCGATCGCTCGCAGGTGGACCAGGCGCTGCGCGATGCGGCCGCCTACCCGGGCCCCGTGATCATCGACTTCCGCGTGCAGTCCGAGGGCAACGTCTTCCCGATGGTCCCCGCGGGCGCTTCGCTGAGCGAAACCATCGAGGCTCCGCAGAAGGTGTTCTAGGGGGAGGCCGGCATGAAACACACCGTCGCTGCACTGGTGGAGGACCGCCCCGGCGTCCTGAACCGGGTCGCATCGCTGTTCCGGCGGCGCGGCTTCAATATCGACAGCCTGGCCGTCGGCTCCACGGAGGAGCCGGGCATCTCCCGCATGACGATCGTGGTCGAGGGCACGGAGGGCATCGCGCAGCAGGTGGAGCGACAGCTCGACAAGCTGATCGACGTGGTGACCGTGGAGGATCTGACGACGCTGGAGACGGTCACGCGCGAGCTGGCGCTGATCAAGGTGGCGGCGCGACCCGACCAGCGGCGCGAGATCCTCGACCTCGTGGCGATCTTCCGGGCGCAGGTCGTGGACGTCTCGCCGACCACGGTGATCGTCCAGCTGACCGCGGCGGAGGACACCCTGGACGCCCTGCTGGAGAACCTGCGGCCGTACGGCGTCCGCGAAATGGTCCGCACCGGGCGCATCGCGCTGACTCGAGGTCCGCGGACGACCGCGCTACCGTACGAGTCGGCGGAGGCGCGACGCTTCCACAGCGAGTCCGGCCGCCGCCCGGAAGGCGAGCTGCCGTTCGTGACGGAGTAGCGGCGAAGCCGGCATCACAGGAACAGAAGAGCGGCGCGGAAGCGCGGCGACCAGCGAGGGGGAGTGGCTTGGCGAAGATCTACTACGACTCGGATGCGGACCTGGGCGTGCTGAAAGGCAAGAAGGTCGGGATCATCGGCTTCGGGTCCCAGGGGCACGCGCACGCGCTGAACCTGCACGACTCGGGCATCGATGTCGCGGTGGGTCTGTACCCCGGCTCTTCCTCGTGGCGGAAGGTCGAGGACGCCGGCCTGAAGGTCGGCACGGTGGACGAGGTTGCGCGGGACTCGGACATCATCATGATGCTGGTCCCGGACCAGGTGACGAAGCAGGTGTACGACGACCACGTGGCACCGTACATGGAGGCCGGTCGCACGCTGATGTTCGCGCACGGCTTCAGCATCCACTTCGACCGCATCGCTCCGCCGGACGGCGTGGACGTCTCGATGATCGCGCCGAAGGGGCCGGGTCACCTGGTCCGCCGCGTGTACACGGAGGGCGGCGGCGTGCCGGCGCTGGTGGCGATTGAGCAGGACGCCACCGAGGGTGCGCTGGCGACGGCCCTGGCCTACGGCAAGGGCATCGGCGCCGCGCGTTCCGGCATCCTGGAGACGACGTTCCGCGAGGAGACAGAGACCGACCTCTTCGGCGAGCAGGCGATCCTGTGCGGCGGCCTCACCGCGATGATCAAGAACGCCTTCGAGACGCTGGTGGAGGCAGGCTACCAGCCCGAGTCTGCGTACTTCGAGACCTTCCACGAGGTGAAGCTCATCGTGGACCTGATGTACGAGGGCGGCATGGCCGCCATGCGCTCCTCGATCAGCGACACCGCCGAGTACGGCGACTACACGCGCGGCCCGCGCGTGGCCCCGCCCTCGCAGAAGGCGGAGATGAAGAGGATCCTGGATGAGATCCAGAGCGGCGCCTTCGCGCGCGAGTGGATCCTGGAGAACCAGGCCGGCCAGCCGCACTTCAAAGCGCTGCGCCGCCTGAACGCGGAGCACCCGGTGGAGCAGGTCGGCGCCGAGGTTCGGCGCATGATGTCCTGGCTGAACAAGAAGTAGTCGAAACCCGCACGCATGCTCAGCGGCATGCACGGAAGATGAGCACGAGCAGATGACGCGCACCGCGCACCGGGAGCACTGTGACGGCGTCGTACGCGAGTACGGCAACATCGCCGCGCCCTCGGGCGCGCGAGGGGCGGCCTGCGGGCCGCTCTTCGTGCGTGATGCGCACCTGTCGCGAGCGCTCCTGTCGGACCTGGCGCTTCCCCGGCCCTCCGCCGCCTGATCGACAGGCGGAGGGGAGGGCTGGAAGCGCATCCGGCATGTTCGAGCGAGATCAGATCAAGGAAGACAGACGGTCATGAGCGACAGCGACAAGATCTACATTTTCGACACCACCCTGCGCGACGGCGAGCAGTCTGCGGGCATCGGCTTCACCATCGACGAGAAGGTGGAGATTGCCCGGCAACTGGGCCGGCTGAACGTGGACATCATCGAGGCGGGCTTCCCGGCCACGTCACCCGGCGACCGCGAGGCGATCGCGCAGATCTGCCGCGAGGTGAGGGGGCCGGTGATCGCGGGCCTCGCGCGCGCGGTGGCCAGCGACATCGACACCGCGTGGGAGGCGCTGCGAGGCGCGGAGTCCCCGCGCATCCACGTGTTCATCTCGGCCAGCGAGATCCACATGGCGCAGCAGCTGCGCAAGAACCGCGAGGACGTGATCGCCATGGCGCGCGCCGCCGTGGCCCGCGCGAAGAAGTTCGTGAGCGACGTCGAGTTCTCTCCCATGGACGCCACGCGCTCCGACCCGGAGTTCGTGTACCAGATCGTGCAGGCGGCGATCGAAGAGGGCGCCACCACGGTGAACATCCCGGACACTGTGGGCTACGCGATCCCGCGCGACTTCGAGGAGTTCATCCGCAATGTGCGGAAGAACGTCCCGGACATCGACAAGGCCCGCATCTCCGTTCACTGCCACAACGACCTCGGCATGTCCACGGCGAACTCGCTGGCAGGCGCGCTCGGCGGCGCCCGGCAGATCGAGGGCACGATCAACGGCATCGGCGAGCGGGCGGGCAACGCACCGCTCGAAGAGGTCATCATGGCGATCAGGACACGGCCGGACTTCCTGCACCTGCACACGGACGTGAACACCCGCGAGCTGTACGCGGTGAGCAAGCTGGTGGAGCGCGTCTCCGGCATGGCGCTGCAACCGCACAAGGCCGTCACCGGGAAGAACGCCTTCCGGCACTCCAGCGGCATCCACCAGGACGGCGTCCTGAAGATGCGCGAGACGTACGAGATCATGAACCCCGTGGAGATCGGCATCCCCGCGGGGTCGTCGATCGTCCTGACGAAGGTGTCGGGGTCGCACGGCCTCCGCTCGCGCCTGGGCGACCTCGGCGTCCACCCGACCGACGAGGAGTTCACGCGCATCTTCGACGCGTTCAAGGATGTCGCCGACGCGAAGGACGAGGTGGACGATCGCGACCTGATGGCGATCATCGGCGAGCAGACGCAGATCAAGGTGGAGGATGCATGGACACTGGACCTCGTCCAGGTCTCGGGCGGCGACCACAGCGCCCCCACGGCGTCCGTCCGCCTCGTCGGCCCGGATGGTGAGACGCACCAGGACGCCGCGATCGGCACCGGCCCCGTGGACGCCATCTACAGGGCGATCAACCGCGTCACCGGGGCGACGAACGAGCTCACGGAGTTCAGCGTGAAGGCCGTGACCGAGGGGATCGACGCGCAGGGTGAGGTGACGATCCGCATCGAGACCGGTGGTGTCACGTACCAGGGTCGCGCGGCCGACCCGGACATCCTGGTCGCCGCGGCGCGCGCGTACCTGCACGCGCTGAACCGATCGATTGCGACGCCCGCGGGCGCGGTGCCGCCGCCGCTCACGATCGACCGCAACTAGGTCGCCAGCAAGGCCACGTTCGCCGCGAGCCGATCGCGGCGAACCGGGACGAGACGGGGGGATGAATGGCCGACACGAGGCCGAAGACGATCATCGAGAAGATCTGGGACGAGCACGTAGTGCGCACCGCCGAGGGCGAGCCCGATCTGCTCTACATTGATCTGCACCTGGTGCACGAGGTGACCAGCGCCCAGGCGTTCGAGAGCCTCCGCATGAACCAGCGCAGGGTGCGGCGGCCGGACCTGACGCTCGCCACCGTCGATCACAACGTGCCGACGCAGGACCGCCGCCTCCCGAACCCGGACCCGCTGTCCGCCCAGCAGATCGAGGTGCTCCGCGACAACTGCAAGGAGTTCGAGGTCCCGCTGTGGGACATCTTCGACATCCGACAGGGCATCGTGCACATCATCTCGCCGGAGCACGGGCTCACGCAGCCCGGCATGACAATCGTGTGCGGGGATTCGCACACCGCGACGCACGGCGCGTTCGGCGCCCTCGCGTTCGGCATCGGCACGTCCGAGGTCGAGCACGTGCTGGCGACGCAGACCCTCCCGCAGGCCGCCATCAAGACGATGTCCGTGGAGGTCACCGGCGAGCTGAAGAAGGGCGTGACGGCGAAGGACGTGGTGCTCGCGGTCATCCGCAGGATCGGCGTCGACGGCGGCATCGGGCACGTCATCGAGTACCGCGGCGAGGTCATCCGCAACCTCTCGATGGAGGGGCGAATGACCGTCTGCAACATGACGATCGAGGGCGGCGCGCGCGCCGGCCTCGTCGCCCCGGACGAGACGACGTTCGCGTACCTGAAGGGGCGCGACTTCGCGCCGCAGGGCGAGGACTGGGATCGCGCCGTGGAGTACTGGACATCGCTCGCCACGGACGAGGGCGCCACGTTCGACACGTCCGTGGTGCTGCGCGGCGAGGACATCGAGCCGCACGTGACGTGGGGCACAACGCCCGCGCAAAGCATCGGCATCTCGCAGTCGGTGCCGAAGCCGGAGGACGCCCCCACCGCGTCCGCGCGCGAGACGGCGGAGCGATCGCTGAAGTACATGGACCTGAAGGCCGGCACGCCCATCCAGGCGGTAGGTATCGACCGCGTCTTCCTCGGATCCTGCACGAACGGGCGCATCGAGGACCTGCGCGCGGCGGCGGCGATCGTGCAGGGCAAGACCGTCGCCTCCACCGTGAAGGCGATGGTCGTTCCCGGGTCCGGCCTGGTGAAGCAGCAGGCGGAAGCCGAGGGGCTGGACCTGGTGTTCAAGGACGCCGGCTTCGAGTGGCGCGAGCCGGGGTGCTCGATGTGCCTCGGCATGAACCCAGACATCCTGCTCCCGGGCGAGCGCTGCGCCAGCACGAGCAACCGCAACTTCGAGGGCCGGCAGGGCGCGGGGGGCCGCACGCACCTCGTCAGCCCGGAGATGGCCGCCGCGGCCGCAATCGCCGGGCACTTCGTCGACGTGCGCGACCTGTAGTCCGGGTGAACGGCTTTGCGGCGAGCGAGGGGCGGCCCACACAGGCCCCCCGGCACCGAGATATGAGGCCGATGTTGGCCATGCCTCGGTGCGATGCGCGCGAGTCCGCCCGCCGCCGGCGAACATCGGCGTGCTCGGAGCATCCGGGCGCGCATGAAGGAGAGACGAGATGAACAAGATCAGCCAGGTCGCCGGGCAGGCTTACCCCCTGAACCGCGCGGACGTGGACACGGACCAGATCATCCCCAAGCAGTTCCTGAAGCGCATCGAGCGCTCCGGATTCGGGGAGTTCGCCTTCTTCGACTGGAGGAAGGACCCGAGCTTCATCACCAACGACCGGCGGTATGCAGGCGCGCCGATCATCCTCGCGCAGCAGAACTTCGGCTGCGGCTCCAGCCGCGAGCACGCAGTGTGGGCGATCGAGGACATGGGCGTGACGGCGATCATCGCGCCGTCGTTCGGCGACATCTTCCGCACGAACTGCTCGAAGGTGGGCCTGGTCACGGTGGCGTTGCCGCAGGACGACATCAACTACCTGATGTCGCGCTGCGAGGAGCTCCCGTCCACGCAGATCGTGGTCAACGTGGCGGAGCAGACGGTGAGCGTCATCGGGACGGACTGGAAGCGCTCCTTCAACATCGACCCGTTCGTGAAGCACCGCCTGCTGAACGGCCTGGACGACATCGGCCTGACACTCCAGCACGTGGACGTGATCGGGGCGTTCGAGGAGACGCGCAGCCCCCTGAAGCCCGACACCACGCGCGCCTTCGCCGACACGCTGAAGACGCCGTAGCGCGTCCGCGCCGCGACATGCCGAACGAGGCCGTACGCCGAGCGCTGCAAGCGTCAGGCGTGCGGCCTCTTGGCGTCGCGGGCGTCTCGCACCTCGGCTCGGGCTACGCGGCCGATGCGTACCGCGTTCGCACCGCCGGGGGCGACCTCGTCCTTCGCCTGCCGAAGGGACGCCTGGAGTACACCGTGCCGCTGCTGCGGCGCGAGGCGCGGCTGCTGCGCGCCCTCGCACGCGTCGACCTCGGCGTGGCGGTGCCGCACGGGATGCGCGAGGTGCGGGACGGGCGCACCTTCCTCGGCACGCTGCACGAGTACGTCCCGGGCGCCGCGCACCCGCGCGGGCTGCGCGGCGCGGCGCGGGCGCGGCTGTGCGACGGCATCGGGCGCTTCCTCGCGGCGCTGCACGGCGTCCCGCGCATGGTGGCGACGCGGGCCGGGACGCGCGAGGCCGACCTGTGGCCGGTGTACCGCGGCCTCATCGAGGAGGCGCTCCCGCGCCTCGGCCCGCGTGCGCGCGCGTGGCTCATCGACACCGCCGGGGCGTTCGCGCGGGGAGGCGGCACCCGGCGCGCGCCTCGCGTGCTGGTGCACGGCGACATCCAGCGCGCGCACCTGTTCGGCGACGCGGCCGGGAGACTGACGGGCGTGATCGACTTCGGCGAGGCGATGCTGGCCGACCCGGCGCTGGACTTCGCCGGGGTGCTGAACGACCTCGGCTGGAGCGACCTGGAGCGGGTGTGGGCGGCGTACCGGGCCGCGGGGGGGCGCGTGGACGCCGATGCGGCTCGCCGCGTGCGGTTCTACATCGCCGTCGCCCCGATCTACCGCGTGCTCTACGGCGAGGCGGCCGAGGGGCCGGCGGAGCGCCTCGCGGGCATCCGCCAACTGGCGGCGCGGGCAGCGGCCTCCACGCGGCGAAGCGGCGCGCCGGGCGCGTGAGCGGAGCGCTCGCGCACGCTACACTCGCGCCACATCCCATTCTGACCACAGCCGACGCGCAGCCACCCCGCTCGGACGCGGCGCGTGCGACACGGGCACTTCAAGCCCCCTCGCGAATAGGAGAACCGATGGCCACCTTCAACATCCTCGTGCTGCCCGGCGACGGCATCGGCCCGGAGGTGTGCGCAGAGGGCGTGCGCGCGCTGGAGGCCATCGGCAGGCGCTACGAGCACGTCTTCAACTTCACGCACGACATCGT
>Ga0172380_10002545_pt1 | contig 27548 bp, 76 predicted proteins | sample Leawe162metaG_FD_119747 | JGI IMG/M metagenome (GOLD analysis project Ga0172380, IMG submission 119747) | Leachate microbial communities from a municipal landfill in Southern Ontario, Canada - Leachate well 162 metaG | ecosystem: Engineered > Solid waste > Landfill > Unclassified | place... | reverse complement strand
TCTTTTGTATTAAAATCAAAAGCTTCTTTGTCACCTGAGTGTCCAAATAATCCAACACTAATAACAATATTTCCTTCTAATGTTAATCGTTTAGCTTCAGCAATAAATAATTCTTTAAATTTTGTTGAGCCACACAACGTAATTACTTTGTATTTTTTCATGATTATTGATTTTTCTTTAATTTATTATATATAACCTCATTATAATAAAAAAATAGGTTGATATTTTATTACCAACCTACTTTGTTAAACAAAAATATACAATCATGAAAAAGTGGTAGACTAATTTTTTGATGGGTCTAATCTTGGTTTTAATATATCGAATCCAATTTGGTAAATATCATCTTCAAGATATTCGAAACATAAACCTATTTGTGCTTGAATATATTTTAATGATGCTTCATCAAATTCCAAAATTTTATTATCAATATCAACAATAGAATTACTTACTAAATAATCTTCGAAATTATCATCTGGATGAAAATTGATATTTAATGTGTTGATTATGAAATCGAACAAACTATGTGTTTGCGTTTTTACTAAATTTTCTGTGATTGGTAAAATCATTTTTTCAATTAATTCAGGATATTGTTTTATCAAATTACATTCATTATATTTAATTGAAATTGAATCTCCGGTTGATATAATATTAAAATATTTTTCATATAAATTTGTATTCATATCTTCTAATAAAAATATTTGTATTATTTTTATATTCATTTTTTCTTTGATGCATCTTCTCATAATACCAAAATTTTCTATTCTATCATTATAATCTTTTGACATATCATCAAGTATTTTTTTTCTAATAAACAATTTATTATATTTTTTATCAATTGAAAATAAATATTTTTTTTCATAAAAATAGTATGTCGCATCATAATTTATAAGGTCGAAATATATATCGAAATTTCTATTTAATATTGATTCAAAATATGTTTCGGTATTAAAGTTTTCAAACGTCTTCATTATCTATATATAAAATTTTGCATTTTAATAATATTGTTGTATATTTGTAAAAACAATTAAAATATAATATATGAAATTACAACCAAATTTATTCGATTTATCTGAATCAGATATTAATATGTCTAAAATGATGTATAATGATAAAATAGTAAAGTGTTTAATTGCACCATATCATAATCAAAGAAATATTGAAATGGAATATGCAGAAAATATTTTTATGTTTCCAGAAAAAGAAATGTCACAGAATCAAACAAGAAATTTTATATCAATGATTGCGAATTCTAAATTCAAAGAAGTCTTAATCATAACAGCTGAAGTTAATATCATATATGATATGATTGATTGTTGTGTTAGAATTTTAACCGAATTTGATACAATTGTACCATCACCAGAAAAAACATTTGCTGCAAATCAACACACTATTATCCATGATATTTTGAATAATAAGGCACATCAAAAAACAGAACAACAAAAAACAAAAACACATTCTGATATTAATAAAATAATAGAAAGAATAAATAGTAGAAAAGCAATAAGCAAAGAAGAATACGATTCTATGTTAATTATTATCAATACTATTGGTGAAGAATTAATTAGTGGACAATTGAAAAAAATGTTGAATATTAAATTTCAAGGTTAAGATATTAAAATAAACCAATATCTCCCATTTGGAGGTAATGGTTTATTTCATCACTATAATCTTCCATTATATCTTTTAGATATTCATCTTCAGTATATTTAATCATATTTTTTATTTCGTGTGGTTGATATTTAACTATACATTCTTGTATTTCATATTTATCATGTGAATATTCTGTCCAAAAATATTCTGGTATATCTGCACCTGCTTTTATTAATAATTTTATAATTTCATCACTCTGTCCTTTTAATATAACATAAAAGATTGGTGCTGCTTTACCATCATCTAAAACATTGACATCCACATCATTATCTATCAATAATTTGACAATTTCTGCATGACCATTATTACAAGAATATGATAAGGGAGTATATGTATACATTGTTCTAAAATTAACATCTGCACCATTTTTTATTAATAATTTTGCTGATTCTAAGTTACCAAAACAAGATGCAATACATAATGCACTATTACCACCATCATCTGTTGAATCTATGTCAACACCAATATTTATATAATATTTTAGTGTTTTTATATTATTTTCTTTTGCGGCATCAAACCATTCAGACCATTGCCATGTTTCTAATTTCAATTTGTCTTTCATATATCAAATATCATTTTGCCAACAAATATTTTATGAAATTTATCACCAAATATTATTCTTATTTGGTTTTCGATAATTTCCATTATTTCTGGTTTATAATTAAATTCTGTTGATATTATACTTATGATTAGTTTATTTATAGTAAAATAGTATTTTTTCATACCAACACTAAATATAATATCATCATCATAACAATAAAACATATAACTTGGATATTCTATGAAATTAAATAAAATCACTAATTCATTTATATGTGTTAGTTCATAAAATCTTTTTTCAATATCTTTCAATTTATATTGTTCGAATGTTTTCATATGATATATATTAAATTTATATATACAATTATGGGAAGAAGATCATCAATTAATAAAATAAAAAGAGATAATTCAAAATCTAAAAATATAGATTCTGCATTAATAATGTATTTATATGAAAAACAATATCCAATAATATCATCACATTGTTCAATTGACATGTTACAAGAAAGTGATATACTTGCGATAAGTAAATCTGACTATATATATGAATTTGAAGTTAAAATAAGTAAAGCAGATTATAAAAAAGATTTCATAAAAGAAAAACATAATAATATAATAAATGAAAATGCAACAGAAATAATAAAAGGTGAAATGACATATATTTTACCGAATTATTTTAATTATGTTGTTCCTGCAAATCTAATAACAATAGATGATTTACCAGAATATGCTGGTTTAATTTATTTCAATGAAGATTTATCATTTGATATTATAAAGAAACCAAAATTGATACATAAAGTAAAGGCTGATGAAAAATTTATAAGAAGATTGGCTCACAATTTAACTTGTAAGTTAGTTTTCAAAAAATTATAATGTGTCTAATTTCTTTTTTCTTAATTCTTCGAGAAAATCACATCTAATATAAATATCATTATTATATTTATTATATTCACATTTATCTGTGCAATATCCACTACCTATATTTACACCTTTCACATGTTGACATTCATATAACATACCATATTTATCTCGTTTAATTTGAATTTTCATAATGATTCTAATTTACGTTTTCTTAATTCTTCTTGTGTAATAAAAAAAATATAAAAATTACCATTACATCCATCATCATCTAACAAAAAACCTGCTGATGAATTTTTTTCTAATCTTATATTAATATAATTATCTCTAATATGTATTATTTCATATTGTTTATCTTTAACAAAATCTTTAATATCTTTTATACATATTACCTTATCGCCTGCTTTCATAATGATTCTAATTTTAATAATCTAATTTCTTCTTGTGTATAAAAATATTCATAAAAATCTAAATAATTGTCATTATATTTATATTCATTTTCATTTTTATCGATTTGAAACCATAAGCCAATATCATCATCATTTCTACAACTTATGAATATGAATTTACCATCACCTGCTAAAATTGTATATTTTTTGTTTTTGATAAAATACACACTTCTTTCTTTTTCATACATTAAATTTTCTTTACATAATACGGTATTATTGACTTTCATATACTATCTAATTTTAATAATCTAATTTCTTCTGGTGTATAAAAATATTCATGAATGTTTTCTAAATTAGATTTTTTATTACCTGAAAGCCATATCGCATCACCTTTTTCTGTATCGAAAACATAATAGAAAATACCTGTTTCTTCTATATATTTAGTGCATGTTTCTATAATAACATACGATTTATTTTTATAATAATAAACATTATCACAAAAATTAAAAGTAATCATCAAATCTTTCTTACATAATATAAAATCACCAACTACCATAAACTATCTAATTTTATTTTTCTAGTAACTTTAATAACATTACTTGGGTGTACACCAGAACATTTATCACTGGTTAATATAATGTTATTGTGTGTAAAACCTATAATTTTCATACTATTACTTTTATAAAAACCAAATATTTTCAATTTCTTTTTATATGTAATTGTATCACCTATTTCAAAAATAGTTCCTTCATATCTTAAAGTTTTCATATAGATTCTAATTTCTTTTTTCTTAATTCAGTTTCATTATAAAATATATCCCAAATATATACATCACCAACCATTTTGTCTTTATTATGTAAAACATAATCAATATTTAATCCATGGTGATCTGATTGTATTACGACTCGTTCATTTGATATTCTTAAAACATCATATGTTTTTCTTGGTGTTGTTAAAGCATAACCACCTATGTTTCTATCAACATTTTTACATATTAGTGTATAACCTACTTTCATAATGATTCTAATTTCAATTTTCTAATTTCTTCTGGTTTATAAAAATAATTCCAAACATATAATCGATCTGTCTTTCTACATGAAAATGTCACATCATTATCATCTGTTTCTATACACAAAATTTTATAACTAAATTTATCTACAATATAACATATTTCATAAAAATTGCCTTTATCAAAATAATATTTTTTATTATAAATATCAGTACAATAATCTTTCTTACACATTAATTTGTCACCTACTTTCATTTATCTAATGTTGATAATTTTAATAGTCTAAGTTCATTTGGTAAAAACATTATATCAATCATTTCTAATAATTTCATAGCAAGTTCTTCAGTTTTACAATAAATATATATTTTGTTATCCTGTAATGATATTCTTTTTGTAACCATATCATCAATACTAATTAAACCAATATTATATTTATTTATAGAAATAATTTTAAGACATGTACCATCATATCTTCTGATTTCTTCTATACCATATTCACCAACTTTTAATATCATAATGTTTCTAATTTTTTTAATCTATCTTTTACTAATAATTTATTATAATCTTGTATATTTATACACGAATCATGTTGTTTATATGTTATATTTTTGTATACATATTTATAATCATAAAATATTTTTACATCAATAATTTCAACATCAATAATTTCAACAACACAAACATCAAAATATTCTATTTCAATATAATCTTTTAATATGTTTTCTTTTATTTTCATATTTACGGCTAATATACGAAAATAAAATACAAAAAACAAATTGTATATTATAATAAATTGATTATATTTGTAATTAAAAAAATAATATGAAAGTAGGTTATACATTAACATGTAAAGAAACATATAAATTCAATTCATTTGATGATATGTATATAAAAAATAAAACATATACTATTATAACATATAAATCAGAAGAAGATTTTGTAATAAAAGGCGAATTAGAAAATTTACATAGTAAGTTTTCTACAAAAAAAGAAACAAGATATATGTTATATTTATATGATTATTTCTATACACAAAAAGAATTAAGAAAAATGAAATTAAAATCACTATAATGATAAATATAAGTATAAGAAGAATATTATCAAATTATTTTTTAATAAGTGGTCAAAATGCCATAACATATAAAGAATTGAAAGAATTAACGAAACAAGTAGAATTGATTTTACCATCATATTATTTGCAAATTACATATGGTTACATAAATGAAGCAAAAAAATATTTTGGTGATAGTATGGAATTTTCTGATGTAGATATAAAATTGTTAGATAAAAAAACATTATTACCATATAAAGATAATGATTTATGCAAAGTTTTTGAAAAAGTGATTCAAAATAATATTAGAAAAAAGAAATTAATGTCATTATTATAATAATATATATTACATGGAATTAAGAGCAGGTGATAAATTATTATGTAAGAAAAATTATAATGATATTGATTTTCCAAAATTGAGATATTATAATGAAGATGATTATATTAAAAAAAATATATTACACAAAGATAATGTATATATAATAGAGCAATGTTATGAATATATATATCTTAGAATAAATGGATATCTATTTGTAATTGTTAAAAATGTAAATACACCATACATATGGAATTATTTCTATACATCTGAAGAATTGAGAAATTTGAAATTGAATAGTTTATAAAAAATAAATCAAAGATTGTACCCAGGATTCTGTTATTTGAATTTATCAAACTACCGTCATTTATCTATTGGCCGAAACCCGAGAATTATCATATTGCTCACCTACTATCTCTGTTTTCGTTGCAACCTCGGCAGTACAAACATTCAATATTGAACTCCTGCCTTAAGCAAAGTTGTCCTGAAGTTCCTCTCCGTAGAGCGACAGTAACCTCTTTGATTTATTTACAAATATAATATAATATGATATCATTGTCAAGAAAATTATAAACTTTTTAACTTTCTTTCTCTTATTAATGTTTTCACATAAGGATCATTATTACCAATTTTAATCAGTTCTTTCAATAAGTCTGCACCCATAGGTATTCTTTCTTCTAATTCTTCAAAAACATCTTTTGTTATTTCTTTTGTTTCACAGAAATTTCTTAAACTTTTTCTTGTTATTATATCAGAATTTGGTAGATATGTATTTATTGTTGAACGACTAACACTTTGCCATATTCCAGAATCTGATATTGTTGTACCATAATCAACACCAAATGATGAATCAATACTTATTGTTGTAATCATATATTTATTTTTTTATTTATATTATTAATAATCATAAATGTTTATTAATATATAATAAATGTTGAAAAAATATGAATCATATAAAAAAGAAGAATACGATGATGATTTTATTCTATCATTATTACATTTAGATGATTGTGAAATACGATTTAATCTAATTGAAATGTCATATGATACATATTATTTTTATAAAAATGAGTGGTTATACTATATTGCTAGATATAATTATGAAAAATATATGATTACATTTAATAATCAAATTATTATAAATAAATTAAATATGGATTATATTGATAAAATGGAAACTCTTAAAAAATAATGATAAAATATACACAATTTAATTCAATTAGGACAGCATCATGTTTCATATCAGACAATACAATAAATCGTCTACTTATCTCTTAACTTTATTTAATATTTTTTCTTCATATGAAAAATCACTTGGTTGAAGTTTATAATTGACAATTTTATATTCAACTTTAACATCTTCAATAAATTGTTTATAGTCTCTATCATTAAAATTGTATTCACCATTTATATATACACCATTTACTAATCTAGAATTCACAATTGTATATTTAGTTCTTTTATCAATTACACCATTTACAAATCTAGAATTCACAATTATATATTTAGTTCTTTTATTAATTTCAAAATAACACTTCTTTTTATAGAAGAAATATGTATTTTTCAATTCAATAAAATCAAATAAAATATAGAGTTCTTCTATATTTTCTGGCATATCATCTCTTAATGCATTATATCTTTCGTATGTTATCATTTGAATAAAAATTCTATGCTTTTTTTATCTTCATCATCTAACCAATATAGTGTTTTGTTTTTCGAATTGCAATATTTTTGCATATGTGGTTTCAATGAATCTACGGCATCAATATTGAAAAATATACTATCATTTATATAGATTTTATATTCATTTTCATAATACATTAAATCGGTTTTGTAGAAATAAAATACACCTTCATTTTCCTTAATAAAATCAAATCTGACTTCTAATTCACCAACATGCAAATCAGCCACGAAATTATAATCTAAATATAATTCATTATTTTCTTTTATATATTTCATAATATTTATATATTAATTTTTCTTTTTGATTTATTATTTGTATATTTGAAAAAATATAAAATTATGAATAGAGAAAAATTTGAAAAAATATTTGATGAAACAGAAGATGATTTATCAAATATAGATGGTGATAATGCATATCTTGGATTACAAATTATTGCAAAATATACTAAAAATATAATTAGATGTGCTGAACATGATGTGATTTTTAGTGAATCTATTGAAAATATAATTGAAAATGGTATTACAGAAGAAGATATTATTCAATTAAGAAAACTTAATTGGATGATTGATCATGATTCATTAGCATGTTTTATATAATTGACTTATGAATGAAAATGAAATAAATGAATATACAATATCTTTAAGACAACGTATATTACGAAAATTAGATGATTTACGAAACAAAATTGAAACTAATGAACCTTGCCCAGAAAAGGAACAAGATTTAGATTTATGGGTAGAAGTAGATGATGGAATCGAAACATTATTAAATAATTGGTATTACTAATGTTATCAGAAAAAATAAATATTAAATTGTGTGAAAAATATATAGAGAATAAATTCTATAGTTATAATTTCAGAGATTTGAATATATATGATGTTGGCATAGAACCAAATAGGATTGTAGTTAGTTTTTTATTTATGTATGATAGAGTTATCGACAATAAAATAAAAGTTTCTAAGTTCGACCATTATATTATTCTTGAAAATAATGAATTAGAAAAATACCAATTGGAATTAAGAAAGAAAAAAATTGAAAGTTTATGAAATTATGTGGATATAAAGAATCTTGTTTCAAAAATGGTAGTGAATTTTGGGATAGATATGGTGATATTATATGTCATCACTATGGTGAAACAGGTGAGACGATTGATGAATTAGATAATAATTGTATATGTATTTGTACATTAACAAATGAAAAAGTACAAACATATAGTAATGAATCTGATTATGATGAATGTACTATTATTCTTAGACAAAAAAAATTAGATAGTTTATAATGAAAGTAGGTGATAAATTGATATGTAAGAAAACATTTTCTGGTCATATTTCTAATAATTGGTTAAAAATTGGTAAAGTTTATGAAATTGTTGCTGAAGACAAAAAAGATATTGATTTTTATATACAGAGTGATGGTCCAATGATGTCTTATTTTCATAATAAAGAATATTTCTATACAGAAAAAGAAATTAGATTATTAAAATTAAAAAGTTTATAAAATGGAAGATTACGATTATAAAAAGGTATATAATAAAATTCTATTAAATAGTTTATATGGTTCATTTAATGATGAATATAAATTATTTGATGATTATGAAAAAATACAAAAAGAAAAGAAAAATAATTTAAGAAAAAAGAAATTAGATAGTTTATTCTAATTTATCAAGATCAAATTTCTTTATTGCATCTAATATTTTAATGCATTGATTTGTACCTTTTTTATCTCCTTCTGCAATAGAATATGTCATTGTTTTGAATGTTTCATTTATACTATTAATAAGATCATCAAAACCATCTCTTAATTTATTTATAGTATTTGCCATATTTGGTTCTAACATATAAATATGAATCTTTTTAGTTTCTTCTTCTGAAATAATTTTGAAATATTTATTAAGACTCGATTCAGTTTTAATGTTTTCAATAAGTACTAATTTTCCAGATTTTATGAAGTATGGACTTTTTCCTTGTTCTATCAATTTTTTCATTTTATAAAATCCACCACGATATTTTATTGAATGTAAATTTATAATATTTTCTTGATTATTTATATTTTCATTTATGTATGTTTCTAATCTTGTTTGCATAATATTTTTTATTTTTATATATTAAAATATAAATATACTAATAATATTTTGAAATAAAAAAATTAATATATAATATATGATTACTAAATTCAAATTATTCGAATCACTTATTGATATTACTATTCCTGATGTTGCATGGTTATATTTTTTACACTATGCATATAAAGGTAAAATGGAAATAAAAAATTGGGAAAAAGATAAAAGAATGGATGGTGCAAATTTTCGAACATCATTAGAAAAATTTGATTGTGTTAAGGATGATGGTAAGTACTTCACTACAACAGATGATTGTATAACAATAATAGATAAATATTTTGGTACTAAAAAATTTGAAAAATCAGTTCAAATGAAATATGATTTATTAGAATATGATGATAAAACGAATAAAAATACTTGGGAAAGAACATATGAAATTAGTAAAAAATACCATATGAATTATTTCTTAAAAAGAATCAATCAATCGAAAAATCATTTGATAGAATAGGTGATATGATAGTAAAACATTTCAATTCACAAGTTTCTAGTAGACAGATATTAGAAAAAATGTCAAAAATGAGACATATGGATAAATATAATTATAAATCTGCAATGGATCATTTCAAAGGCAATATACCAGAAAAATTCAATATTTATAGAGGATTAAAGGATGAATATGATTCTTCAGTCAAATCAGATTATTCTTGTTGGACAACTGATTATAAACAGGCTGAAAGATTCGCAAAATATCGTTTTACTGGTGGTATGCAATTTAAGCCAATTATTTCTGAAAAACATTTTGTACTAGTTTCAGTTGCAACTTTGAATGATATATCAGTATTTATATCAGGTGAAGAATCTGAAGTTATAATGAAAGGCGAAGTGAATGTTGATAAAATAATTAATTTATTAGATTATAATGAAACAAAATCATAAACTATCTAATTTCATTTTTCTTAATTTATAACAATATGTTGTGTAATAATCATATTTTATAGTTGTTCTACAAAATTTATTTTCTGAAAAATATCTAACAATAATTAATTTGTCTTCACCTAACCAATTATTTTGTGATAATGGTTGAATTATATCATAATTTTTTATTATAATATCATTTTCTCCATATTTTTCAATAATGATTGATATTAATATTTTATTATCTAATATCATAAACTATCTAATTTCTTTTTTCTTAATTCATTTTTATATCCACACTTAACACTCAATATTTGAAAAAGATATGACATTTTATGATCTATATAATATTTACATTCTGTTCTACAAACTAAACTACCAATGCAAACATAATCATAAACAAAAATTGTGTCATAATTTTGACAATTATTACCAACATTCGTTAATATCATAATGAATCTAATTTTTTCAATCTTTTTTCTTCAGGTGTCATCATTTCATATTTTATATCACCTATTGTATAAATACCTTGTGCAGAATTATCTAATGGATAAACTTTCAAAGAATTTGGTAAAAATTCACCTAAATCATTCTTCCAACGAAATCCAGTGTAATTTCCTCTAAATGCAATTTCTATAAAATCATCATCAGTAAATTCATCTGGTAAACAATCATCTACTAATTCTATATTTTTACCATTTTTATATATACCAAATACTGTACTCATATTATAATTTTGTTAATGGATCATATATTGTTCCTTCAAATGTTTCATTTTGTTTTTTAGCCAAAGACAATACAATGTTTGTTGCAAAATCAAAATCACATTCAAATGATATTGATTCATTATTTCCTGAAATATAAAGATGATTTTTCTCTGGGTAAAAGTTGCATGTATATTTACACCATGGACCAACATTTATATGATAAACATCTTCACCAGTACCATCAGCATATAATGATTCGACACACCAGTTTATTTTATCACCTAGTATCATAATAAAGCCCCTTGATGTTTTATATTTATCTCTCATATTGTTTCTAATTTTAATCTTCTTAATCTATTCATATAGTAATTAACATATTCTATTTTATTATTTTCATAATTTTTTATATCTGAATAATTAATATCATCTTCATTTTCTGTATGTATTTTATGTGTACTAATTTTTTCATAAATTGAACAAGGATCATAATAAATTTTTCCTTCAGTGAAATCGATATGATGTTGATAATTTTGTTCAATTACTATATCATTAGGATATTCAACAAACCGATATGCAAATGGATAAACTTGAACAACACAATTATCGAAACACACAAAAAATTCTCTATAAGATATATTATAAATTTTTAGATTTTTATTATCTGTATACATTATATATTTTATTAAATCTGTTTTTTTGTTAAAATCTAGTTTTTTCATAAACTTTCTAATTTCTTTAATCTAAATTCTTCATTTGTATAGAAGTAGTATTCAACACCTGTATATTTATTATTATCTAATGTAAACCATAAATCGTCACTATAATCATCTTTTATTACAACACATTCATGTAATTCTGTTATGGTATAACACTTATTTAATGTGATGCCCTCACGGACTCCTATAAATTTACATATAAGTTTATCACCTATTTTCATAATGATTCCAATTTCTTAAATATCAATTCTTCTTTTGTATAAAAATAATCATAAAGATATTTACTTAATTCAACTATTGTTACAACATCAACATTTTTATTTCTATTGTCTGTGTTAAATCTAATTGAATTTATACCATCAAATACTAATGCAATATTTTGCTCATACCAAGTTGCAACATATTCTTTGCCAGATATACAATTTTTGAATTCTTTTTTACAAATTAGAGTTTCAATTCTTTTTGGTTTCATTTTCTTAATTTGACATATTCAATATATTCAAGATGTATCATTTCTAGATGATTTAACATATCTTCTGATTTTTTTATACAATCATCAATCATCATTATTGTACTATACATAGGTACTTTGAAAATATATAAAAATCTATGATTAGAAATAACTTCTTTTTTATATTTCAAATGATTTATATGTTCTTTTTCTTTTTTAATCATTATACCAACTCTTGGTATAATATCGGTTTCCATTTGTTCTAAAAAATCCATATTAATTTATTTTTGTAATATTTTTATATTTCTGTAATGATGCACATTTTTCATATTCTTCTTTTTCTATTAAATCATTCATCATTTTATCAAATACACCAGGATAATAACAATTCAAAATAGAAGAATAGAATTTACATTCTTTTTCATATCCTCTATTACATAAATGTAATAATGCTGCAGTATATAAATGTGATTCCATGATTTGTAAATTTTCGAATGACATAATATACAATATATTACCAAATGTGAAATCTGATAATATGTTTATTAATTCATCTACATTTTTTATATCATCTGTTTTATTTAATTCATTTACAAATGAATCTAATCTATCACAACATTTTTCGAAATCATATGGTGTCATATTATTTAATTCATCCATTGACATTTTGAAGTCATCTATACTATCCATTTATTTTTTAATTTAATGATTCTAATTTTTTTAATCTAATTTTTTTACTATGAAAATATCTATCTAATTCACCATTTCCATCATCCCAATAAAATATATTTCCAAATTTATCGACAACACCATAATTTTTCTTATATATGTGTGATATTTTATATTCAATATCTTTATCATAATATATTTTATGATATATGAAATTTATATCTTTTCTTGGTATTAAAAAATCACCAACTTTCAATTTTATATTTTTCATACATTTTTTGTATGTATCAATTTTTGTAAATAATATTCTATTCTATTTGATGTATATGCACCAAATACGATAGTTTTTTCACTAATATTTTTACAATAATCAATTATTGCAGCATCAATGGTATCACCATTACCATATGATGCAATTAAAAAACTCTTTGATTTTATTTCTGAACCTTTGAATGAAACATGATATCGAGGTAAATTACCACGATCTCTTCTTTCGGTTACTACTAATTCTCTACTGATTTCATTTTCATAATCAGTAATTTCTTTTTCTATAATTTCATTTATTATCATAATATAAATATTTAATACAAATATACAATAAAAATAATAAAAACAAAAACTAATATGTTTTTATTTTATATAAAAAATGTATATATTTACAAAAATTAAAAATTATGAAAAGATTAATAAGAAGATTGAAGATTGATAATACAATTATTATTGCAACAATAATTATGTTGATTATATCAATAATTGGTATGAATTTTATATCAATATTAGGATATTTATGCATATTGATAAATATGGCAAAATATAAAAACATTTTATCTATAAGAACAAAACAAAATTATTTGTTATTTGGTGTTTATATCTTAAATATAATTGTTAATATTACAAATGTTTATAATTTGATTCCTTGGTTAGTTGCATCATTATTAGAATTGAATTTTATTAGAAAAGTTAATAAAAATATAGAAAATCAAAATACATTATAATCTAGTATATTGAAATATTTTTTTACTATGACTAATAAATCATATGTTCCACAATTTTCAATTGTGAAATTTCTGATAGTTGTGTTAGATACTATACATTTTTTAAGTCTTTTATTTATTGCCACGATATAATCTATACTATAATCATCACTATGTTTATTTATATCATCATATTTATATGAATATGTAAAGTAATCTGGTTCATCAAAAAAATCAAAAATAATTTCAGAATTTTCTATTAAATCTGAAAACATTTTTTCATATTTTGTTATATTATTTTCGTATATTTTCAAGTATTTCATATTACATTAATCCTATATCATTACTTAATAATAAATCTTCATATTTTTCTTCTAAATCTTTATTCAAAACTTTTCTAAGATAAATTATATATTCTGGATATTTTTCCAAAATAATATCTATTATTTCATATATTGCATTTTTACGCATATTAATCATATATTTTTCATATTTCAATGATGGTAATATGATTTCTATTATTTTTTGATCATTATATTTATATTCTAAATCTAAACCATATTCAATCAATAGTTTCAATTTATATAAGTTTATATTAGAAAAATCAGAATAAGTAAAATAATCATTATCTAATGGTTTATCTAAATATTCTAACAGATTAATTAATATTTTAATATTACAATTCATTGATAATGATTTTCTAATATGTTTTGATGTGACAATCGCACCAGCAATTAATAAATCATGTACACATCTAATATTATTATTTAATATACAATTAAATAAACAATCATTTTCATCTTCATCTTCTATATTAAAATTTGCACCTAAATCAATGAGTTCTCGTATTCTTTTCACATTTCTACCAGATTGGCACATTGATAATAATTCGTCATCAATATTATCATATTCTTCTGTATTAAATTGTTCAAATGTTTTCATCTTATTTCTAAATTCATTTTATTAAAACCAAAATACTTTCTAAACATAATCTTAAATAAATATTTCCATTCTCCTTCAGCTAATGTAAAATAATCACTAAAACAAATATTAAGATATGTTCTATTTAATATTATACTATTTTTATATACAAGAAGCATATTATGTTTTATTACATCAGAATAATATTCTAATTCATTTGGATATTTTATAAAATCAAAATTTATAGTATATAATTCATTCACATATTCTTCAACAAATCTTTTTTCAAATCTTGGAATAACATTTTCCAAATATTTTGATTCTTTAATATATTTTTTCATATTATAAATAGTTTTCTGTATAGTCAATTTCAATTTTATTATATTTGAAATATTTTTCCACAAATTTCTGTAAATCATCAAAATAGAAATCAAAATCTAATAATTGGTCATATATTATATTATTTATCCATATTTTTCTATTTGAATAATCATCACACAATACATATTTATCATTATAGTAATAAAATATACAATTTGGTATTTCAATTAAATCGAATCTTACTTCTAAATTACCTAAATGTAATAATTTTTCAATTGTATATTTGTTATACGTTTTCATAAAGTATATATAAAAAATTAATATATACTTTATGAAAACTTATGAAAATTTTATACAGGGTGAATTAGAAATTCATATAAAAAAACAAATGAATCTTATAAGAACATGGTTTTCTGCAATGAAAAATCATAATATAAATACAATGAATGAATTTATTGAAGATGGTTTTGATATTAATATATTAGATGCAAATGGTAATAATGCTTTATGTTATGCATCTACAGAAATGTGTAAAATATTAATAGACAATGGTATAAAATTAATAGATAATGCATGGTTTCAATTTGCATATAATGGTAATTTAGAAATGTTGAAAGTATTTATAGATAAAGGTTTCAATATTAATGTTACAGATGAATTCGGAAGGAATGTTATAGCACTGGCATATATACATAAACATGTGAGTGTTGCTAATTATTTAATAAAAATTGGTGTAGACATAAATAATATTAATGATGCTGGTTCTACAATATTAATGCGTTGTTGTATGATTAATGTTGTTGATCCATGTAAATTAATAAAAATGGGTGCTAATGCTAGTATTAAAAATAGAATTGGTAAAACATGTATCGATTATGGAAACAAAGTATGGAAACAATTTAAAGTACAAGATTGTTTATGTGAATACCAACCAGAAAATATGTATTTATTGAAAGATATTGCTTTACCAGAAATAAGGAAAAAATATGATGAATTTTTCAATATGTCAGATATTGGATTATTCTAATGAATTAATTTTCAATTTTCTTTGTTCTCTTTTATTATAAGGTATATTGTAATATTTACGAGCATCTTCTAATTGTTTTGAATCAATCATAATATCATCATCATCAACATCTATATATATTTTTTTTGGAATAAATGGAAATGATTTTATATATGCATTATTACATTTTAAACTACTATCATCTGTTAAAAAATCTTCTTTATTTAACCAAAAACTACCACTCCAACAACCACCATTTTTTGTTTCTTTTATGAGAGAATCAAGATATCGGTATGTTTCTACACCATCAATAACATCTTTGAATATTGCACTACATCTTTTATTTTGAAAGTGTTGATCATTATCACCATAATCAATACTAATATCATTCCATTCATCATCATCACCTGTTATTGGTGCAATTGGTTCATGTAAACACAATTTTTTAATAGTATCTGATATTGCATGTGCGACATATGGTGCTGAACCACCGCTTTGACCACTTTCTGAAAACTTTTTTACTAATGCAATAATTTCTGTTGCAAATTCTTCTACAATTGGTCTATCATTTGGATCAGTGTGTGTTTTTGAAAGTAATTCTAATTCTAATTCGGCAAATGTTTTTTTCATAATGATTCTAATTTTTTTATTCTTTCTTGTCTTTTTTTATCTAACATAAAAATATCATATATTATTGAATGATCAATAATGTTTGTAATATAAGCAACTTGTTGTTCTTCTAATGGTAATTCTTTTACAATTTCATCCAATTCTTTATAATATTGTTCGATTTCATCATCTGTCATTTTATTGAGCCATTCATTAGATTGGTCATCTCTAATAATTGGTCGCCATATTAATTCTTGTATAGATGTTGAATATACCATATTAAATATAAATTTCGAATGTCATATCATATACATTCTTTTCATCTGATTTAATAAAATCTGATGATATTAATGTCCATTCTTCTTTTTGATAATCTGGAAATGTTATATTACCAGAAAATTCACCATGAACTCTTGTAATATACAATTTGTCTGCGATATTTAATGATTGTTTATATATTTGACTACCACCAATTATAAATATTTCATCTTCATTTTTTGACATTTCGATTGCTTCATCTAATGAATGACAAATTACACAACCATCGGCTTTATAATTCAAATCTGAAGTGATTATAATGTTTTTTCTATTTGGTAATTTTTTACCAATAGATTCAAATGTTTTTCTACCCATTATTATTGTATGATTCAAAGTTTTTTCTTTAAAATACTTAAAATCAGATGGTAAATACCAAGGTATTTTATTATCATCACCGATAATATTATTATCTGATATTGCTGTTATTATTGATATAATCATATTATTTATTTCTATATTCACTTTGATATATAATATCAATACCTAATTCTAATGCTATCATTCTTTCAATTCTAGCGCCTTTTGAATCACCCCAATTATCTAATAAATAAATCGAATCACATAATAATAACAATCTCAAATCATCGACCATATATTCCCTCCATGTTTTATTTGGATCATACGGTACTTCTTCATAAATATTTAATGCATATTCTGAAAATTCTGAACATTCTTCTGAACCAATTCTAAAATTTTCTTTACATTGTTCTGGTGTCAATCCTGTTATTTTGCCTGACACGTATGTTTTTTTATATTTCTTCATAATTATATAATTTTATACACAACCACCACAACAACCATGTGGTATTTCATCATTAACTATTTGTTCAACTAATGATTCTAAATCTTCAGGAAAACCTTCTGGATATTCTGTTATAATCCAATTACCTTCTGTAATATGTTCAGTCCAATTTTCATCAAAAGATGCACAACCGCCACTTCTTAAACTATGTGATGGAAATTCCCATCGAACACCATCAACTATGACAACTAAATCACCACTACACAAATTAGGATATTATCCATCATATTCTATTTCTATATTCATATTATTCTATTTTTAATTATAATGATATTAATTTCTTTTTTCTTTATCTGTTAATGTATTTATTTCCGTTATTGTCATTTTTGCAAGATTCATTAATATGAATATTTCATTTATTTTAATGTCTTCTTCTGTCATAATGAATTAAGTTTATTTTGTCTATTATTATTTTTTATAAATTTTTCAGTATATTCATTATATCGCACTTTTACCACAATATTTTTATCTTCTATTTTTTTGTATTCTGCACCAAAACTATCTTCAATTATTGGTATAAGTTGTACATCAAAATATTTGAAATAATCTCTTTGAAATGGAACATTCAGTTCAAACATAGGATAACCATCAATTTTGGAATAAGCATAAAATTCACAATTTACTAACTTGGTAAATAATTTTACAAGTTGTTCTTCTTTTTTCATAATGAATCTAATTTTATTTTTCGATTAGAAATAATTTTATAATTAGTTTTATATTTAATCTCATAAAATTTATCACTAACTCGTTCAATATCAGATTCAAACATAACTAAATTATTAATCAATATTATATTATTTTTATCTTTATCTAATTCGATATTTATTTTTTTAACAATATCTTCAACAAATAAGTTTTGTATCATTAGTGTTATATCAACATTAGTGTGTAAAAAATCATTGAAATCAAAATATTCGATTCTTATATTATGGCAATCAGTATAATCAACATTAGTTGATAATAGATTTCCTTCTTTTAGATTTAATTTAGATATTATTTTTAGATTTAATGCAAATAAATTTATATTATCTTTTGATAATTTTTCACACAAATCTACAACTGAATTTATATTAGTCTTTATTTGAGCAATATCAATAATTTTTTTCCATTTTTCTATCTTATCCATAATAATTATATTAAAATTAAATTTATAAGTTTATAATTTTAATATATACATCTATGAAAATATTAAAATTCTTCGATTATATAAATGAATCATATCTAAAAGGTAATTTACAACCATTATATAAATATGTATATCATATTAATGAAATTATGAAAAGTGATTTATTAAAGATATCTGATGAGGCGGCAGATTATAATAACACAAATATAAAATCTATGTCTTTAACTAGATCTATTTATTATACAATGGATGATGAGTCTTTAATTTATGCAAGATTAGTTTTAGATATGGATAAATTGAAAACTGATGGATATATATCTAAACCATATGATGAAATTGGTATGTTAATAGGTAAGAAAAAAGATTATATATATAAAAAATTCTACCCAAAATATTCTGGTAATGATCAAAAAGTTACTAGAGTTGTTAGAAATAATGTTGGTTATAATACAGATTTACCATTTACAATAGAAACAGAATATGAAGAAAGAATTTTCAAAGATATAAAAAATATAGGAAAATATATAATATCTATACAATATGGTGATGATAGAAACATTAAGGAAAATATAATATGTGAATACTTAAAAAAATATCCACATATCAAAATCGAAAAATATGATAAAAAACAACGTTGGAAAATAAAAGAAATTAACGTAGTGTGTCCAATTTCTTAGCCTTTGCAAAATTATAAAGACTTTTACAATCACTCATTAAACTATATAGAATATCAGAATCTCTCTCATCAGATAAATTCTCAATAAATATTAAATGATCTCTATTATCTTTATTTTCTTCTTTAAGATAATCTAACCACTCTTTATGTATTTGTTCTTTTGATATCATATTTTTATGTTTTATTATAATACAAATATATAGTAAAATAAATATAAAGTCAAGCGTTTATGAAAAACTTTCTAATTTTTTTAATCTAATTTCATCTTTTGTATAAAAATAATCCCAAATATACATAAGCCAATCATAACCATCATAACCATCTTTATTTAATTTTAACCTAAAATGAATTATACTTGAATTTATATTTTTATATTTCAACTCTACAAGACTATTTGTTATACCAATAATATCATATACATCACAAACATTCATAATGTGTTCTGGGTCAGTAAAATGTATTTTTTTCTTACATATTAATTTGTCGCCTTTTTTCATAGTATTTTATTATTATTCTTAATCGATATGCGATATATAAATTGACTAACATTGGATAAAAATTGACTAATATATTAGTTATTGATATATATGTGTCAATATAAAATAAGAAAACAAATAATATAGAATGTACTATTATTAACATATAAGATAATTCGCATCTACTTTTTTTGTTTTTTATACCATAATCTTTTTTGAAACCACCATAAACAAATCTAATTAATATATTTTTACTCACAGGATTTGTTATCAAAAGATAATTGAAATAAAATTTTGTAAATGTTATAACATAAAGAAAGTCGATTATTTTTTTCATAAACTTTTCAATTTATTAATTCTCATTGTATTTATATATTCTTCACGAACATTTTCGATTTTTGACATATCAATTTTTAGAGAAAACTCATCACCACAAATCGTTTCATAATATGCTCTGGTGTGATTAGGCCAATCTATTATTTTTATGGTTTTTATTTTGCCATAAATTTTTTCAATATAATATTTAATGATATCATCATTTTTCATAAACTCATCAATTTTTTAATTCTATCGTCCTTCAAATGCATTTTATATCCAGTATAATTAAACATCATATTTTTTTGAATCTTTGTTATAGTTTCTAAATCTATAATAATATATTCTGATGTATTTATTTTTTTAATACCATGTATTTCTAAATTAAATATTTTATCATTATCAGATAAATAATATGTATATAAATAATTTATAAAAGTATTTTTATTTATCATAATGATTGCAATTTCATTTTTCTCAATTCATCTTTCTTATAAAAATAATATGATAAATCATTACAATTCATGTCAAATTTTTCTATACCTCTGTTTGATTTTATTGTCAATAATCCTTTTTGAATATTTATAATTTCATATACTTTTCCTTTCTCATATATTTTTATATTTTTAGGAATAATCATTAATATAACTTAAATCCTTTTTACAATATAATAAATCACCTCTATTCATAATGTTCTCAATTTCATTTTTCGTATTTGGATTTTCAATTTTTCATCATATGTATTATTATCAATATATTCTTGTGTCATACAACGACATGATGGTACATCTGGATTCTCACCAGATTTACACCATTGACAACCAAGATAATCATCATAAGAATTAAAGAACGTATCCATTCTAAAACAAAACCTTTTTTTATTTTTCATTCAAAAAATCAGATAATTTTTTAGCATATGATGCTGGAATTTTTGTCCCATAGTCGATAATATCTTGTATATCTTCTTTTTCACCATCGCCCTTTATACCTTTTACATATGCGATATTATCATAACCATTATTTATAAGTACTATACCTACAGGTTCATTTGCGGAAAACCACATTACATCTATTATTTTCATAAAGTTTTTAATTTTTTATTTCTAATTAATTTATATATTTCATTATATCTTTTCTTTGATATGTGACATGGTTCACGATAAGATTTATCTAAAAATGTAACCCAAAATAAGTATTCATATTCATCTTCAGTTATATCACATATTTCTAATACTACATAATAATTGAAATGTGTATATTTTTCTAAAAAATATACTATAACTTCTTTATTAATCACGAGTATAACTTCTGAAGAAATCTTCTACATTAACTTCAGTTCCCATTTTGAATTTGTCTTTATCAGATTCCATGAATAAACGCAATTCGATTGTCATTTGATATTCGGATAAAACTTTGATATTTTTAGATTTTAGATAATCTTCAAATTCTGATTGACAATCAGAACAGATATAACCTATGCGATCAACATATGTTCGACACATAATATTTTCACAGTTTCTTCTACTGCAACTCATAACACCCATAATTGTAATAATTTAGTGGTCATTGTGGGGATCGAACCCACAACCTTCGGAGTTAGAATCCGACCATCTGCCAATTGATATAAATGACCTTATTTTTTTATTTTAATTAATCTTTGTTTCAATCTTAGAATACACATATTATATATTTCATTTTCATGTAATATAACTGATTTATATTTAATGTTTACATTTGAATATTCTAAATTTTCATTATTTATTTTTATTCTATGCTCATATAGATTAATCATAGATATAATTATTTCTTCTTTCATTTTACAAATATACTATTATTTTACATAAAAAAAAATATTTTTTTATAATATTTCAATTATAATTATTAACATTAATCCCACCATCCTCTTGCATCAGTACCATCTTGTTCACCAGTGCCATGTACAATTTCCCACATTTCTTTCCATTCTTCTTTTTCAAGTTCATGTGCTTTTAAGAATATATTACGTCTTTCTTCATCTGTTTGTTTACCTTTGCTTTTCATTTCAAAATGTTTTTTACTATCTGGTAAATCTTTTGTGTCTTCAGTAACAACAAATTCTAAATCACCAGAAATATATCCACATCTTTCTGCATAATTTTCTTCACGTTGATTATGAACTAATTCTAAAAATCTTTTCATTTTATCGATTTTAAGTAATCTACTTTCATCTACTTCATGACCATATTTTTCAATATTATCACAAAGTATTTCTACTTGGAATTTTTGCATTTCTAATACACAAGAATAATCCCAAGGTCTCATTTTTGTTACAATTTTGAAATATTTAATTAAATTAGATATAGCCCATTTGATATCATAATATTTATCTTTCCAAAATTCATAACACCACCATTTTGTGGAATCTATTAATTTTTCTAAACTTTTTGCAAAAGTGTCTGTCGCTATTACTTTCATATATTTTTATTATTTTTATTATTTTTCCATAAAAAATTCACTAATTTAAATGAACATAAAATACCAATATTTATCCATGTCATTTCAAAAATGACAAATAAAATTAAATGATTTTCTTTTACAAAAAATATAAATGGTAATGGTAAAATACACTATATTATTGATATAATAGCCATTCGTTTATATCCAAGTTCCAATTTTTCTTCAAGTGTATTCATATTAATAATTTGTATTTTTTGTATATTCGTCTTCTATATATATTGTCTTCTTGTTTAATTTCTTTGCTACTGCTTCTGCCACTGAATTTATTGAACAACCAAGAAATTCTTGCCATTCTGTCTTTGGATTCATAATACAACTATTACCACCACTTGTTAATTCTATTACATCAATATTATAATCTACATCGAAATAATCTAAGAATTCTTTACATCTTTTTAATTCTTCATCAGTCATTTCTATCATAAATTATAGTTTTTGTTTTGATATTAAATCAATTATCTTTGGTAAATTTTTTAATGATTCCATTTCTTTTTTTCTTCGACAATTATCACAATATTTTAAACTCCACTCAAAAAAAACATTTTTTCTTTTATCATTCCATATTTTAAAATCTTCAGATTTCTCATATTCACATCCACATATTTCACATTTAAGTTGTAACATAATTTTATTTTTTAATGATTAATTTATTTTACAAATATACAATATATTATTTTTATAAACAATATTTATTATATATATTTTTATAATGTTGGTTATTATCAACAAAATGACACGAAATGTTGATAATAACCAAAATTATAATTTTTTGTACATATTAAAAAAATATGCGATAAATTGTCGCATATATAAAATTAATTTATATATTTGTATTATCTGTAATTGTTAACAATTTTATAAGTATAAATATGAACCAATAATTTTTAATATATATCTTCATGATTACCATATCTTTACCATATTACACTGAAGTTGAAAACATCACAATTTTAGAAAAACTGCGTAAGCAGTATTCTAATGTTGTAAGATTTTCATACAACAGAATTAAAGAAGGAAAGTCTCAAAATGAAATAAGGTTGTTGGTTAAGGTATTGAATGGTATTAGATTAAATAGTTGGATAATTCAATGTGGAATAATGGAAGCCGAATCAATATATAAAAAGAATGGAGAAGAAAAAGTTATCTTTGGTGGAAAAAATAATTTTTATAGAAGAGTAAACGGATTAATAAATAATAAAGAATATAAAGATAATAGATTATTACCAATAATGATTCAAGGTGAATCGGTGAAAAAGGGTAATAGGAGTTTCAAGTTAGATATAATAAATAATAATGAAATTGTTTTTAAAATATCAAGAGAACAACATATTTCATTGAAATTACCAAATTTAAGGAACAATTATAAAAAATTACTTTATAACTTGGAACAGAAAAATAATATTAAACAAGTTGAATTAGGTTTAACATATTCGGTAAGAATAGATAGTAATAATATTTATATTTCATTTGAAGAAATAAAAGAAATAAAAGAAAATCATAAATCAATAGAAACTAAATATATAGGTATAGATTTGAATCCAAATGAAATAGGAATAAGTATAAAAGATGGAGAAGAAATACTAGAATTAAGGCATTTTGTGTTAAATATAAAGGAAAATAATCATGGGAAGATAAAACATGAGATATATGAAATAAGTAAAAAGATAGAAAAGTTATTCAAGAAATGGAATTGCAAGTATATTTTTGTAGAAGATTTAATGGTAAAAAGTAAAGAACATAATAAGGGAAAGAAATTTAATAGGATGGTAAACAATCGATGGATTAGGAAAGATTTTATAAAAAATTTAGAAAAGAGAATAACAAATCTTGGTGGAAAAGTATTTAAAGTTAATACTGTATATAGTTCATTTATAGGTAATATGATTTATAATTATTCTGATCCAATTAATGCATCACTGGAAATAGGTAGAAGAGGTTATGAAGTAATAATAATAAAAAATAAGAAATTTTATCCAAGTATTAATTTAGTTAAAGACCAATGGACGGAATATTTAACTAAGGATATTAATAGTTGGAAAGAATTTTTTAAATTTGTAAAAAATCTTGGAATGAGGTACAGGGTTTCATTAGATAAAAGTTTTAATGTTTTTAGATTGTTGAGTAGAAAAAGTAAAATTAATTACTATTATTACACAATTTAATACCTTATGGAAGAAATAGATATATATTGTTTTGCTCTAAAAATATTTATACCAGAAAATGAATATGTTAGATGTACTAATTGTGAAAAGATTGGTAGTGTTTGCTTAACATCAAAAGAAATAACATTTGGTAGTTATGATAAATTTGTCAAAAAAGATATTAGAAATAAAAAATTAGATAGTTTATGAAAAAGATATATTCTAATATATTTTCAGAATTTGTGAAAGAACATATGTATAAATGTAGTCTAAAAATATTATTGAATGTGAAAATATTATCAATCAATTTACTTGAACAGACTTTTTATAAAAATGAAAAAACATTTAAAATAATATACAAATCATCAGAAGGAAGATCTTTCTTGTATATAAAAGAAAGTGTATATAATAATTTATTACAATTAGAAAGAATAAATAAATTAAATAGTTTATAATTATTCTTCAAATGCCAATTCTATTTCATTGATAGTAGATTCTGACATATACGATGTTCTATATGTTATACCAAGATATTTTTCTATTATAGAACTAAATAATAAAGTTAATGTTTCTAAACTATCATCATATTTTGATATGAAATGTGAATAAATATCTTCTGATGTAAATATTGAATTTCTTCCTCTATCAACTAATAAAGTTAGTTCATCATTATTAAAATATATTAAATCATTTTTATATTCGCACATGAAATTGAATTTTATTTCTAAATATTGTACTGGCACCAAATATAAAAATAACTTTTCTTTTTCATCAAAATTATCTTGTTTATGTTGTTCAAATGTTTTCATATTAATTATTAAAATTCATTTCTGCCATTCTTGTATGATAACTTTCATTTCTTAATATATTATAATTATATAATTCGAAATATTTCTCTACCATAGTATTCATAAATATTTGTGTTTCATTATAGTTATTATTATATTTCTTTCCGAAAATTGACCATATGTTATTAGAATTTATCCAAAAGTCATTACTCTTTTTATCATGTCCAAATAATAAGATATTTTCATGAAAATAAAATAAAAGATTTTCATATTCAATAAAATCGAATTTCATTTCCATATCATCTATATGTGATATTTCTAAGAAAAATTCTTCTTTTTCTTCTTTTATATTTTTGAATTGTCCAAATAATTTCATTACATTATACTATAAAAAGTTTCTTCGACATGACCCTTTGTAAAAGATGGTAATATATCTGTTATAATATTATCTTCAATATTCATTAATTTTTTAATTATTCTATTCATTATTAGTTGTATATCTTCTCTATTACCGTAATCATGAAATCTATTCCATAATTCAGTTGTTATCCAAATTATATTATTATCCATACGAGTTCTCATAAAAATTAAGTTTTTACCAATAAAATAAAAAATCTTAGATCTGTTAAAATTACTAGATAGAAAATCAAATTTCAATTCTAAATCATTTATATTCCAACCATGAAAAAATAATTGGTCTTGTTTAACTATATCACTATGTTGTTCAAATGTTTTCATATCTTTGGTTCATTTCCGTCTATAATTGAAAAAGTATAATCTAAATTAAAAAAATCTAATAAAAATTTATTAATATTAAAATCTATTAAAGTATTATTTACTATTATATGTTCAAAATTACAAAAGAAGTTTTTATCATCTTTTCTAATATCACAAAACCAAACATTATCACAATAATAAAAAAGATGACTACTATATCTAATAAAATCAAATTTTATTTCTAATTTATCTAAATGTAATGCCTTTATGAATATATCTTCATCTATATTAAAATCTTCAAATATTTTATTTTCCATGATTCTTTTATATTCACCATTTGATGTTTTTTGTATTGTTATATTATTTAAATTGAAATATTTTTTAACTATTTCTTCCAATTCTATAAACATATCCATATCACTTTTGTTTGTTAATTTTTTAATTTTCATCCAAATGTCATCTATATTTATCCAAAATCTATTTTCACGATTTCTCAAATATTGCAAATTAAATAACCAATCATTATTATAAACATAATAAATATCTTTTGGATTGAAAATAAAATTAAATTTTATAACTAATTCATCTATGTGTGACAATTCAACAAATATTTCTTCCAAAGTTTTCATAAATGTATATATTAATTTGGAAAATCATAAATTATTTTATATATTTGTAAAATGAAGACTGGTGATATTATCATATGTAAAAAAGATAAAGATATATCCTTAATAAAAAATAAAAAATATGTTATTTTTAATTCTGAATCAGATTATTTTACATATCATCCAATAATTATTATATGTGAAGATAAAAAGTTATATGGATTTACACAAAATAATGAATTA
>Ga0172380_10002543_pt1 | contig 27553 bp, 25 predicted proteins | sample Leawe162metaG_FD_119747 | JGI IMG/M metagenome (GOLD analysis project Ga0172380, IMG submission 119747) | Leachate microbial communities from a municipal landfill in Southern Ontario, Canada - Leachate well 162 metaG | ecosystem: Engineered > Solid waste > Landfill > Unclassified | place... | reverse complement strand
TTCCTTATTCTGACTACCTGCCCGCAGTGCTACCCCGCCTGCAACGCTGTGCGTAGCACTGCGGGCAGGGCACAGCGTTGCAGGCGGGCTGACTCCTGAATTCTGACTCCTGAGCAGTTACCTCAGAAGTTCAAAACGCACGAGCTGAAACCAACCGCTGAACCGTTGAACCATGAACCGTTGAACCGTGAACCGTTGAACCATGAACCGTTGAACCATGAACCGTTGAACCGCTGAACCGTGAAAGAAGTCCCCTATGATTTTACATGGCATTTATGTGACCGTGATCGTGTTGCTCTTGTTCGGCGTCTCGATCTTTGCCCATGAACTGGGCCACTTCATCGCCGCGCGGGTGTTCGGCATGGTGGTGGAAGTCTTCTCGCTGGGTTTCGGGCCCGCCCTCTGGAAAAAGAAACACCGCGGCATTCTTTACAAAATCGGCGTTTTCCCCGTCGGCGGGTACGTGGCACTGCCCCAGATGGATCCGACCGATTCCGCGCCGGCCGCCAAGCCGAAACGAACCGATGGCGCCGAATCCGTGGCCGCGCCACAAGAGGGCGCGTCCTTGCCGACGACGCCCCCGCCCAAACCTCTGCCGCCCGTGGCGCCCTGGAAAAAAATCGTCGTGGCGGCCTCCGGCGCCGCCGGCAATGTGGTCCTGGCCGCGATCATCGCCTGGATTGTCTATTGGGGCGGGAAGCCCTCCACACCGGGCGAGCGTTCCGCCGTTATCGGTTTTGTGGACACCAATTCGGCGGCCTACGCCAACGGCCTGCGGATTGGCGATGAAATCCTGACGATCAACGATGTTCCGGTTGCAAACTGGAACGATGTCATCCAGGAAAACGCGCGCTTCGAGACCGTGCGCTTCGCCTTGCGCACACCAGCGGGCACGAACCTGATCACGGTGCCGACCGAAAAAAACGCGCTGGGGTTCCGGATGGTGGATGGCCTGCGCGAAATCACGCTATGCAAGGTCATGGCCGTGGAGCCGGACTCCAGCGCGTCCCAAGCCGGCGTCCGGCCGGAAGATGTGATTACAAAGTTCAACGAGGTAACCGTGCTCAGCGTGGAACACCTGGTCGCGCTCGTGTCCGCGCGGCCAAACATGCCCACCCCGCTCGCCGTGGAACGCGGCGGCCAAATCCTGGCCCTCACCGTTTCCCCCCAGCTTGACCGGACCCTGGGGCGCGCGCGGATCGGCATCCGCTTCGACCCGATGGCCGTGGATTACGACAAAGTGGTGCATATCCCGCCCAGCGTTCAACTGAAAAGCCATGCCACCATGATTCTGCGGGTGGTCCGCGCGCTGGTTTCCAGGGAAGCCAAACGCACCGCCGAGGGACTCGGCGGTCCGCCCATGATTCTTTACATGATCCAGGATGCCGTGCGCAAAGGCATCATGATCGCCCTGTGGTTCATGTGCTTCCTGAACGTGAACCTGGCCATCATCAACCTCCTGCCGATCCCGGTGCTCGACGGCGGGCACATCATGTTTTCGCTGTGGGAGCTGGTCACCCGGCGCCCGATTCACCCGAAACTGATTGGCTGGATTTACCAGGTTTTCTTTTTCCTGTTTATCGCGGCGATCATCCTGCTTTCGGGGCGTGATTTCCAGCGGCTCTATCAGCTCCGCCAGCTGTCGAAAGCGTTTGCCCACTCGATGACTGTCACCAATGCGGCAACCGGCGCCACGAGCAACGCCGTAGCCGTCCCGGAGTCCGTCACCAACGAACCGGCGGAACCGTGACCCCGGCGAAGGAAATGCGCGCCGCGGCAAAACGCGCGGGAGGGTTTGGCGTCGGGCTACCAAACAAAGGTGTGTGCAGGAACTGGGCTTGCGTCAGACCGTCGATTTACGCGAATCCATCCGGCGCATGATCGCCTGGCGCCAGATGAAAACTGTTTTAGCACCTTGTGCATTAGGAACCGCAACAAATAACAATAAAATTACAGAAACCAAGAATTTCGACAGGATTTACAGGATTGAGAATAAAACCAAAAAGGAGCATCATAGTCTTGTTTGTGACACAGTTTTTTAAATCTTGTTAATCCTGTCAAAAGACTTTTGGGTTGCGGGCATAAGCTTTGACACCGGGAAAATATGGTTTGACATATCGGAGTTTTTGCGCATATATTTTTACCATGAAATCTACGTATTCCGTATCCAAAGCGCAAAACCGGTTTCCACACCTGCTTTGGGAGGCGACCAAATCCGGCGCCATTGTCATTACGCGCCATGACGAGACCGTGGCGTATCTTGTGGCCCGCGAACGCATGGAAGCGATCGTGGAAACAATGGATGTTTTGTCCAATCCCATGGCTATGAAAGCTATTCGGGATTATGAACAAGGACAGACTTCGCTCCTCCCGCTGGATGCGTTGGACGATGAAGGTTGAATTATCGGAACAGGTGGTTCGCTTTAAAATAATTCCGCACCCCACTTCAAACGAGGCCGCCGAAATGTCGCTATCACGAAGAGAGGCAAATAAGAGTATGACGCCGGTTTTCTTTAATCCCGACGTGATGGGGACCGCGTTGCGCGACGGATGTCCTGAAATGTCGTTTGCCTTATTGCTGGGGTCGGCCCGTGACGGGCGCATTCCGCCTGGCGGCGACTTGGATATAGCCGTGAGTCTTGCGTCGGGGTTAAACTTGACGCTTGTGGAACGGATCGCCGCCATCGCGCGCCACGTCCTGCCTGACATCGACATCGATATTGGATATTTTGACCGGGCTGAACCGGTATACCGTTTTGAGGCTTTGAAGGGGCGCCTGCTGTTCGCGCGCGACAACGACCGGTTTCTCGACGCCTACTCGCTGGCCTGTCGGGAGTACGAAAGCCAAATGTATGACTATGAGCGGCAGGCCCGGTATAGGTTGCAGAGCAAAGAGGTGGCCGCATGACCTTGAAGTGGAACGGCGTCATCCAGCGCAAACTCGCTCTCCTGGATCAGCAGGTCGTTTTTGCAGAATGCCGAGCCTTACCGCTCCATGGTCCGCATGCGCAACCTGATCGTTCATGGTTATGACGAGGTGAACCCTGACATACTTTACGAGGTGGTGTCCGGGCGCCTGGGTGATTTTCGACGCTTCAGGGACGAAATCGACCGTGCTAATCAAGAGACGTAAGATCGATGCCCATTCGAGAGCGCCTTGATCGCAAGGCTTCGCCGCGTGTGAGAAATTTAATGAAATCAATACACTGTCATCCCATAGAGCCAACAATTTGAGTTAGAACACGGCTAATATCGAGGAAAAACCAATCTTCCTCGAAAAGTTCAGTTCCGGTTTTTTGGTGTAACATATATGGATCATATCTCCTTTCAACACATGGCTGTCCCACAGGAATCAGACGAACCCCGGCAAATAGGCCAGTTCCGGAGTGCCGCAGATGTGGCCAGGTGGTTTGGCTGTCCCATAGGAATTCAACAAATCATCCAAGTAAAAATAGCGCCATAATACCGCCCGCACCACGGTAAACAGTCGCGTGAAACTATGCGCCCAGGAATAGAGATAAGCCAGATAACGCAAAATCAAGTGCACCAGCAGTCCCATCCACATCTGCCAGCGCACCGCGTTGGCATTATGTCCCAGAAAATCGGCCAGTTGCAAAGTCTGTTTAATTTCCTTGAAGAACACCTCTATGTCCCAACGGCACCGATACAATTCCGTCACCGTCCAAGCACTCCATGTCATATGGTTGCTCAGAAAAACAAAAACCTCCTCTTTCCCGTCCACCTCCACACGCGCCACAATCCGCCGCAAATGGCCAGGATAGGCTTGGCGCGAATTAAACACCGCCAGTTCAATAATCTCGTCCCTCAAGATACGCGGATTATCCGTAGTTGGCAGACGCTTCACCACCTTATATTGCAGGTAATCCTTGGCGCGGCTGACCCAATTTATTTCGCGTTCGGTCAATTCGCTCAAATGCTGAAAATCAATATAAGCCTTGTCAAATATGACGATTTCACCGGGGCGCATGTCGGCACAGACATCCCGGGCCTGGCTGGCGTCATGAAATCTTGCCGTGTCAACGATGGCGCATACCGGCAAAAAACTCTGCAGGTTCAACCTCAAATGACACTTGGCCGCCGCTTTCCGTCGCCGGTGTTTGGCCCAATCCATACAGTTCGCAACCAATTGGATCGTGGTCGAATCCACTGCATAAATCGCCTTGTGAAAGCGCCGCAAATAGCCACGGCGTATTTTCCCTTTGGCAAATCCCGGACTTTGCTTCATCAAATGCTCCATCATTGTCCAATACAATGCTTTCGCCATCTGTGCGTCCCGCACCTTATTGGCATGGCTCAGATTATTTCTGCTCGGTGGCGTAGCACCACGAATCGTGGACAGGGCTCCACGATTCATCCGCAACGCGTCGCATACATCGTTCAATCCAATCGCATGGGTCAACTGAGCATAGACCAAGGCCGCGACATGACTCCACGGCGTGAACGTCCGGCTTTTTTCTTCCGCGCCATATTCTCGGGCCAGTTTATTCACAAGATGCGGCGGAATAAGATTGCAAACCTGCTTGAACATCGTGTATTTTTTCATCGCTGGAATGATCCTCCTTTTGTTTTGGCTTCACCGTCATTATTTCATGACGGCCGGATCATTCCAGCTTTTTCATTTTCTATGGGATGCTAATGAATCGGGGTCATGAACAAGCCTAAAACACACATTGAAATCAATGGCCGACGGATTGGTCCGGGCGAGCCTTGTTACATTATCGCCGAAGTGGGTGTTAATCACAACGGCGACTTGGACTTGGCAAAGAAGATAGTGGATGCCGCCGTACAAGCCGGTGTGGATGCCGTCAAATTCCAAAAACGCAAGTTGAGCCAGGTTTATCAACAGGCAATCCTTGATCAGCCAAGGCAGGGCGAACAGGGCTTGCAGTATCTAGTCCCTTTACTGGTGGAATTCGAATTGTCTGATGATAAATTTCGCGAGTTGGCGGCTTATTGTCGCCAACAAAGGATCGCAATCTTATGTACACCTTGGGACCGGATCAGCGTGGATTTTTTAGAAACACTTGATTTGCCTGCCTACAAAATCGGTTCGCCCGATATGACAAATTGGCCCCTCATAGAGTATATCCTAAAGACCGGCAAACCCATGCTCCTGTCTACTGGAATGTCTACCGAAGACGAAATCCGGCGCACGCTGGCTTTCCTGAAAGAACGGGATGCCGAATGCGCGCTGTTTCATTGTGTCAGCACGTATCCGGCATCGGCCGAAGAAATCAATTTGCGCTTCATGCAAACCTTGCGAGAATGGTCCGGCTGGCCCGTGGGTTATTCGGGGCATGACACGGGAATCGCCATCTCGCTGGCCGCAGTGGCAATGGGCGCGTGTTTGTTAGAACGTCACCTGACACTTGATCGCAACATGCGCGGCCCAGATCACTCTGCCAGCTTAGAGCCGGATATGTTCGCCGAGCAAGTTCGTGCTGTTCGAGAAGTGGAGGCTTCATTGGGTGTGCCACACCGATGGATTACTCGAGGTGAGCTGCTTAATCGGCGCGTTCTGGCCAAGAGCCTATCGGCAAGCGAGGATATCCCGGCCGGCACGACACTGACCCGCGACATGATCACCAGTAAGAGTCCCGGGCTGGGGCTTTCGCCACAACTCATCAACAAATTGGTAGGCCGACGCACCAACCGGAATCTGCGGCAAGACGATTTTTTTGTTGACGGCGACCTGCGCGATCCTGAGCATCCCCGCCAACTCAAGACGATAGAGATCGGGGCGCCGTGGGGCATCATTGCACGGTTTACCGATATTGATCACATGCTGCTGCTTTTCGAAAAGGCCGGCATGTCACTAGTCGAGTTTCACGTGAGTGACCGCGACTTGGATGAAGGCATCAAAGCGTTTCCGACAGTTAAGCGCCCATATGACCTGGTGGTACATGCTGCCGAATATTTTTACGATCATCTGATCGACCTTTGCTCGGCAAACGAAGAACAGCGGCGCTGGTCTGTTAAGCGTATCCAGCAAACGATCGACCTCGTGCGCAAGATGGCCCCTTGGTTCCGGAACACCTTCCCGCGCGGCCCAAAGATCGTTTTTCATGTGGGGGGAATGTCGCGCGACGGCAAAACTTATAATGTGGCAACCGCCAGCGAGCGGCTACTCGAATCGTTGCGCCAACTCGATACGACTGACGTCGATCTCCTGTTGGAAAATCTGCCGCCCTACCCTTGGTATTTTGGAGGCCGCTGGTTTGGGCATGTGCTGACGGACGCGGAGAACACCGCACAACTCTGCGCCGATTCCGGATTGGGATTATGCTTCGACGTGTCACATGCCGCACTCGAATGCTGTCGAAGCGGGGCCGGCCTGCTGGAATTTACCCGGCGCTGTTTGTCTTATATTCGTCACGTGCACGCCTCGGATGGAGCGGGCACTTCGGGCGAAGGGTTGCAGATCGGCGAAGGCCAAGTAAATTTTGTCGAGTTGATGCCGGTCCTCTTGCAGAACCAGCCCAGCCTAGTACCCGAAATCTGGATGGGTCATCACCAAGACGGCAAAGGCTTTCAAATAGCATTAGAGCGACTGACTGAAATCGTCTGGGCCAGCAAGGTCTTGCGCGTCAAGCCCACGCGCCCAAAAAAAATCGATGTGAGTCATCTGGTCGTTGCATCGTCAGCCACGGTGCTGACCACGCTCCAGACGATTGACGCCAACAAAATGGGCATTGCGTTTGTGGTGGACGAAATCAAAGTCGTGCTCGGCGTGATCACCGATGGAGACATCCGTCATGCGCTGGCGCGCGGTCAATCACTTAACAGCCCCATCGCCGAGATAATGACCCGCAATTTTGTGTTCGGGCGCGAGAACATTAGCGCAGCGGAAATCCGCGCACATTTGCCGGGACGAAGTCGCATTATGCCGATCTTGGATGCCGATCACCGCCTGACAGACTATGCGTCAGATCAATGGCCGGAATAGGAATATGACAATGTCATGAAACTTTCAGACTATGTATTTCAATTTATCGCGCAACAAGGTGTAAAGCATGTGTTCATGGTAGCCGGCGGCGGCGCGATGCACCTGAACGACTCGTCAGGACATTGTCCCGGGGTCGAGTATGTCTGCAACTTGCACGAGCAAGCCGCGGCGATGGCGGCGGAAACATACGGCAAGGTCAGCGAGAGCCTGGGCGTGGCGATAGTTTCGACCGGTCCCGGCGGCACGAATGCCATCACAGGCACGGCAGGCGCATGGCTGGACTCGACGCCTTGTCTGTTTATCTCCGGCCAAGTCAAGCGCTCCGACATGATAGGCGACACAGGCGTTCGCCAAATGGGCGTCCAAGAATTAGACATCGTCGCCATCGTTAAGTCGATCACCAAGCATGCTGTTACCGTGATGGATCCGACCGCAATCCGTTATCATCTGGAAAAAGCAGTTTGGCTTGCCAGAACAGGACGCCCCGGACCGGTCTGGATTGATATTCCACTTGACGTTCAAGGCTCGCAAATCGATCCGGCTTTGCTCAAAGGTTTCGATCCATGCGAACTTGATGCCGCGCCTGTGTCGAGCAATGTGCACAGTCAGGTCGCCCAGACGATCCAATTGCTGAATGCCGCCAAGCGTCCCATCCTGTTAATCGGCAACGGCGTACGGCTGGCGGGCGCCAAGCGCGAGATGCGCGAACTCGTCCAGCGGCTGGGTGTGCCGGTTTTGTTAACATGGCTTGCCCATGATCTTTTACCGGAGGCTCACGAGCTGCTCGTGGGACGGCCTGGCCCGGTCGCGCCCCGCGGCCCGAATTTTGCTTTGCAAAACTCAGACTGGCTGCTCACTCTTGGAGCTCGTCTCGACATGGTTCTGACCGGTTACGCGCACGACCGGTTCGCGCGAGCGGCGAACAAGATCATGGTTGACATTGACCCAACCGAGATCCGCAAGATGAAAACACCGATTGCAGTGCCGGTCTGCGCGGATGCCAAGGTCTTCATTCAGGAGCTGCTCCGGCAAAGCGAGCAAATTGCAAGCCGGGATCGTTCGGACTGGACAACACGCTGCCGCGCGTGGAAGACCAAATATCCGGTCGTGCTACCTGAGTACCGCGCGCAAAAGCTTGTGAGCACTTACGTCCTAACCGATGTGTTGTCGGACGAATTGACGGGGGACGATGTGATTGTCTCCGGCAGCGCGGGCACCGGCATTGAAATTTTCTTGCTGGCGTTAAGGGTAAAGGAAGGGCAACGAGTTCTCGTGACAACAGCATTGGGCGCGATGGGTTATGGCCTGCCAGCCGGCATCGGCGCCTGTCTGGCCAGTGGGCGCAAACGCACCGTTTGTGTTGATGGAGACGGGGGGATTCAACTCAACATCCAAGAATTCGAAACCATCGCTCGCCTGAAATTGCCGATCAAGTTATTTGTGCTGAACAATCAAGGCTACTCTTCGATCCGCACCTCACAGACGCGGTACTTCGGACGATTAACCGGCGCAGATGCCGGCAGCGGCCTGACGCTGCCTCCGCTCAAAAAAGTCGCAGCCGCTTATGGCCTTTCTACAGCGCACATCGCGGATCAAACCGATCTAAGGCGACAAGTCAGGGCGGTTTTAGAATCGCCTGGGCCGGTGGTGTGCGAGGTAATGGTCCGGCCTGATGAACCCCGCGCTCCGAGCCTCTCATCGGCGCAACGCGCCGATGGCTCAATGGTTTCCAAACCTTTAGAGGACTTATGGCCCTTTTTGGACCGTCAAGAGTTTTTCTCGAACATGCTTATTCCTCCTCTTGAAGAATAGATAGACAATTTCGTTTAGGATATAGCTGAGGATGAAATTTCTAATTGCCGGACTCGGATCCATTGGGCGCCGTCATCTGCACAACCTGCTTGCCCTTGGCGAAAGGGACATCATTCTGTACCGCAACCGGCCTGTCGCCTTGCCGGAAGATGAATTGGACGAGTTCCCGACTGAGACAAGCTTGGACGCCGCGTTAGAACATCATCCGGACGCCGCGATCATATCCAACCCAACGTCGTTGCATCTTGATGTGGCGATCCCCGCGGCCCAATCCGGTTGCCATCTATTGCTGGAGAAACCGATTTCGCATTCAATAGAACGCATCAAAGATCTTCAACTGGCCGCGCGACGCGGCGGCGGCCAGATATTGGTGGGGTTTCAATTTAGGTTTCATCCCACACTACAGATTGCATCCCGCCTCCTAGCGGAAGGAGCTGTCGGTCGTCCTGTTTCAGTGCGATCGCATTGGGGCGAGTACTTGCCAAACTGGCACCCCGGCGAAGACTATCGGCAGGGTTATGCAGCTCGCGCCGATTTAGGGGGGGGCGTACTCTTGACCCTTTGCCATCCGTTGGATTACTTAAGCTGGTTGTTTGGCAAACCTCAATTATCTTGGGCATATGCCGGCACAATGGGGGATTTGGAAATCCCGGTGGACGATATCGCAGAGATTGGCCTGCGCTTCCCAAATGGCGCAATTGGCAGTGTTCACCTCGATTACATCCAGCAGCCGGCTACACATCACATCGAGATCATTGGAACCCAGGGCACCCTTCGCTGGGACAATGCAGATGGATCGCTGGCCCTCTACCGACACAACCATGCAGACTGGGAACACTTTATGCCTTCGGAAGGCTTTGAACGCAACCGCCTGTTCATGGATGAAATGCGCCACTTTATAGCCGTGGCCCATTCCGAGGCCTTGCCTATTTGCACGCTGGATGATGGGATACATGCGCTCAAGATCGCCACCCAAGCACTTGCATTCCAGGCCCGGCACGCAGAAGATGCTCCGCCTTCTACAGCGACCGGCTGAATCTTGCGCAGGCCATATTCAATTTAATCGGCTCGGACATGCTTTAACTGCCAATAGCTTGCGCTGAAAGGAAGATCCATGAGCGATATTTTAGCCAAATTTAACTTAAAGGGGCGGACAGCCCTCGTCACCGGCGGGGCGGGCCTGCTGGGCCGAGAATTCTGCCGTACACTGGCACAGGCCGGGGCGCAGGTGGTTATCGCCGACTTGAATGTCTCATCCGCACAAGCATATGCAAAAGATTTGAAAAATGAAGGGCTGACAGTCTTTCCGGTGAGTGTTGACGTTAAGGATTCAGAGTCGGTTCAATCCATGTTACAAATGACATTGACAACGTTTCAACGACTGGATATTCTTGTTAATAGTGCCGCCATGGATCCAAAGTTCGACAACTCGCAACAAAACAAACACCCCAGCCGGTTCGAAGACTACCCGCTTGCGTCTTGGAAGCAGGCGCTCGATGTAAACCTGACAGGTATGTTTTTGTGTTGCCAAGCGGCCGCGCGCCAGATGCTTGTCCAAAAAAGCGGCTCGATTGTCAATATTTGCTCCACCTACGGACTGGTGGGACCAGATCAGCGCATTTATCGGTTACCCGGGAAAGCGATGCAATACAAGCCAGCTTTCTATTCGGCAACCAAAGCGGGCGCCCTCGGACTGACTCGCTATTTAGCGACTTATTTTGCCGGACAAAACATCAGGGTTAACGCACTTACTCCTGGCGGTGTGTACAACAACCATGAAGATGCATTTGTCCAAAATTACTCGGCGCATACCGTGCTTGGCCGCATGGCACAACCTGACGAGATGAATGGCGCATTGCTCTTTTTGGCCTCTGAAGCATCATCCTATATGACAGGCGCCAACCTGATAGTGGATGGAGGCTGGACGTCATGGTAATCTCCAAAGATACCCGCGCCCCCTCTCTTGAGACCGAGCTACAAGACCTGCTGGAAGAGAATATTGCTTCCGCTATCTGCCGCGAACGAGCCGCCTTTGACAAGCAAACATCACCATTTAGCGATCGACTGGTTCTCTTTGGCGCCGGCGGACTGGGACGCAAAACGCTGGCTGGATTGAGGCAAGTCGGCATCGAGCCGCTGGCGTTCGCAGACAACAACGCCGCACTCTGGAACCAAACGATAGAAGGACTGCGCGTGGCAAGCCCGCAAATGGCCATCCGGCAATTTGCCAACAACGCCGCATTTGTGGTTGCCATTTGGCGAGCAGGCGGCGATCACAGATTGGCGCACACCCGCCGGAAGTTGCTCAAACTGGGTGGCGCAAAGGTCGTGTCCTTTGCGCCATTGTTTTGGAAATATGCGGACATTTTCCTGCCTTATTATGCCATTGGCTTACCGCATATGCTTCTTCCACAAGCCGAGCAAATCACTCGCGCTTTTGCGTTGTGGACAGACGAGGCTTCGCGGCGCGAATACATAGCCCAAGTACGCTGGCGATTGCATTTAGATTTTGACGGCTTATCCTCCCCGGTGTCGCACGCTCAATACTTTCCAGATGATCTGTTCAGCTTGTCAGCGGACGAGGTTTTTGTCGATTGTGGGGCCTACGACGGAGATTCATTGCGCGCCTTCTTCGAACGGCAGCCCGCGTTCAGAGGCGCGTTCATCGCCATTGAGCCGGATCCGGGAAATCTTCGGTCTTTGGAAAACTATGCCGCAATCTTGCCGGGCAACCGGCGAGACCACGTCAAGATACTGCCCATGGCGATCGGTGCACGACGCGAAATCGTACGCTTTGCGGCTACCGGCCTGGCCTCCGCCGGCATCAGTTCGGCCGGAACGCTGGAGGTGAAAAGCATGCCTTTGGACGAGATCTTGCACGATCTGCATCCCACCTTTGTCAAGATGGACATCGAAGGCGCAGAAATGGACGCGCTCATGGGCGCACGCCATTCAATCGAAAAGGCCTTGCCGGTGCTGGCTATCAGCGTTTACCATCATCCGGATCACCTATGGCGCATTCCGCTTCTCATCCGGTCTTTTTCCGATCAGTATCGTTTCTTTTTGCGTCCGCATAATGAGGAGGGCTGGGACCTGGTCTGCTACGCCGTGCCGGCGGACAGATTGATAACGATATGAATAAGCCGCCTTTTTACCAACGTTATGCCCGGCGCACCTGCGCCGTCTGCGGCGGCATGGCAAGCAACCTGCTATTCCGACAAACCTTCTCCGAGATGTCGAGCGGCAGTTTGTTGCAGGGGTACGATGTGTGCGTGTGCGCCAACTGCGGCTTTGGGTTTGCGGACCGCATCCCCCATCAGACCGAATTTGATGCGCACTACCGCGACATGTCTAAATACGAATATCAGGAACAGAACGGTCGCGAGATCGAACACGATCTAATTCGTTTCCGGGCCATGTGCGACACAATCATCCCATTCCTACCCGGCCCTAATGCTCGCCTGCTGGATGTGGGCTGCGCCACCGGGCGGCTGCTGGCTTTGTTCAAAGAAAAAGGTTACGATAACGTCATCGGCCTCGATCCCTCGCCGGTGTGCGCTCAGGTCGCCCAAAGATTATATGGCGTCCGTGTGTTGACTGGATCCGTGTCTGACATCACAACCGCCATGATCGCCGAGCACCCACTCGACTGTGTTATCCTGAGTGGAGTGCTGGAACACATTCAAGATGTCGAGCAAATATTGCGGTGGATACGGGGATTGTTGGCGGATGACGGATTGCTTTTTATTGAAGTGCCGGACGCGACAGATTTTGCCGGTTGGCCGGATGCGCCTTTCCAGGAATTCAGCACCGAGCACATCAATTTTTTTTCGGCATTATCGTTGGAAAACTTGATGCGCCGTTACGGCTTCTCCAAGAAGCTCTCCCATCGTATACCACGCGCTCAAACCTACGGCACGGTCATGCCGGTTGTGACGGCAATATATCGCAAAGAAACCGATATACAACCGTTTCTCCCCGTTCGAGACACCGATACCGAGCGTGGGCTGGCGGACTATATTCGCAAATCGGAAGAAGTGGAGAACAGTATCCAGCTAACGATCGACTCGCTCGTTGAAAGCGCCAGCCCCATCATCGTGTGGGGCGTCGGCACTCATACGCTGCACTTGCTTACGACGAGCCGGCTGCCACAGGCCAACATTCACCGCTTTGTAGATTCAAATCTTCGCTATCAGGGCAAACAACTAAACGGGATCCCGATCATCGCCCCGACCGACCTGCGAGGACGACCCGAGGCCATCCTGATTTCGTCCCGCGTATTCCAACCGGTCATCGAAAAACAAATCCGAGACGATTTAAATTTGGACAACAAGATCATTAAACTCTATAAATTTTAAGAATCAGCAAGGGCGTCTTTCATTCCTTTCAATTAAATATAACGGCAAAACTCCATGAAAACAATCAGCATAGTCACCGGATGTTATAACGAGGAAGAGAATGTCGCCGAACTTATTCGAAAAGTCCGGGAGGTCATGGCCGATTTGCCGGCCTATGCTTACGAACACATTTTCATCGATAATTGCTCGGAAGACCGGACGGTGGCGATCCTGAAAGGATTTGCCGCGGAGGATCGTCGAATCAAAATTATTGTCAATGCCCGTAATTTCGGCCACATCCGGTCGCCGTATCATGCTCTGCTCCAGACGCATGGCGATGCGGTCATCTGTTTGGCAGCGGATTTTCAAGATCCGCCCGAGATGATTCGTGATTTTGTCCGCAAGTGGGAGGAAGGTTTCAAGGTTGTCGTGGGTGTCAAAACCCGGAGCCGCGAGGGCTGGTGGATGTATCGTCTGCGCAGCATGTATTACAAAATGATCAAGCGCCTGGCTTCCATCGAGATACTGGAACACTTCACCGGTTTCGGGCTGTATGATCATAAAATGATCGATATCCTGCGCGGCCTACGCGAGCCGTACCCCTATTTCCGGGGCCTGATTTCTGATATCGGATTCAACATCGCCCGGATTGAATATACCCAGCCCGGTCGCCGGCATGGTAAAACCAAGAACAACTTCCTCACCCTGTTCGACATTGCCATGCTTGGTTTTACGAACTACAGCAAAATCCCCCTGCGGCTGGCCACCCTGCTGGGTTTTTTTGCCGCAGGCTGTTCCCTGTTGGTCGGCCTGGGCTATCTGATTGCCAAGCTGTTGTTCTGGAACACGTTCAGCGCCGGCCTGGCGCCGATGATGATCGGCATCTTCTTCCTTGGTTCAATCCAATTGTTTTTTTTGGGGGTTGTGGGCGAATATGTCGGAGCAACGTTCACTTACGTTCAGAACCGCCCGCTTGTTATCGAAAAGGAACGCATCAATTTTGAGGAATAAACGGCGCGGATCTTTTTTCGTCGTTCCTGACGGAAGAGATTTGGTCCAGTCTTGATCCGGCAAACATTAGTGTCGGCTTTGGTAAGAGAAACTCCGGCATCCTGATATCATTCGGCCGCAACGATGCCACATTCTCCGGCGTCGCCGTCATTCCCGGTTTCCAATTATAAACCGTGAAATTGCTTCGCCCTCTCAATATCTTTCCGAATCTGGCGCTGGAGCGCCGCCAGGGACTGAAAGACCCGCTCGCTACGGAGCTTCTTCAAGAACGTGACCTCAATGTCTTTGCCGTATAAGTTGCGGCGCAGACCGAAGATGTGCAACTCAAGGACGGACGACGGCGCGTCAAATGCAGAATGCAGAATGCAGAATGCAGAATGTTCAGAGGCCGGATGGCGGAGATCGGCTTGCAGGACACACTCGCCCTCTCCGCTTAACGCTCTACGCTCAACGTGCTTGACCGTCGGCCGAACGCCCAGATTGACGATTCCGGGATAAGTGACGCCGTTCCAACGCGCCCGGACGATATACACGCCGTCCGGCGGCGCCACCTCGTTGTGTGGATTCAGATTGGCCGTGGGAATTCCCAGCTTGCGGCCAAGTCCGCGGCCGGGTATGACCGTGCCCAACAAACTAAATGGACGGCCCAGCATGCCGGCGGCCTCCGCCAGGCGGCCGGCCCGCACGGCGGCGCGAATCCGCGTGCTGGAGACCGCCAAGCCGCGCCAGCGCACCGGGGGAATGACCGTGACCTTGAATCCGTAAGCCGGCGCCAGGGACTTCAGCATGGCCGGGGTGCCGCGTCCCTGCCGGCCGAATGTCCAATTCCGGCCGATCACGATTTGACGCAACGCCGGGGCTGACCGCGCCAGCATGGCGACGAAGGCCTTCGGCTCCTGCCGGGCCAGCGAACGTGTAAATGGAATTACGATACACCCATGCACCCCCAAGGCCTCCAACAGTCGGAGCTTGTGCGGGGTCGAAGTCAACAGCCGGGGAGCGTCCGCAGGAAAAAGTATTTTGCGCGGGTGCGTATCGAAGGTCATAACCCAGGCCGCGCCCCGTTCGCGGCGCGCGGCATCGACTATTTCCCGGATGATGGCCTGGTGACCACGGTGCACGCCGTCAAAGAAACCGGCCGCCAGCAAAACAGGGCGCCGCTCGCCGCGCAGGTATGCGAGTTTGGATCCCAGTTTCATGGGGTGCGGGCGGGCTGCAGGTTGACGCGGGTCAACGGGATGAGCTTTTCCAGAAGCTGGTTCCGGTCCAAGCGCAAAAGGTCCTCCAGGCGCGCGGCCTGCTCCAGGTTGAACTCGCCGACCTGGGTGCGGCGCAGTTGCTCGAGATGGGCGCCGCAGCCGAAGGCCGCGCCCAGGTCGGCGCACAGGGTGCGCACGTAAAACCCCTTCGAACAGCGCAGGAAAAAGGAGGCCCGCGGCGGCGTAAAATCGCGCAAGACGAATTCGTAAACATGCACCAGCTTGGGAGCGCGCTCCACGGTTTTGCCCTGGCGCGCCAATTTGTAAAGCGGCACTCCGTTTTTCTTGGCGGCGGAGACCATGGGCGGCGTCTGCATGAAATCGCCCGTCATTTTCCGGATCTCCGTTTCGATCAGCTCGCGGGTGACGTGACTGTAATCGGCCTCGCTGACGATGCGGCCGTCGGCATCCTGGGTGTCCGTGGCGACGCCGAGATGCAGAACGCCTTCATAGGTTTTGTCGCCGGCCAAGAGCGCATTGGCCAGCTTGGTAGCGCGCCCGATCATTAGAATCAGCAGGCCGGTGGCCTGGGGATCCAGCGTGCCGGCATGGCCGACCTTCTCGAAATGGAACTGACGGCGGATCCGGTCCACCACGTCGTGCGACGTCAACCGCGCGGGTTTATCCACCAGCAACAGGCCGTCGGCTTGCGCCAAGCCGAAATAATTGCTGGCATGGGAGGGGGTGTGAGTCATGGGATTTTCAATCTTTGTAGCCGCGCCCCACGCTTATAGCGTGGCAAACGTGACGCTTGCCCCGCGCTGCGCGGGAGGCGTGGATTCCTCCGGCGGCCACGGCGTCACCGCCGCGGCTACAAGAGTCCACCTTTAAAGCGATAATTGCATGCATAGGAATCTCAAAGCACAGCGGTTCTATCGAACCGCACCTACACCCATCCGGTGTAGTGGCCGTTCGATAGAACGGCATAACTGCCGAAGGCCTAACTTGATGTTACACCGATGTCTCCTGCGGCGCAGGGGTTGCCTGCTCCAGTTTCGCGAGGACCGCCAGCACGCGGTCCCCTTCTTCCACCGATGTATCCAGCTCGAAAGTCAGGCGCGGGGTGTACTTGAGCGTGACGTCCTTGTTGATCCGGCGCTGGAACTCGCCATGGCGCCGGCTCAGGAGCGCCAGCATGTGCGGCCGTTCCGTCGCGTGTCCCAGAATCGAGACGTACACGCGCGCTTCGCGCAAATCCTTGCTGGTCTCAACCCGCGTGATCGTCACGGCGGCCAGGTCGAATTCGTCGGCATTCATAACCCGGAACAGCAGGTCGCCGATTTCACGCTTGAGCAGCGCATTGACACGGGTTATGCGATCGACGCTCATGGGGCAAAGCCGTTCTTTGTTCTTGGTTCCTCGTTCTTCGTTGGGAGTTGCCCGTTACGCAATATTATCAACAGCGCTAACGAGGAACCAAGAACGAAGAACCAGGAACGATGTTACAGCTTCTGCGGGATCTTTTCGACCTCATAAAATTCCAGGATGTCACCGGCCGTCACATCCGCGAAATTTTTCAGGCGGATGCCGCACTCCTGGCCTTCGCGCACTTCGTTGACTTCATCCTGAAAACGCTTCAAGGTCATGAGCGATCCTTCATAGAGCAGTTCGCCGGCGCGTTTGACGCGGGTTTTACAGCGGATATTGACCCGGCCGTAAACCATCAGGCAGCCGGCCACGTTGCCGGTCTTGGAAATCGGGAACACCTGGCGGACTTCCGCCCGGCCGATTAATTTATCGCGCAATTCGGGCGCCAGCATCCCGCTCATGGCTTCCCTGATTTCGTCCGCAATTTGGTAAATAATGCTGTAGAGCCTGATTTCGACGCCTTCGGCCTTCTGCGCCCGGGCAACCCGTTCTTCCTTGCTGACATTGAACCCGATCACGATCGCATTCGAGGCGCTGGCCAGCAGGACATCGTTTTCATTGATGTTGCCCACGCCTTCCATGACGATGGCGATCGAAATCTTGTCGCTTTTAATTTCCCCCAGCACCTTCCGAATGGCTTCCAGGGAGCCTTGCGTGTCGCATTTCAAAATCAATTTCAGTTCCAGCCGCTGATTCTGCTTCAACTGTTCCACCATGGTGTCCAGCGACGCTTTTTTGGGCACAACCATACGCGCCGCTTGCAGGTCGTTATTCCGGTGTTCGGCCAGGTCGCGCGCCACGCGGTCGCTGGTATATACCTGGAAGGCCTCGCCGGCCTGCGGCACGCCCGAAAGTCCCATGCATTTGACCGGCGTGGACGGCAAGGCCGTCCGCACTTTGATGCCATGATCGTTGATCAGCGCCTTGACGCGGCCCCAGTAAGGTCCGGCCATAATAATATCCCCGATGTGCAGGGCGCCGCGCGTGACCATAATGTTGGCGGTGGGGCCCATGCCCGGCTCCAGTTGCGCTTCAATGACATAGCCGCGCGCGCGCCCCTTGGGATTGGCCTTGAGTTCCATCATCTCCGCCTGCAGCAAAATCATTTCCAGCAGATGATCGATGCCCTTGCCGGTTGCGGCGCTGACCGGCACGCAGATTACGGTTCCGCCCCAGTCTTCCGGGGAAAGGCCAATGCCCTGCAACTGACGCTTGACCTGGTCGGGGTTGGCGGCGGGCAAATCCATTTTATTGATCGCCACAATGATCGCGGTCTTGGCCGCTTGCGCGTGCTTGATGGCTTCCTCGGTCTGGGGCATGATGCCGTCATCGGCGGCAATGACGATGATGGCGATATCAGTCAGATTGGCGCCGCGCGCCCGCATGGCGGTAAAAGCGGCATGGCCGGGTGTGTCTAAAAACGTGATTTTTTTGTTATGGTATTCGATGGTATAGGCGCCCACGTGCTGGGTAATGCCGCCCGCCTCGCGTTTGGCCACCGTCGTATTACGAATGCGGTCCAGCAGGGAAGTCTTGCCGTGATCGATGTGGCCGAGAAAGGTCACCACCGGCGGACGGGGCTCCAGGTCTTCCGGACGGTCCGCTTGCTCGGGCTCGTCTTCCTCTTTGTTGACCGGCGGCTTCTGGTCCACCGGCTTTTTCTCGTGCTCCAGGATCGCGCCGTGCTTCTCGGCGATTTGCTGCGCGACCTTCAGGTCGATGCGCTCGTTAATCGAGGCCAGCACGTTCATCGCCATCAACTCGATAATAAGCTGGTTGGGTTTGAGGCCCATCTGCTCCGCCAGTTCCCGGACGATGATCGCACCGCGCACGGTAATGACCTTGCTCTTGGAAGGCGTCGGCGCCGGGACCGGCGAGGGTTTCCCGCCAGAGACGGAAATCGCCGGTTTCTCAACATGCTTGGGCGCGTGCTTGACCGTCGGCGTCCCCACAGGGTGGGCCGGCTTGGGAACAGGTTTGGCGGCAGACTCCGGGGCCGATTTCTCGTGCAAAACGGATGGCCCACCAGCCGGGTGGTGATGGATTGGCGCCGGATGAACCGTTGCGGCCGTTACCGGCGGCGCAGTCGTTACCGCCGGGGCAGTGGCGGCCGCTTTCGGAAACCGGCTTCGGATCAGCTGTGTCGCCTCGTCGCTGATGGAACTGGAAGGGCTCTTTACGGCGATGCCGGCGGATGCCAGTTTGGCCATCAGCTCTTTGTTGGAAACATTCAATTCGCGGGCTAAATCGTAAACACGCATAGGCTTCTTATTCGGCTTTGGGTTGCGGCTCCGGGATTTGCGCCACAGCGTCGGCGGCCGCCTTTTTAATAGCGTCCACGGTGGCTTCGTCTAATCCGGTGGTTTCAATCAAGTCGCCGGGGTCGGCTTCCACGATGCCTTCCAAGGTCAGGAAACCCGCATGCACCAATTTCTCCGCGGTGCCGCGCTCCACGCCCTTGAGATGAGTCAACGCTTCAATGGCCATGGCGACTTTTTCCTCGAAGCTGACATCGTCCTTGTCTTTCTGAATATCGATTTTCCAACCCAGGAGCTTGGATGTCAGCCTGGCGTTCTGGCCGCGTTTGCCGATGGCCAGCGACAACTGGTCGGCATCCACAATGACGGTGATCTTGGCGGTGGTCTCATCCACGATCACCTTGTTCAATTTGGCCGGATTGAGCGCGTTGGTCGCGTAAGTCTTGATGTCCGGACTCCAGCGCACAATATCGATTTTCTCGCCAAGCAATTCCCGGACGATGTTCTTGACGCGCATGCCTTTCATGCCGACGCAGGCGCCGACGGGGTCCACTTTCTCGTCATGGCTGAAGACGGCAATCTTCGTGCGGTACCCCGCCTCGCGGGCAATGCCCTTGATCTCCACCGTGTTGTCGGCAATTTCGGAAATTTCCAGCGCAAACAGGCGTTTCACAAAATCCGGATGACTGCGCGACAATACGATATGGTGCCCGCTAACGTGGTCCTGGACGCTGAGCACATAGGCGCGCAGACGGTCGCCGATCTGATATTCCTCCGTGGGCACACGTTCGCGCAGCGGCATGATCGCTTCCACGCGCCCCAGATCGACGATGATGTCGCCCCGTTCCTGGCGCACGATCGAGCCGCTGACGATGTCGCCCAGGCGGTCCTTGTATTCCTTGACGACAATTTCTTTTTCCGCCTGGCGGATGCGTTGGATAATGGCCTGCTTGGCGGTCTGGGCCGCAATCCGGCCGAATTCCTTGGCGGTTATTTCCGCTTCCACCAAGTCGCCCAATTGGGCATCCGGCTTGATCCGGCGGGCATCGGCCAGCGTTATCTGATTGTTCCTGGAGACGACATGCTCGACCACCTCGACCTTGTTATAGGCTTTGATGCTCAGGGTCTTGCGGTCGATTTCCACGCGCAGATCCCGCGCCGGTCCCACGCTCTTTTTCGAGGCTGAAATCAGCGCCGCCTCGACCATCTGGATCAGAAAGTCGCGGTCAATGCCGCGTTCTTTCTCCATGTTTTCGATAACGGCCAAAAGTTCGTTGCTGCTCATGGCATATCCTGTTTATGTCAACACATCCCACATCCCAAACACGTAAAAACGTAAAATATCAACTCGCACTTACCAAGTCAAGGTGTTTCTCTGCAATCCAAAAGCTTGACGCCGGCCGCTTGAAAATCTATAGTGCCGGTTCTTAACGCATCGCTGATTTTGGATTGCTGATTGCGGGTTTTTAAATCAGAAATCGGAAATCAAAAATAGAATCAACCGTTATCCGCAGAATGGAGTGTGATTATCATGGGGATGCAGACAGAAGAAACTCGGAAGAAAACCGCGCCGCCGGCCGTATCCACCGGGCTTGTGTTCGAACTGGAAAAACTTGCCATACCCGGTCAGCGCCTCCTGTTTGAGGCCTGTCAGAAAGTCCTCAAGGACAAACAAGTCGCCCTGACCCCCGTGATGTGGTCGCGGTTCGGCCTGGCAACGCCGCTGGCGCAGGGACTGGCCCGTTTGCTCGCAGCCTTGGATAAGAAAACGCTGGCGGCGGATAAGCTGGCGCGCGAAATTCAGGACATCTTTTTTAGCGAGATTGCCCGGCCGACCGTTAAATTAAATGCCGCCCTAAACGCCCTGCTGGCCGAAGCGGCCAAGCTCAATATCAAAATCGGCGCTTTGTCGTTTCTGCCCGACGAGCAGGCCCAGGCCTTGCTTGCGCATCTCGGCCTCCAGGAAAGCGTCCGCCTGTCTGTCATGCAGAAAGCCGCCGCGAGCGTCCCAACCCCGGATTGCTGGCTCATGACCTGCAAATCCATCGGCGTTCCGGCGCGCCGCTGTGTGGCCGTGGTCGAAGGCGCGGCGGCCTGCAAAGCGGCGCTGGAAGCCGGTCTGCGCTGTGTCGTGACGCCCGACGAATTCACCTCCTACCAGGACTTTGGCGGGGCCGACGGAGTGGTCGAGGACCTGAAGGATGTGCATGCCAAGGATTTACAAGCGCTCCTGCATTCATGCGCATTCCGGTAATTTTTCATGAAAACCCAGCTTGAGTTCGCGCGCACAGGCGCGGTGACGTCCGCCATGCAGGCCGCCGCCCGGGCAGAGAAGATATCTGTCGATAAGGTGCTGGAGGAATTGGCCGCCGGCCGCGCCGTCCTGCCCGCCAATCCGGCGCATACGCGCTTGGTCCCCCAGATTGTCGGCCGTCTGTTCCGCACCAAGGTCAACGCCAACATCGGGCGTTCCGCCGCAAGCTCCAATGACCAGACCGAATTGGCCAAGCTGACAACGGCCCTGACCGCGGGCGCCGATTGTATCATGGACCTGAGTGTCGGGGCCGACTTGGCGTCTTTGCGGAAAGCCATGTTGGCGCAATGCCCGGCGCCTTTCGGCACGGTGCCGATCTATGAAGCCGTGTCCCGAACGGGCGGCGCGGCGAAAGCTTTCGATCCCGACGTTCTGCTCACGGTCATTGCCGAACAGGCCGCGCAGGGCGTGGATTTTATGACTCTGCACGCCGGCCTGCTCAAGGCGCATGTGCCCCTGGCCATGAAGCGCATGGCTGGCATTGTCAGCCGGGGCGGCGCGATCCTGGCATCCTGGATGGTGGAATGCGGCCGGGAAAATCCGCTTTATACCCGATGGGACGAAATTCTCGAGATTTGCCGGGCGCACGATGTCACGGTTTCGCTGGGCGACGGCCTGCGGCCGGGATGTCAGGCGGACGCGAGCGATGCCGCCCAGTTTGCGGAGCTCGATACCCTGGGCGAACTCGTGGAGCGCTGCCGCCGGCGGGGCGTGCAGGTCATGGTGGAAGGCCCGGGCCATGTGCCCTTCGGCCAGATTCAAATGAACGTCGAGCGCGAAATCCGCGTCTGCGCCGGCGCCCCTTTTTACGTGCTGGGACCGGTGGTGACCGACGTGGCCCCCGGCTACGATCACATCACCTCCTGCATCGGCGCGACGGCGGCGGCCTATTATGGCGCGTCGCTGCTCTGTTACGTGACCCCGGCGGAGCACCTGGGGCTCCCAACGGAAGCCGAGGTCCGCGAAGGCTTGGTGGCCTACCGGATTGCGGCGCACGCCGCCGACGTGGCCCGCAACCTGCCCGGCGCCCGCGATTGGGACGACGCCATGACGCGCGCGCGCACCGGCTTCGATTGGAATTGCCAGTTCAACCTGGCGCTGGACGGCAAACGCGCGCGCGAGCGTTTCCGCGAGACCTCCCCCGAGATGGCGGAGGCCAAGGATCATTGCACCATGTGCGGCGCCGATTTTTGCGCCATGCGCATCTCGCGCAAGTTGGCGGACAAGTTAAAGGCAGAATGAAGAATGCAGAATTTGAGAGGTCAAAGATCAGATGTCAGAGGTCAGTAATCCTGCCGACACCGAATTGGGAGCCTATAACCAGGAACGAAGGTAGTCAGAATAAGGAACCCCGTATCGGCCAAGAGAATACGAAGAGAACAAGTTATAAGCGCAGGGTCTTGGCGGAATGTCCCTTGCAGTCTTCAATGGCCGATTTTTGCGAGTTTTATTCTGGATTCTGAATCCTGACTTCTGACTACCTAAGTTGTTACAATTGTTCGTAACGGTTTTTTATTCTGCATTCTTCATTCTACATTCTACATTTCTTTTATGCATACCATCCAGAACCTGCTCGATATCATGGCGAAGATGCGCGGCGAGGGCGGCTGTCCCTGGGATCGCGAACAGACCCTGGAGTCGCTCAAGCAGTACCTGGTCGAGGAGTGCTACGAGGTCATCGACGCCATCGATTCCGGCCGGGCGGACAAGCATGCCGATGAGCTGGGCGACCTGCTCCTGCAGGTGGTGTTCCAGGCGCAGATTCGCTGGGAACAGGGCCAGTTTGCCTTCGAAGACGTGGTGGATCGCATCTGCGCAAAACTGATCCGCCGGCACCCGCATGTGTTCGGCGACGCCCGCGTATCCGGATCCCAGGAGGTTTTGAAAAACTGGGAGGCCATCAAGGCGCGGGAAAAACAGGATGCCGGCGAAGGCGCAAATTCCGGCACGCCGCCCTCCCTGATCGGCGATATGCCCCGCCATCTGCCGGCCCTGCGCAAGGCCCATCATCTCCAGAAGCGTCTGGCGCGCGTGGGTTTCGACTGGAACCAGGTGCACGACGTGGTGGCGAAAATCGACGAGGAACTGGCGGAAGTCAAGCAGGCCCTGGCCGCGGGAAACACGGCCCGGATCGACGAGGAACTCGGCGACCTGCTGTTTGCCGTGGTAAATCTCAGCCGGTTCCAGGGCTTGAATGCCGAGGAAGTTTTACAGCGCGCGGTGAATAAATTCGCCCGGCGCGTTCAGGCGGTGGAACAACGTGTGCGGCTCTCCGGCCGCGAATTGGCGCAATGCACCCTCGCGGAGCTGGATGCGCACTGGGACGCGGTGAAAAAAACCGAATAAGTGCTGCCTAACCGGATTTGGTTTCTTGTAGAGCCGGTTTTATACCGGCTATCCTGTCCCGAAGATCGCCGACATAAAGTCGGCTCTACATAAACGCGCACCACATAGGGCGGCATATTTCAATGCTAAACCCATGCAAACGTCGCCCCATATCCTCTGCGTGCTCAATCCGACGGCCGGCAGCGGGATTGCCCTGCAACGCTGGCCGAAAATAGCCGCTTTGCTGGAATCCTTCCAGATATCCTGCGAACTGCTGGCCGCTCAAGACGCGCCTCCCGATGCGCAGGTTGGCCGGCAACTGGAGCGGAATGGCCCGGAGCGCTATGCGGCCATCGCCGGCATCGGCGGCGACGGCACCCATTCGGCGATGATCAACGGCCTGATGCGCTATCGCGCCGCACATGCGGATCGAATTTTGCCCCCGTACGTGCTGATCCCCACGGGCACGGGCAACGACATGGCCAAGTCCTTCGGGCTGACCGCCCGCGACGATTTTTTTGTGGGCGATTTGCGCCGCGCCGTGGCGGCCATTCGCTACGGCGCGGATTACTGGCTGGACCTGGGCCGTCTCAATGAAGTCTATTTCGCGAATGCCCTGACAGTGGGCTTGGATTCCAATATTTTGAGGGAACACAACCGTCTTAAGCAGGGGGTGGCGAGTTTCCCGCTCATGCGCCGCATTCTCAAGGGGAATCTGCTCTACGGTTGGTGCGTTGGGCAAAGGTTCTGGCGGCAGAAGCCGCTGGACGCCGAAATTGCGATTGACGGCCGGCCCTGGTATGCGGGTCCCATCATCAACCTGGTCATCGGCAACACCCGCAACTATGGCGGCGAATTCGTCATTTGCCCCGATGCCTATGCCAATGACGGCTTGCTTGACGTGGTGGTGTTCACCGGCCACACGGATTATCTGGCAAAATATTTTCTCGCCTTCCGCAATCAGCCGCGTCGGATTCAGGAACTGGCTGAACGACTGAACAAGGCCTCCGCTTATGCCCGCGGCCGGCTGATCGAGGTGCGCTTGTCCCGCCCGGAGACGGCGCAATATGACGGCGAGGAATTGCCGGCCGGCGACCGGTTCCAAGTTCGGGTGGCGCCACGCGCCCTGCAATTGAAGATTCCCGCAGAACCGGGCTAATCCCGCCTCCCAAACACCGTCACTTCGCGCCGGTCATGATAAAGCTGGCGAATGTGAAACTCGATTCCGGATTGGCTGTGCAAATACGCTTCAATGGGCTTCAAGACGGGATAAGGCTGCTGTTGCGGGAGCTTGACATTGAAAACGAAGCGGCGCATCCAGCCATGCTCCATCCATCTCCGGAACATGCCCAGAGTCTGGCCGGGTGGGACCAGCATGTCGCTGACCATCCAGTCCAAGGGGCGCCAGGCGGGCGGCGGCGTGAACGAGATGCCGTTTTCACGGAGATGCGTCAGGTTTTTGCCGAAAGCGCCCAGGTCTTGGAGCTTTAAGGGGCCGTTGTCCACCGCCAGCACGCGGCAACCCCGTTTGAGAAAGGCATAACTCCAGCCGCCGGGCGCCGCGCCGAGGTCCACCACGCGCTGGCCAGGCGCAGGCGCCTCGCCCATGCGTTCAAAGACTTCTTCGATCTTTAGATAGGAGCGCGCCGGCGCTTTGGCGTCGAACCGCATGCGATGCACGCCGCCCGGCCGCGCATCGCTGAGCCGATTGGACGGCATGACGGCGCCCCATAGCCCGCCGGGCGTGACGCATAACTGCAGGACCAGAAACGCGTCGGCGACAGCAAACGCTTCCGGCGCCCGGTACCGCCTATAAACGACCGTGAAGCGGTCGTCGCAGAAATCGAGCAAGGCTTGCCGTATATGCTCCGCCCGTTGGGTCAATGGCCGGGCGCCATTGGGATTGGACGCAAACGCATGCAAGGTCCAAGGCTGGGTTTGGCTGGAAATCGCGGGCAGGAGCCGCACCACGATTGCGCGCGCCATGGCCTTCAAGGGCTGATCCTCGAACCAGAGCGCGGCTTCCAGTCGCTGTTGTTCGAAAATAAACGGCGCGAGAACCCGCTCGGCGCCAGCCGCTCCAGCCAGAGCGCCAACCACGAGCAGACCGGCGCCGGGCGCACAGGCCGGCGGGTTCCCCGCCGGTTCGGCAAACGCGCCTTTGGCGATCATTTCATCCCGCAAAATAGCCTCGTAGCCCTCGCGGCAGATCATGATGGTGGGGGCGGTTTGCATGGGTAACTATTCACAAGGCAAATAGAATTCAGGAGTCAGAATTCAGAATGGCATGCGAATAGGCCTCCAGTAGCTTGCTGACATCTTCAAGCAACTGGCACAACTCGGAAACATCGCTGTAATCGAGGCCCCTGGCATCTTCATTCTGACTCCTGAATTCTGACTTCTGGCTACTTGACAAGTTCCATGCTACACTACCAGGCATATGACGCCAATCTGGAAATGGATGCTGGATGTGGGGGCGGATGAAGTCGCCGCCGTGCTCCAGGCCTTGCCGCCGGACGTGAAACGCCGGGCGGAAGCTGTGCCGATTGTGTTCGAAAAACGCCCAAACCTGGCGTTCATAACGGACGGCATTGAAGAAGACACTCTGGGGCTCTTCCTGGGGCCGTCATCGCTGGACGACCCCGGCGCAAGCCCCTTGCCGGCGCAAATCGTCTTGTTTCTTGAAAATATCCGGAATGCGGCCGGCGGCGAGGAGCGTCCGTTCCGGAAAGAAATCCGCAAGACCTTCCTGCACGAGCTGGGTCATTCCCTTGGATGGGAAGAGGCGGAACTCGAAGAACGTAATTTGGATTAACAGGAGATTAACCATGCAAGTGGCCGAAGGAAAAATCAGCCGTGTTTTTACAGTCCGCCTGGAAGAAGGCGAACGTCTGCCGGATTGCATCGAGACCATGGCGCGTCGGCGCCGGATTAAATCCGCCCTGGTGCTGCTGGTCGGCGGCGCCCGCGACGGACGGCTGGTGGTCGGCCCGAAAAAGACGACGGCGAACCCCGCCGTCATGGTGCAGTCCTTTACCGCCGGTCATGAAATCCTGGGGGTGGGCACCCTGTTCCCGGGCGAACAGGGACCGGAGCTCCATCTGCACGCCGCCATGGGGCGCAAGCAGAAAGCGCTGGTTGGCTGTATCCGCAATGGAATCCGAACCTATTTGATCGCGGAAATCGTGATCCTGGAATTGACCGGTTTTACGGCCGTGCGCGCCCGGCATCCCGTGTCCGGGTTCCATCTGCTGGAATTGAATCGTTCTGTCCCGAGAAGCCCACGCATTTGATCCGTTGTCATCATAACGTCAAGCTGACTATCGGCTCGGACACCTGCGCAAAGTGCTTGCCTTCGCCCGGTCTCTGCGGATAATACGTTCCATTCTTATCGGAAAACCATGCGCGGCGAATTGGCCTGGGTGGTGGAATGGCAGACACAACGGACTTAAAATCCGTTGACCGCAAGGTCGTATGGGTTCGACTCCCATCCCAGGCATACTTGAAAACAAATTGATTTATCCGGCGGCCTCGATTATTTTCTCCGCATGACAAAAACACCCCCCGCATCCAGCCCATGGCTGGCGGCCTTGAAGTCCCAGGCGCCTTGGTTTGTGAAAGGCGACCTGGACGGATTCTTCGGCCTGTTCATCGACAACCTCCTGCAACTGATGCTGATCGGCGTCCTGGGCGGATCTGTTTGCGGGGTTCCGCCCGATTTTATCATCGCCGTCATCCTGCCCGGCGCGGCGGTTTCGATCCTGATCGGCAACCTATTTTACTAACGTTCTCATAATAGTCCAGACGTGAAATTGCCGCCGGTTTACACCGGCGGCTACGTAGCCGCGCCTGTGAAGGCGTGGCTCTTCCAAGACCATGTCCAGTCTATTTCGGGAATGTTA
>Ga0172380_10002542_pt1 | contig 27567 bp, 26 predicted proteins | sample Leawe162metaG_FD_119747 | JGI IMG/M metagenome (GOLD analysis project Ga0172380, IMG submission 119747) | Leachate microbial communities from a municipal landfill in Southern Ontario, Canada - Leachate well 162 metaG | ecosystem: Engineered > Solid waste > Landfill > Unclassified | place... | reverse complement strand
GCGGGCTTGGTGGACTCTGCCTTGCGGGGAGCCTCCTTGGTAATGAGCCAGCGCATAATGTCGCCCTCTACTACCTTAAAGTCCTCAGTGAGCGCTAGGGCATCCTGGGGGAAAATAAAGAAGGTTATCGTGGCAATGTAAGCCCACCCGATGTTTTTAATGGGTTGGGCAAGCTGCTCTTTCTTAAACTGGTCGGCGCGCTGTACCATACCGTTGCGCTTTTCAAGAGCGGCAACAATTGCTTGGCGGATGCTTTCCAATTCTTGCTCGCTGGCAGTCGGCTTTACCATTAAGTAGAGCTCGTACGCCTGCTTTTCAGCTATTATTTCTTCAGTTTTTGTTGCTTGTTTTTCAGCCATAGTAGGGTTACAGTAGCATAAGAAAAGGGCTATATCAAGCCATCTAACCGATTTCTCTATGGCACAAATTGCAGAGCATATTTTCCGCGCGTATGACATTCGTGGGCGCGAAGGGGAGGGTGAGTTAACGGAAGACGCATTCGAACTCTTGGGCCGCGCCTATGGCACCTATTTGGCACGCCGCGGCGTTGATACGCTGGTGGTGGGGCATGACAGCCGGGGCACGTCTTCAGCGTACTCGGCCGCCGCGATAAAGGGGTTGGTGGCAACCGGCCGAAATGTGATTGATATTGGCACCTGCCTCACCCCAATGAGTTACTGGGCGCAGTTTTACTTTAAAACCGAAGGGGGAATGATGGTTACGGCGTCCCACAACCCTGTCGGGTGGAATGGGGCAAAGTTTTCCTCCGGCATGGCACAAACCTTGGGGGGTGACGCGCTGCACGAATTGTACGAAATGATTGTAAATGAGGACTTTCTCCAGCAGGAAGGGGGAAGTGTGAAGCAGGAGGATATTAAAGAGGCATACTTTGAAGATATTTTGGGCCGCGTGAAGATTGCGAAGGGCTTCAAGTTGGTGGTGAGTACCGGCAACGGCACGGCAGGCCTCTTTGCGCCTGAGCTTATCCGCCGTACTGGCTGTGAGGTAGTGGAGCTAAACACGAATGTAGACCCAACCTACCCCAACTACACGCCTAACCCCGCCGAAAAGGAGATGATGGAAGACACGGGACGCATGGTGCGCGAGAGCGGGGCGGACTTTGCCCTCGCCTTTGATGGGGATGGGGATCGCGTGGGAATTGTAGATGAGAACGGGGAAACGATAAGCCCGGACCGTTTCTTTATTTTCCTCGTACGTTTGTTGCTCGCTGAAAAGCCGGGCGCGATTATTGTGTTTGATGTAACCAGCACCCAGGCGATTGCCGAAGAAACCACAAAACTGGGAGGCAACCCAATTATTGCCCCAACCGGCCACACGAAGATAAAGGCAAAAATGGAAGAGGTGGGTGCCGATATGGCAGGGGAGGCGAGTGGGCATATGTTCTTCGCCCATAACTACTACGGTTTTGATGACGCTTCCTACGCGGCGCTGAAACTGCTGGAATTTTTCGCTTCATCCGACAAGAAGATTTCGGAATTAGTAGCCACGCTCCCGCAGTACTACGCGGGTCCGCGCTGGTACGCTGAAGCAGGGGACGATGTAAAGTTTGATATTGTTGTCAAACTTGTGGCGCAGTTCAAAGACGAGGGCTACACGGTAGTAGATGTGGACGGCGCCCGCGTTATCTTTGAAGATGGCTGGGGCCTAGTGCGCGCTTCAAACACGATACCCGCGCTGGTACTGCGCTTTGAAGCCAAGAGCGAGGAACGACTACAAGAAATTGAACAACTCTTCCGCGAGAAACTTTCCTCCTTTGATGGCGTAGGGAAGGAGTGGAAGGCGGGGTAAGGTTTATGCGGGTATCCGAATTTTTCAATTTAGGAAAAACTCAACCGGAATTAGATTTCGTTGATATTGATATCGAAGGTGATACCGCAGTTTTTATTAGCCCGAAAGCTCTTTCTTTTCTTCCATCCGAATTCGGAGATGTTTGTGTTCATCTTATTCAGGATTTTTTCCAGGAAGTGCTAAGGTTGATTAGAGAAGGAAAGGATTCCGATGCGGAAGCGCTTCTTTCTGTTTTACGCGAGCCTAATGAAACTCACCTAGGTTTGTCGACCCACAAGTCAAGGGGTCGTGCGGTCGGTAATGAATCAGCGCACGATATTTGGGGCGCACTTCGTGAGAGTCGCGCTGCAACAAGCGGTTTACTTGAAGATCTTGAAGATACTGTACTTATGGTAAAGGGGATATCCGTAGATATAGTTTCAGACATAGCAACAAATATTATTCGCGAACCCCTTATTCAATATACAGAGGAGATGTGTGCCTGGTATGGTTTGCCCACAGAAAAAGGTATTGATTCGGGTCCATTATGGGATTCTATAAATAAAAAATGGGTGTCAAGGTTTGTCAATCTTCCTATGACCACTGAGGGTAAATTGCTTCTCGTTCCGAAAATAATTGTGCGGAGGCATTTAAATTATGATGTTGATGAGTATTTTCGACATTATCTTCTTTCGCACTTACAGGAGGTAGAGTTGAGTGCAAATTCAGACCTCGTAGAGTTGTTAAAGAACAATAAGAAGCGCGTAACCAAAAAATCTTTAAAGGAAAAATATGGTACGGGCAAAGAAACTATCGTTCGGGAAACGATTAACTACCCCGAAGTCTTAGAGCGCTATCGATCTGCAAAGAAGGATGAACCCCATCCCGCCCTCTCACTTGAAGATATTGCAGAAGTCGAGAGTCAGCAGGGCCCCGACTGGGATGCATTATTGGAAGGGGTTTTAAGGATTCCTACGGGGAAAAAATATTCAGATGAGTACGAGAAGGCTGTTGAGGGTCTTCTTACGGCTCTTTTTTATCCCATGCTAACGAATCCTCTCCCACAACATAAATTGCATGATGGGCGCAAGCGTGTGGATATACGATATACTAATTCGGCTTCAGATGGATTTTTTAAATGGATAGCTATGCACTATCCGGCACCTCATATATTTTTTGAATGTAAAAATTATGGTGGAGAAATTAGTAATCCTGAATTAGACCAGATCTCTTCAAGATTTTCGCCAAGTCGAGGGCAGGTCGGATTTATATTGTGTAGGAACTTTAAAAACAAGAGCCTATTTATGGATCGCTGTCGCGATACTGTCGGGGATGGTAGAGGCTACGTTTTGCCGATTGATGATAATGATCTTCGTGAGCTCGTTAATAGCAGAAGGGCTGGTGGAAGCTCTGAAAATCTATCGCTTCTTCAGGATAGATTTTCAGAGCTAGTAAGTTAACGACTCTATTATTTTATTTTACAGCCCCACTCTCTCCTTCACCTCTTTCAGCGTCTTTTCCGCTTCCGCGTTGGCTTTTTCTCGACCCTGCTGGAAGGCGGCTTCGATGTCAATTTCTGTGAGTTCGTTGAAACGCTCGCGCATCGGCTTCAGCGTTTCCAATACCGTTTCGGCAACTTCTTCTTTTAGTTGTCCGTAGTTCTTGCTAGCGAAGTGTTCCTGCGCGTCTTGGGGTGTCGTGTTTGTCATCCCCGCGTAAATAGAAAGTAGGTTGGAAACACCGGGCTTGGTTTCGGGGTCGTAGGTAATATCCGAACCAGAATCGGTCACCGCGCGCTTAAACTTGTCCCGAATAGAATCTTCGTCTTCAAACAGCCCAACATAGTGGGTTGGTCCCAGGGACTTGGACATTTTTTTGGTTGGGTCCTGCAAGCTCATTACGCGGGCGGTTTCTTTACGTACCAGCGCTTTGGGCTCGCGGAATACTTCGCCGTAGGTGGTGTTGAATTTGCGGGCGATAGTGCGGGCAAGCTCCAAATGCTGAAGTTGGTCTTCTCCTACCGGTACCGCCTCTGTGTTGTAGAGCAGGATATCGGCGGCCATCAGAATGGGGTAGGTGAAGAGGCCGGCATTGGTGTCCATGCCTTGCGTCTTCTTGTCTTTGAATTGCGTCATCCGTTCCAACTCGCCCATAGGCGTAATGGTAGAGAAAATCCACGCCAGTTCAGCGTGGGCGGGGACTTCGGACTGCACAAAGAGCGTACTCTTGTCGGAGGTTAACCCAACCGCCAAGAACACGCGCTTGGCTTCCTGCACCAATTCGCGCAGTTTTGCGCCTTCGTGGATGCCGGTGAGCGCGTGTAAATCAACAACACAAAATGCGCCTTCGTTTCCGTCTTCCTGAAGTTGTACAAACTGCTGAAGCGCCCCTAAGTAGTTTCCCAAATGGAGATTGCCTGTCGGTTGGATTCCGGAAAAGATTTTCATAGTTGCAACAAAGGAGGCATTTCTGCCTCCTTTGTATTATACACAACGCCCTTTTATACCTCCAGTACCACCGGAAGAATCATCGGGCGGCGCTTCGTGCGCTGGAAGATGAGCTTGCCCAGTTCGTCGCGCATATTTTCTTTAACGAAGTCCAAGTTTACGGTGTGGGCCGGAGTAGAGGCGTTCTCCACAATATTCTTGGCGGTCTTTCGTACGTCAGCCAAGAGAACCTTGGATTCGCGCAGGTAAACGAACCCGCGAGAAATAATGTCGGGGTTGCCGCGTACCTTGCCGGTTTTGGTGTCCAGTACGGCGATAACGACCAACATACCGTCTTCGGCGAGCACCTGGCGGTCGCGCAGTACTACCTGCCCAACATCGCCGATGCCCAAACCGTCAACCATAACGTAGCTAGAGTTTACGCGGTCCTTGGTAATTGCCATGACGCGGTTTTCGTCCAGGGTAATAACCTGTCCGTTATCGGTAACCGCGATATTTTCTTTCGGAATACCAACACTTATTGCCAAATCAGCATGCATTTGGCGCATGTAGCGGTGCCCGTGGATAGGGATGAGGTTCTTGGGTTTTACCAAGTTCAACATCAGCTTCAAGTCCTCGGCCTGCGCGTGTCCGGAGGCGTGGATATCCATCAGCGCGGAGTGGTAAATCTTTGCTCCCTGGGTCATGAGGACGTCCTTTAAAATTTGGACCGAACGCTCATTGCCCGGGATTACCGAGGAGGAGAAGATAACGGAGTCGCCCGCGTGCAACTGCACGAAGCGGTGCTCCTTGTTGGCGATGCGCATAAGCACCGCTTCGCCCTCACCCTGGGCTCCGGTACAGACCACGATAACTTTGTTTTCGGGGTACTGGTGAATGTCTTTGATGGGAATAACCGTACCGCGCTGGGCTTTGATGTAGCCAAGTTCTTTGGCGATTTCAAAGTTGCTCTTCATAGAGTAGCCATCCAGGGCGATGTGGCGTCCGTACTTTTCAGCGATGTTCACGAACTGCTGGATACGGCTCGTCAGAGAACCGAAGGTAGCGGCGATAACGCGGCCGTCAACGTTCTTGATGAGGTCATCCAGGTTTTTCTGTACTACCGATTCACTAATGGTGTAGCCGGGGCTCTCGGAGTTCGTGGAGTCAGACATCAAAATGTCTACGCCCTGGGTCCCTAAGTTTACGATACGGCGCAGGTCAGCGGGGAAGTCCCCGATGGGTGCGTGGTCGAACTTAAAGTCACCCGTGTGCATAACCGTTCCGCAGGGAGTGTGAATAACCACACCAACCGCGTCGGGGATGTTGTGGTTTACGTGGAAGAACTCTACCTGGAAGGGCGCCAAGCTTAGTTTGTCTTCTTTCAAGAATTCACTGACCTGGATGTTTCCAGATTCGGGGAAGTCTATTTGGCGGCGCATAATGAGCCCCTTGGTCAAACGCGCGGCAAACAGAGGCGGATAGCCCAGTTTCGGAATGATGTGGGGGATGGCGCCAAAGTGGTCCATGTGCCCGTGGGTAATGATGATGCCCACAACCTGTTTCTCCTTGTTTTCGGTAAGGTAGGAAACGTTGGGGATGATGTAGTCAATGCCGGGCATATCCGATTCGGGGAACTGGATGCCTACGTCAACGATGAGTACTTGGTTGTCGTACTCAAACATCGTCATGTTGCGGCCGATTTCCTCCAATCCTCCGATGGGGATGATGCGCAACTTTTTGTTGTCCGCCGGGTTTGTAGTATTGCCGTTAGCGGGAACGGAGTGTTCGCTCCTGTTGGAGCGGGGAGCACGCGAACGCGAAGGAGCGCGTCGGTCCGAAGACGGACGGCTGGTGGTGGACCTACTTCGTCCGCCCTGGTTTTCGCTTCGATTTGGCGAAGCGGGGGGCGACGCTGGTCGGGGAGTGCTCGGGCTCGCTGGTCGCGGAGCCGGACTTCCTGTGGATGGTTTCTGATCCATAATGTACAAGAGAACTGCCTAAAAATTTAAATGATAATGAGGTAGGCAATTTTCAAGTTTTTATTTTCAACGCAGGTTAAAAACAAGAACTTGAGAACTGAAACTTTTATTTTTTCTATTGAATTTATTTCCCACGAGAAGTGTGCCCAGGACAGGAGTTGAACCTGCACACCCTTGCGAGTACAGCGCTCTGAACGCTGCGTGTCTGCCAATTCCACCACCTGGGCATACTTCTCGTGGGAAACTATAAGAGGTTTTTTAGGAATTCTTTTCCAAATCCTGACTTTAGTTCTTTTTCTCTTTTTCGCGCCGATATTCTATCAGGAAATGATTCGGTATAGAGTATCGTGAATGGGCAGTATGGTTTTGTTGTTTTTTCGTAGCCACCATTGTGTTGGTTGACTCGCCGAGCAAGATTAGATGTCATTCCAACATAGATGTACGAATGATGAATACTTTTTAACGCATAGACAACATGTTCCATATTCGCTGCGTGCCTGCCTGCCGGTAGGCAGGTCTGCCAATTCCACCACCTGGGCATACTTCTAACGGGGCAACAGAAAGCCCGCTTTGCATAGCCTGACCTGAATAGAGAAAAACTTAAACAGGAGAGTTGCTCGACTGCTCGCGCATAACGCGGAGGCGGTTTTTGAAATCTTCTACCGCGGCGACGGGGCTGGGGTCAATTCCTTGTGCCTCGGCGAGGCGTAGGGATACCCAACTCCCAATGAGGACAGTGTTGAAGACTCTACTATAGCAAGTATCACCAGTGATGTCAAGCGTGAGTACTTTTCCACCGTGTTCGGTAATAATGTCCGCCGTTAGTGTTTGGCGCTGGCGGATGCGTTCGTCATCGTCATCGGAGCGCAGGATGATGGTGCTGAAGCCGTTGGGATGGTTGGACACATACCCCATCATTTCGTTGTGGTTGAGCTCGGGAAAAATATTGGCAAACGCGTGCATCTTTGCGTTTTCATTGAGCTGGATTTTCAAAATATAGGCGAGGGCGTGGTATTTCTGGGAAGCGTAAATAAGGGGGGTTGTGGTGCCAATGTGGGCCGCAATCGGTTCAGCGGCAACGCGTGCCGCATTCACATCCAACGACTGCGCGAGCGCATCCATCGCGTCCTTTTGGGAAGGAATAATGCCGGCGTTGGCAAGAACAGCCAAGAGGGCAGAGAACTGGTAGCCCAACGCGAAGCGAGGCTGAAGTCCGCCGGGCACCAGCGCCAACGCGTCCATATTTGCTTCCGCCTTTTCTTTCAACGCGCCACCACTGGTAATGACCACCACGGGTAAGTCCATTTGCTTGGCATGCTCATACGCATCCAGCGCTTCTTCCGTGTTGCCCGAGTAGGAAATAACTACAACGAGCGCATTCTTGCGTTCAGAAGCAACGGGCAGGTGGTAGTCGCGGTGCACGATAACGGGTAGGCCGTTTCCAATATCGGTAGAAACGGTGCGCAGTACATTGCCGGGCAAAGCAGAGCCTCCGGTTCCGGCGATAATAATTTGCTCAAAGGTATGGGAGGCAAAGGCAGAGCCGGCGTCGCCGGCGGCCTCATACCCCTGGGGAAACTGATGGGGAAATTGTTGGAGGATATCTTCCATAGTTTAGAATTCGCGTCTTGTTTCAATATACCACTGTTCAATGTCGGAGAAGCGGTGGGAGGCGTCGCCGATGAGGCGGGGAGCAATGCCGCGAACCGCTTTATTCACCACGTACAGATAGGTCGGGTCGTACAGGAATACTGCTGGCGTATCATTCACTGCGTACTGCTGGAATTGGCGGTACAGCGCTACTCGTTGTTCCTGCGAACCTTCCTTGCGTGCCGACTCAAGCGCGGTGTCGGCACTTTTGTTATTGTAGCGCGCCAGATTTAGCCCAGGGTCATCTTCCTGTGATGAGTGCCAGAAGGGGTAGAGGTCGGGGATGGTTCCGGTAATTTCTCCATAGAGAAGCATATCGTAGTTGCGGGGACGAATGAACTCCTGTTCCAGCACTCCTGATTCGGGAGTGGAAATGAGCAAGTCTACGCCAACTTCGCGCCATTGCTCGGCGATAGCGGCGGCGACCGCTGCGGTTTCAGCGGAAGGTGCGGTAACTAAGGTAAAGGAGAGCGGAGTATCACCCTTTTGGCGTATGCCATCGCCATCAGAATCAGTGTAGCCCGCTTCTTCTAAGAGGCGACGCGCTTCGTCAGGGTTGAAGCTGCGCGTTGCCACATCAGGAGCGTAGTAGGCGGTAAGCGCGGGGGGAACGGGGGTGAGGGCTGGTGTTGCGTGGCCACCTAAGACGTCGTTAATAATCGCGTCGCGGTTGGTGGCGTACGTTAAAGCTTGGCGGACAACGCCTTCTGCGAGCGCGCTGTTACGCTCTTGGTTAAAGAAAATAGCGAAGATGCGCGGCAGGCGGAACTCGCGCACCTCGGTAATGTTTTTATTGGAGATTTTATCAAGCGACAGGGCAGATACCGAAGAGAGGCCATCTACCGCGCGGCTATTGTACGCTTTAATCGCGTCGTCTTCAGATGCGTAGAATTTAAAACTTACCCGGTTGAGGTACGGACTCTTGCCGTGATAATTTTCGTTGCGCTTTAAGGTGTAGGAAGTAACGAACCCGGATGAGTCTTTCGTGAATTTTTCTACAATGAAGGGTCCGGCTCCGGTTGGTTCAAGGTTGGCATCGGCAAGCGCGAAACTCTTAGGGTCAATCTCGCCCCAAACATGCTTAGGAAGGATTGGCAGAGTCAGGTTTTCTGCAAAAGGAGCGTACGCGGAAGCGATGCGCACGATAACGCGGTCGGGCCCTTCGGCGCCCACCTCAACGCCGCGCCAGTTAGCGATAAGGGGAGAGTTGTACCGTGAGTCTTGGATGGTGCGCACCGTAAAGATAATGTCGTCAGCGGTGAGGGGCGTGCCATCTTCCCACTTTAGGTTTTCGCGCAACTTGAAGCGGTACGTAGTGCCATTGTCCACGAGCTCGTAGCTTTCCGCGAGGTCCGGTACTAATTCACCGGCTGTATTGTATTTCAAAAGAGATGCGTAGACGAGGCGAGTAATATCGCGGTCCGCATCGTTGGTGGGGGCAAGTACCGGATTGATGAAACGAGGCAACCCCACTACGCCCTCGCGGTACTCGCCGCCTTCACTTGGCATGGGCTCGGTGTTGGCAAGGTATAGGTAGGAGCCGATGCCAAAGAGCGATACGCCCATAATAACGACGAGCAACCCGATGGTATAGCGCTCGTGCGCCTGGAGGTTATTTATCGTGTTGCGGATTTCCCACGGACGGGGAATGAAGTGGGAGCGTGAGCGCAGGGCTTTCCACCACTGCACGAATGCCTTGCCGTTGAAAAGCGCGTGCGCCAACAAACCCGTTTGCACAAAAGCCGCACGGAGTGCCGCGCGCGTTGCTTGAAAAAAGTTAGGGCGGGAAAGAGCTTCGTTTTCGCGAGGAGTTTGGTCCTCATCGCCCCACCCTGGGCGAATATCTTGCATGAGAGTCAAGTTAGGCGACGCGCAATAGGGCGGCCGCGATGCCCAGAAGGAGTGCACCGAGAACAATAGTTGCGTAGAAGAGGGCCTTTTCCATGCCACGGCGTTGGTAGTAGACGTCACCACCGCCACCAAAGGCACTGCCCAAACCACTGCCGCGCTGTTGCAACAATACTGCCGCAACGAGACCGGCGGACACAATAATTTCAACGACGAGCAGAATAGTTTTTAGCATAGGTTATTTTACGAATGAAGATAGCGAGCCTACAGCCGATACGAACAGAGTCAAAAGGAGCAGGGCAAGCAGATTGGCAATTTCAAACTGCGGGAGCGCAATATCAATACCCCAAAGGATGAACGCCGTAATAACGAAGTGGAACAGCCCGAATGTGAGAAGCATTAGCGGCAGAGCCATTAATGTCACAATAGGGCGCACAATGGCATTTCCGGCCCACAGAAGAAACCCCGCAATGAGCAGGATGGTAATGCTCTCTTCTATAGTTACTCCCGGAATAATCCGGTTTGCGCCCAACAGTATGAGGGCGTTGAGCCCTACCTGCGCGGCAAGGGAAATGAGCCACTTCATAGGGAAAAGAATACCAGAAAAGGGCGGTTTTATCAAGACGTCCTCCTTCGCTAAAGCTTCGCAGGATCGCAAAAATCCTTACGGATTTTTGCGAAACGTTTTGCGGTGGCGGCTTCGGTGGTGGGTTATGGCGAAGCGATGTGCCTCGTCACGCACGCTGCGCAACAGGTGTTCCACGTCTTTTGGCATGGTGGAAAGCAAAATTGGGGTGCGGCGAGAGGGTAGGTAAAGTTCTTCTAATTTTTTTGCGAGGGAAACGATAGGAACGGTAAGCCCGAGCGCGAGCAGTTCAACGCGCGCGGAATTTAGTTGTCCGCGGCCCCCATCAATAAGGATGAGGTCGGGGAACGACCATTCGTTATGGCTGAAGCGGCGGCGTACCGCCTCGCGCATCATCAGGAAATCATTAGGAGTGGGGGGTAGCTGGATGTTAAATTTTCGGTAGAGCGATTTGTTCGGTTTACCATCGTCAAAACGCACCATGGAGGCGACAGGTTCGGCGCCTTGGATATTGGAGATGTCGTACCCTTCAATGGTGCGTACGGGTAAGTCCGCGCCAATCAGGTTGGCAAGGTACTGCGCCGCCCCTTCGTGGTCGCGTGGCGTGCGTACCGGTTCCCAGCGCTTCACCATGTGGTGGTGGGTGAATATGGTTTCAAGTGCTCCAATCTGGTCGCGCATTTGCCCGGCTTCTTCAAAATTTTCTTTTTGTACCGCCTCGCGCATCCGTTTTTTCAAACCGGTAAGCACTGTTTTGTGTTTGCCGCTAAAAATACGTTTGATGGCGGCAACCGTCCGGCGATACTCCGCTTTGTTCGGAGTGGGTCCGGGGCACATGCCAAGGTGGCAGTACGAGCAGGGAAGGGCGGAATGTTCTTTTTTAAATGAGGCGCGCTTGTGGTTGGTGGCGTAGTAGGGGAAAGGCTTGCGCAAAAAGTGCAGGGTTTGGCGTACCGCGCCCGCGTCAGTGAAGGGACCGATGTACTCGCTCTTAATTTTGCCCCGCGCGCCTGCTTCGGGTTGGTGAGTGGTGTAAACGCGAGGCAGGTCTTCCTGGGTTATGCCCACGTAGAGGTACTGCTTGCCGTCGCGCAGGTCTACGTTGAGGTTGGGCTGGTAGTGCTGGATGTACTCGCGTTCGCGGATGAGCGCCTCAATTTCGTTCGCCATTTCAATCCACTCAACAGCGTGGATTTTTTCTAAGCCCTTAAACGCATCTTTGGTTAGCGCGTGGGTCGTTACGCGCGAGCGAAGGTTGTTTGCTTTTCCAATGTAAAAAACCTCCCGGTTCTCATTTTTGAGGAAGTACACCCCTGGTTTTTTGGGGAGTTTCTTTATCTCTTCTATATATAGCCGTTTTCGCATTGGCCAGATTATACGTTAAAATTTGGTTTTTTGGTAGCCTGAAAGATGTCTCGAACCTTTATATAAGTATAGGTAGGACTGCACCTAGAATGGTATCGTTGAGAGTGTAATTAAAAGTATGAAAGCAATTTTCCCAAACAAATTAAAAAGAGGAGACGCCGTTAGAATCGTGGCGCCCTCTGATTCCTTGAGCCTCATTCCTGAAGAAGTTCGGGATATTGCGGCTGAACGGTTTTCAGATTTAGGTCTGGAAGTATCATTTGGCCAGCACGTGTACGAGGTAGACGAATTCGATTCTTCCAGTATCGAATCAAGGGTTAGCGATTTACACGATGCTTTTGCAGATAAAAGTATAAAAGGAATATTCGCAGCGATAGGGGGGTGCAATTCGAATCAACTTCTGCGGTATTTTGATTGGGAGTTAATCAAAAAGAACCCAAAGGTTTTTGTAGGATATTCGGACACAACGGCGTTGCAAAATGCTATGTACGCAAAGACCGGACTTGTTACCTTCTCCGGACCCGCATATACAACATTCGGACAGAAGCACTACTTTGACTACACGCTCGAGTACTTCAAAAAGTGCGTTTTTAATGGCGAGGCCTTTACCGTTTCACCAAGTGAGCTATGGACCAACGATTCGTGGTACCGAAATCAGGACAACCGGAAACCGATGAAGAATGATGGGTGGTTTGCTATTAACGGGGGGAAAGCCCAAGGAACTATTCTGGGGGCGAATATTTGTACGCTAAACTTATTGCAAGGGACCGAGTACTTTCCTGATATAAGCAACTCCATCTTATTTATAGAGGATGATGCTGAGTCGAAACTTCCTAATTTCGATCGTGATTTACAGTCACTCATTCATCTTCCCGGGTTTGAGGGGGTGCAAGGAATCGTTATTGGACGCTTCGAGAAGGCGAGCGAGGTAGCGCTTGAACAGTTAAAAAAGGCAATTCTGGCGAAGGCGGAGCTGCGCCGAATGCCGGTGGTGGCGAACGTAGATTTTGGTCACACTGACCCCATGATTACCTTTCCCATTGGGGGAAGGGCTGAACTGATTGTTTCTGGTAAGAAAGCAGATCTCACGATTGTTGAGCACTAGGGGCCCTTTGCACAGGATCTTGTAAGATTTTCTCATATCCTCCAGCAGAAGCGCGCTAATACGCGCTTATTTTGGTAGGGTATAGATACTTGACAATATACAATTAATATGCTATACTATACTTATCAAGATACAGATCCGGTGCAAGCCGGTTGGTCCACGAAAGGGACTGAAATGAACAAGATCTTTGGCATTGTGGCAGCCTTCGTGGTTGCCAGCATCATGTTCGTCGGTTCCGCCACCCCCGCCAGCGCGGGTGGCGGGGAGGACAACCGCTGCAGCGACAGATTCCATGTTGGGAGGGTGGTGCAGCAGCTCGTGGAGGAGGGGCGTTTCACGGACTGCCCGGAATTCACGATGAACATCACCTTCCTGGGTGAGGACATCGTGAACGTGGAGGAGAAGGTCGTTGGGACCGAGTGGTTCCAGGGGTCTGACTCCATCTGGCGGGATTCCCCGATTATTGAGAATCGGTTCGTCCTTGCCCAGGAGGTCTCTCCCAAGAAGCACCGCACGGTCGTGGTCACCACGGAGTGGCTCGGGAACGGCGACATGAATGGTGATATCTATCACGCGTATCACCAAGCTAACAACAACATCTCGCACTCCGCCATGTATGCCCATTCGCGAAGCACCGTCTTCGTCGGCACGGCGACGCTCACCCGTTTCGCGGGCGACAACGAGATCTTCATCGTCACGGTGAAGATCACGGATATGCTGGTCAAGTACTAGCGATCCACCAAGGCCCCGCTTTCTCAATCCGAAAGGAACGAGAGAGCGGGGTCAAATCATTTCTAGAAAACCATTCGCTCGCGAGTGGTTTTATTTTTATACAGAACGACATTTTCGCAATTGATACTTTTCTAGAAAAGCGTATTGTGGAGGCAGCACGATCGTCAGTAAATCTTTAGAGGAAGTGGGGTTCTGCTATGCAGGACAGACTATGCTTGGCTTGTAAGGAACGGCCAATTTTGCAGGGAGTGGACCTCGAAACAGCCACAAGACCGCGGGGTGGCCTTGGTCCCGTTCTATCCGTCACGCTCTCTGGTTTTGAATGCATGGAGTGCGGACACGCGCGCATCCAGGACCTCTTTGAGAAGTTCGAGGGGAATCTCGTCTCCAACGCGCGTGAAGGACGCTACAAGCCGGAGTGGACGGTTGATGTCGACTGGGCGCATTACCTACTCCTTCGCACCGGCCTCCGAAGCGACGAAGAACGGCGCGGTGCCAACGAGGTGCTTCTGGCCCTCGGGGTCTTCTCCCTTCGGGCGGCAGAAAACTGGATGCACTTCAGCAGGCAGATGCTTCCGATGAACCCTGCGGAGCACACGGCCATTCCGTTCTACTTCACCAAAAAGGAGGATGCCGAAGCTTACGGGAGGCTCGCCTTCTTCGGCGACAATCGGTGGGGAGGTCTCTACCAAATCGGTGAGGTCATTTCTTCCCTGAAAGAAGAGGCGCTCGCCTAGCAACCAACCGACCCCGCGCTCGTCTTTACTGATGAGTGCGGGGTTCTTGTTTATATCAGTTCTTGTTTTCCCTTGACGGAGCATGTATAATGGGCGCACCTTTACGCTCTTAAAACGCTTTCATCATGCCTAAACAGGATAAACTTGTCATCAAAGGAGCGAAAACGCACAACCTTAAAAATGTTTCCCTTTCCGTGCCGAAGAATAAGCTCGTTGTTTTTACGGGCGTGTCTGGTTCGGGAAAAAGCTCACTTGTTTTTGATACGATTTACTCAGAGGGTCAGCGTCGCTACGTGGAATCTCTGTCCAGCTATGCGCGTCAATTCTTGGGAGTAATGGACAAGCCGGATGTGGAAAGCATTGAGGGTATTTCTCCGGCAATTGCTATTGACCAAAAAACGGTTTCCAAGAATCCGCGTTCAACCGTGGGAACCATTACCGAAATATACGACTACCTGCGTCTGTTATTCGCGCACGCGGGTGTCCCGTACTGCCCGCAAGGCCACGGACTCATTGAAAGCCAGAGCGCTTCGCAAATTGCGGACCGCATTAAAACCCTGCGCGGGGAGGTGATGCTGCTCGCGCCCGTGGTGAGTGCCCGCAAAGGAGAGCACCGCGCGGTTCTGGAAGAAATTGCATCGGGCGGGTACTTGCGCGCCCGCGTGGACGGGCACCTCATGACGCTCGAAGAAGCGTTGGGCATGGATTTTGACCCCAAGAAAAAGCACACCATTGAGGTGGTGGTTGACCGAATGGAAATTGACAACGAGGTAGACAAGATTCGTCTCTCCGATTCTATTGAAACGGCGCTGAAAATTGGGAAGGGACTTTTGTTAATTCTTACGCCTGGCAAAAAGGAAGGGAAATTTGTTGAAACTATTTATTCGGAAAAGCTCGCGTGCCACGTGTGCGGTTTTTCGATGCGCGAAGTAGAGCCACGAACATTCTCATTCAACAGCCCCTATGGAGCGTGCCAGAAGTGTTCTGGACTCGGTACGCAAATGGAGGTGGAGCCGGAGTTGGTGTTGCCCAATATGGATTTGAGCTTGGCGGAAGGGGCGGTAAAGCCGTGGATGACCGCGTCCCACCGTGTGGGCAGGCAGGGGTGGTACTGGTTGACATTGCGCCGCATCGCGGAGAAGCATGGTTTTTCGGTAAACACCGCGCTCAAAAAGTTGAAGGCAGAGCAGATTGACGCGTTGTTGTATGGGGATGATGAAATTGAAGGCGTGGTGCCTAATTTGGAACGCCGCTACAAAGAAACTGAATCGGACTGGACGCGCGCCGAGATTGAAAAGTATATGACGATTAAGGATTGCCCAGAATGTTTAGGTAAGCGCCTTAAGCCCGAAGCACTGTCCGTGAAGGTTGCAGAAAAAAACATTCACGAAGTGGTGAGTACGAGTATCGCGGACGCGGTTACCTTCTTTGATACGCTCGCGAAGGGCGAAATGCTGACGCGAGCGCAAAAAGAAATTACCCGCCCTATTCTAAAAGAAATTATCGCCCGTCTTGGTTTTTTGGATAAGGTGGGGTTGGATTACCTGACGCTCGGTCGCCAATCGGCGACGCTTTCGGGCGGAGAAGGCCAGCGCATTCGCTTGGCAACCCAGCTTGGCAGCCAACTGTCTGGCGTATTTTACATATTAGACGAACCGTCTGTGGGTCTTCACTCACGCGACCAAGAGCGGCTCATTAGCACGATGAAAGAGTTGCGCGACCTAGGTAATTCGGTGCTGGTGGTGGAGCACGATGAGTTGACGATTGCCGAAGCGGATTGGGTTATTGATATTGGCCCTGGCGCGGGTAAATACGGCGGCGAAGTGTTATTTGAAGGCACACCAAAGGCGCTCCTCAAGAGCGCCACCCTTACGGGGCAGTATCTGAGCGGCAAGAAGAAAGTGGATGGGGAGATTGCCAAGAAGTTGAAGATTCAGAAGGCGGAGAAGAGCAAGGTACAAAAATACATCACGGTGAAGGGAGCAACCGAACACAACCTCAAGAATGTTGATGTTGCAATTCCCCTTAACAAATTCGTGGTGGTGAGTGGTGTGTCGGGTTCGGGCAAGAGCTCGCTCGTCAACGATATTCTCGCCAAGCACCTCCAGCGCGAATTGCACGGGGCGCATATGATTCCGGGCGCGCATAAAAAAATCGAAGGCATTCGCAATATCAACAAGGCAATTGTTATTGACCAAGCGCCTATCGGGCGCACGCCCCGCTCCAACCCAGCAACCTATACGGGCGTGTTTTCCCACATTCGCGAATTGTTTGCGGCAACCCAAGAAGCGAAGGCGCGCGGGTATGGCGCGGGCCGCTTCTCTTTCAACGTGAAGGGTGGGCGGTGTGAGGCGTGCGGTGGTGGCGGGGTTACCAAGATTGAAATGTTCTTCCTTCCGGACGTGTACGTAGAATGTGATGTGTGTGAAGGCAAGCGCTACAACAAAGAAGCGCTGGAAATTTTGTATAAAGAAAAGAATATCGCAGACGTATTGGCGATGACGGTGGACGAGGCACACGAATTCTTCAAGGCGATTCCTCAAATTGAAATGCGGTTGGACGTGCTGCACAAGGTGGGAATGGGGTATATTCACTTGGGGCAACCCGCACCTTCTCTTTCCGGCGGCGAGGCACAGCGCGTGAAGTTGGCAACGGAATTGGCGCGGCGCGACACGGGTAACACCCTCTATATACTGGACGAGCCAACAACGGGGCTGCACTTTGACGATGTGAATAACCTCCTTGCGGTACTGAAGGGGTTAGTGGAACGCGGCAACTCGGTGCTCGTCATTGAGCATAATATGGACATGATACGAAATGCGGACTGGGTCATTGACCTTGGCCCCGAAGGAGGCGAAGGCGGTGGCTTCATTGTAGCCGAAGGCACGCCCGCGCAGGTGGCGAGGGTAAAGAAAAGTTATACGGGGCAGTTTTTGAAATAGAAGAATCTGGTGGTAACAGGCTCGCGCAACACGCGGGCCTGTTTTGTTGGGCGCAGAATTTTGTACTTCTTGACAAAATGCCAAGAAGAGCGTTTGATAGGGGTAGTAATCTTCAAGGAATGGAGGAAAACGTGGTCACCGCGCTGTATATTCTCGGTTTATGGCTCTTCCTCGGCTTCTTGATCATCTGGCATGCGGTCGCGACTGCTGTTGAAGAGCCGCAGTCGTACGAACCTCCCCCAGATGGAGGTGGCCCTGGAGATGGAGATAACCCTCCGTATCCGCCGAGCGCCCCGAGCGGCACTCCTAAAGCCCACGCAACCGCGTGGGCTTTATTCATTTTATAAGCGTTCCTATCTTGTGTATAATGAGAGTAATGATTGCACTACTGCGCAAGGTAGGGGAGGAACACCTGAAAGATTCGGTGTACGCGGCAAACGACGGTATCGTAACCACCTTTGCGGTAGTTGCCGGCGTTGTTGGCGCATCCCTTAATCCGTTCACGATTTTAGCACTCGGATTTGCGAACCTCGTGGCCGATGGCTTCTCCATGGCAACGGGTAATTACCTTGGTACGCGTTCTGAAAGCGACCAGTATGCGCACGCGCGAGCGCGCGCTGAAACTGAACTTTCAGGGAATGCGGAAGCGGGCCATGCCGACGCAGCCTCGCTCTTACGAGAAAAAGGGTACAGCGATACCGACGCTTCTACGATGGCAAGTTTAATGGTGAAGAACAAGAGGTTTTTTCTTGATATTATGGTGTACGAACGCTCTGGTATTAACGCGACTTCTACCGCGGACGCGGTGCGAGGGGCGCTCGTTACTTTTGTTTCATTTGGTATTGCCGGTACGATCCCACTTTTGCCGTATGCGCTTTTGGGTGATTCGCGTATGGAGGACAATTTTATCCTCGCCTGCGCGCTGACCGCCTCCGCGCTTTTTGCGGTTGGCGCGGCCCGAACCACATTTTCTGATAGGAAGTGGTACAGCGGCGGGTTTGAAATGTTTGCGGCAGGAGGTGCTGCTGCCGCTATTTCTTTTGGTGTTGGTTTTGGTATTCGTGCGTTGGCGAACGGTATACTGTAATTAAGTAATTTATTTTTATGGCACTCAAAATTGCAATCAATGGGTTTGGGCGTATCGGGCGTGCGGCATTCAAGCAGGCGTTAGAGCGCCCGCAAGATTTTGAGGTGGTTGCTATTAATGACTTAACGACGGAAGACAACCTTGCATATTTATTGCGCTGGGACTCGGCATATGGGCCGTACGGGAAAAAAGTAGAACACGCGAGCGAGGGTGGAAAGGAATACATTGTAGTAGACGGGAAGAAGTATCTTTCGCTTGCAGAAAAAGACCCGAGCATTTTGCCGTGGGGCGAGTTGGGTGTGGAGGTGGTCATAGAGTCAACAGGTGTCTTTGAGAGTACGGAAGCAGCAACCGCACATCTAACCGCCGGCGCGAAGCGCGTGGTTATTTCCGCTCCCGCAAAAGACGATATAACCCCGCACATACTAATGGGTGCAAATGACACACAGTTATGCAACGCAGATTTGGCACCCGTCACCTCCGATGCTTCCTGTACTACGAATGCAATTGTTCCGGTGGCCGCTGTTCTTTCAGAAAACCCAGGAATCGTGAAAAGTCTTATGTCCACGGTGCACGGGTATACCGCGAGCCAAGAGCTTACCGATAGTCCCGCGAAGGGTGATTTTTTGCGCGGCCGCGCAGCGGCGGCAAACATTGTGCCCTCCAGCACGGGCGCGGCAAAGGCGGCGGCAAAAGCACTACCCAACCTTACCGGTAAATTTGACGCATTGGCTATTCGGGTGCCGGTAATCACGGGCTCGCTCGTAGACTTTACGTTTGTAGCGGCCCGCGCAACAAGCGTGGAAGAAATTAACGATATTTTGCGCGCAGGTGCGGCGCAGGAGCGTTGGAAAGGAATCTTTACCGTGAGTGAAGAGCCTCTCGTATCTACCGATATCATTGGAAACACGCATGGCTCAATTGCCGACCTCACCTTTACCCGCGTGGTGGACGGGGACCTGGTAAAGGTGCTCGCCTGGTACGATAACGAATGGGGGTACACGCATACCCTTTTGGAGCACGTAAAGGCGGTTGGCGCTATTGCACAATAGTGATTGAGGAGCTCAAAAAAATAATACAAGGGGAGGTTGCCGTCGACGAGAAAACACTCGGCGAGTATTCGGCTGATGCGAGTATTTTCCAGGTGCGCCCCCAAGCTGTCGTATTCCCCAAAGATGGCGAAGATGTGGCCGCACTAGTGAAGTTTGTGAATGAGCACAAGGCAGAGATTCCCCCACTCTCTTTGACGGGACGTTCGGCAGGTACGGATATGAGTGGCGGGCCCCTCAACGAATCAATCATCGTCGGTTTTACCAAGTATATGAATAAGGTGCTTGGGTTTGAAGGCGACCGTGTGCGCGTACAGCCTGGTATGTACTACCGCGATTTTGAGAAGGAAGCGGAAGTGAAGGATTTACTACTGCCCAGCTACCCCGCGTCAAAAGATTTGGCGGCGTTAGGCGGGCTTATCAATAACAATTCGGGGGGAGAGTTGACCTTGCGGTGGGGCAAGACAAACCGTTACGTGGAAGAGCTGAAGGTAGTGCTGTCCGATGGCAACGAGTACACGCTCCGCAAGTTAAGCAAGAGCGAGCTGAACGAAAAGCGCCGACAAGAAAATTTTGAGGGCACCATCTACCGCCGCGTCCACGACATACTGGAAGAGAACTACGACCTCATCCAGGGCGCACGGCCCAACGTTACAAAAAATTCGGCAGGGTACGCGCTGTGGGATGTATACAACCGCGACGTTTTCGATTTGACCCAATTGTTTGTCGGGGCGCAGGGGACATTGGGCTTGGTAACGGAGGCAACGTTGCGGCTGGTAACACCGCCTAAGCACCGCCGCCTCGCTGTTCTATTCCTGAAAGATTGGAAGCGTGTGCCCGAATTAGTAAACAAGGTTTTGCCGCTTGAGCCCGAAAGCATGGAGGCGTTTGACGACGCTACCATGAAGTTGGCAATTCGTTTTTTTCCAGAAATTGCTAGGCGTACGGAAGGTCACAATCTTTTCAGCCTCGCATGGCAGTTCATTCCCGAATTCTTTATCGGTCTTCGGATGCTAGGGTTGCCTAAGCTGGTGATGCTCGTTGAAATTGCGGAGAAAGATGAGGCGGAAGCAGATAGAAAGCTGGAAGAACTTCACGGCGCGATGAAGAAATTGAAGGTAATACACCGCCTGGTCCCAACCGAACAAGCCGCGGAAAAGTACTGGATTATCCGGCGGGAATCGTTCGCACTATTGCGCAATCACGTATCAGGCAAGCGTACCGCACCGTTCGTTGACGACTTCATTGTGCGCCCGGAGTTTTTGCCCGATGTATTGCCGAAGATTTTGGCAGTTTTGAAGCAGTACAAGATTGGCGCCACGATGGCGGGCCACGCCGGAGATGGCAATTTTCACATTATTCCGCTCATGGATTTATCCAAGAAGAGCGAACAAGAAAAGATTCCCGTGGTATCGGGGTTGGTATACGACATTGTGCTCGCGCACGAAGGTTCTATTACCGCCGAACACAATGATGGCATTATCCGTACGCCGTATTTGGAAAAAATGTACGGCGAAGAGGTGTACAATATATTCAAGGAAATAAAAGATATTTTTGACCCGCAGAACATTTTTAACCCCGGCAAAAAAGTTGGGGGGACGATGGAGTACGCGGTCAAGCATATCAACCACGAATAGCTAATGGGATGAAGATTTACATTGGAACCGACCACGCTGGATACGAGTTGAAAGAGTCATTAAAGCAATGGCTTTCTGATTTGGGACACGAGGTGGAAGATATGGGAGCGTACTCGTTCGACCCTCAAGACGATTACAACGAACCCATTGTGCGTGTGGCGCAAAATGTTGCGCAGAATGAAGGAAGTGTAGGTATTGTATTGGGCGGTTCGGGTCAAGGCGAGGCGATACAGGCAAACCGCATAAAGGGTATTCGTGCCGCGGTATTTTATGGGGGCGATTTAAATATTGTCCGGCTCTCGCGCGAACACAATAACGCGAATGTTTTGTCATTGGCGGCACGGATGCTGTCTGAACAGGAGGCGCGCGAGGCGGTGCGCGCGTGGCTAGAGACCTCGTTTTCGGACGAGCCACGTCACCAGCGACGCAACGATAAAATAGACGCTGCGTAATGGCTCAAATAATTCCCGCCATTCTTGCTGAAAGTTTTGAAGATGCCCAAGGGAAGGTGCATTTGGTAGCGCCATACACGAATTGGGTACAACTGGATGTTTCTGATGGTATATTCGCGCCCACGGTAACGTGGGGCGAGCCCGAACTTATTCGTGAACTGGGCGGAGTTTCTGTTGAGGTACATTTGATGGTGCAAAAACCGGAAGAGATTCTTCCGTTATGGTTGGACTCCGGGGCGAAGCGCATCTATATCCACTATGAAGCAACGCAAGAACATGAAAAGTGCCTCTCTTTAATACGGGGGGCTGGGATGGAAGCGGGAATTGCGCTTCTGCAGAAAACTCCGGTAGATGTGTTGGAGCCATTTGAGAAATTGCTAGACGCGGTATTAATTTTTGATGGCGAACTGGGTGAATACGGCGGAACATTCCACGAAGAGATTTTAGAGAAGATATCCACATTGCGCCGTAATTATGCGGACCTTACGATAGAAGTAGACGGAGGTATGAACCCCGAGTCGGCTCGCAAGGTAGTGGAGGTGGGGGCGGACGCCGTTGTTGCCGGCAGTTTTATCTTTGGAAGCAAAAATCCACAGGCGGCGATAGAAGAACTGCAGGAAGCAACAGATTAGGGTGATTTTTAAACTGAAGCGTTGGACGTAGCACTGTATGCCGATCCCCCCCATTTACGACGAAAAAGCACGAGCATTGCAGGAGAAGGCGAATGAAATTCGCCAGGATATTTTAACGATGTTGTACGAGGCAAAGAGCGGGCATTCAGCCGGTCCTTTGGGCATGGCGGATGTTTTCACTGCCCTCTACTTCCATATTCTCAACCACAAGGCGCAAAACCCCGACTGGGAAGAACGCGACCGGCTCGTGTTGTCCAACGGCCATATCTGTCCGGTGCTGTACGTAACGATGGCGCACGCGGGGTATTTTCCGAAAAGCGAGTTGAAAACCCTGCGAAAATTTGGCACCCGTCTGCAGGGGCACCCGCACCGTTCTTCATTGCCGGGGCTGGAAACGACAAGCGGCCCCCTGGGTAGTGGTTTGGGCCAGGCTTCCGGTATGGCGTGGAGTTTGCTCGCCGATGGAAAACCAAACCGCGTGTATTGCTTGATGAGTGATGGGGAACAAGACGCGGGCAACACCTGGGAAGCGGCGCTTTTTGCCGGGAAAAACAATTTGCACAACCTTACTGCTATAATGGATAGGAACAATATCCAGATAGATGGTTACACGGAAGACATTATGCCGCTTGAGCCATTGCGCGCGAAGTACGAGGCGTTTAACTGGAGTGTTATTGAAATAAACGGGCACAGCATCGCCGAAATTGTGAACGCGTGCCAGCAAGCCGAAGCGATTTACCAGAATCCGGTGCTTATTATTGCCAATACGATTCCTGGATATGGCGTTGATTTTATGGAAAACAAATACGAGTGGCATGGAAAGCCGCCCGGAACTCCGGAAGAATTAAAAAATGCACTGGCAGACTTGCGTACGTTGCAAGGAAAAATCCAGAGCGAACACGAATAACACTATGGCGCTAAAAAAAGAAGAAAAAGAGGAAGTAGTAAAAGTAACAACGTCAAAGAAACCGCTCGCGCCAACCAACGCGACGGTAGCGCCGCGCAAGAAAGTAACGGATATGCGCCGTGTTACATCCACTCAGCCCAGTGCTGATGAGTTTTTAAAGCGCTTACGCGCAAGCCAGCACGCGCCACTGCAAAAGCCCGCTCCCAAGAAGGTTCGGGGTCCGTGGAATATTGCCCTAAGTGTATTCATTGGCTTGGCGCTTGCCGCAAGCGCGGGAGCCGCCGTGTACTACTTTGTTATTATTCCTCGAGACGAGGGCAAGTCTGCCGCGCCAGAGGCTCCCATATCCACGGATGGCGATTTGTCGGTTGGCATTGAAGGCGCCCAAATAAGCATGGGTGCGCCCGCAACGATTTCGTACAACCTTTCAAGCAAGGTGGAGGGTAAGGCCCAACTATACTTAGTGGATGCCCAGAATACTCTTACGGGGCGCATTGCCGAAGTACCCGCGGGCACGAGTTCATTCAAATGGAACCCGCAGGACGTGCGAAGCGAAGATGGAGTTTCTTCGGAAGCGCCAGTAGCGGGTTCGTACCGAATTTTGTTGGCAATCCGTCCGGAAGGGGACACGCGTCCCGCAACAGAATTGGAAACAAAAGCGACCAGCGATGCATTTGCTCTTTCCTACGATGTAATCTCTCCGGCGGGCGAGGTCTCATTTGAAACGTGCTTAGACCTTGCCAGCTACAGTAAAGAACAGTGGTACGCGGGTCTTGGGACTGCCGCGACCGCGCAAGGCATTGCGCTGGAGAAAGTAACGGTATCGTGCTACTCACCTGCGGGTGGCGTGCTCATTTTTGCCGCTTCCGGGGAAGGAATTATGGGGTATCCGCTTGTTGCACGCTTTGATACGAAAACAGGGATGTTGCGAGAGGCTGTGTATACAGGTATTCGCGATGAAGAATTGACGGGCGCCCTTGCAACCTTTGGCCGCCGTGATGGTACAACCGTTCCGGTTATTGTGAATGGAGTAACCACGTTCACCTACGACTTTGTGAAGAATGTGTTTGAAGATGCAGAATAATAAAAACCATGACCAAATCTACCGCCCAAAAATTCTACCTCACCTTCCTCATCCTCCTCTTCGCAGGCACGGTTGGGTATGGGATTAATCTTTTGCGGCAAGGAGATTTATTTCCTGGATTTTTAGTACTAGAAAGGGATGAAGTGGCGGAGCGAGTTGAATACAAGGGGAGGGTTGCTGATTGGTTGTCGGATGCTCCAGTAGAGGGAGCTTTCATCCGAACTCTTGAGTCCGCGACATATAGCGAATCAATTCAGGGCGGTGAATTTACGATTGTAGCCGAAGAGGGTTCAGTTATAGAAATTAGCAAAGATGGTTACGCGAGAAAGGAGGTAGTCCTGCCTTATTCATCTGAAGTAAAAAATGATTTAGGCATCCTATCGATTGCTCCCGAGGGTAGGATTATGTATGTAAAGGATGATTCTGAGACTGGAAAAAGGAATATCTTTACATCAAATTTGGATGGGTCAGAAGAGGAAAGATTTATTAAAAAAGAAACAGATTTCGAGTATTTCGATGTTGTTATAAATGAGCCCTACAGTAAGCTAGTTTACAAGGCGCAAGATCCCAATAATAGAATCGATGGTTTTTACTACGTGATAAATACAGACGGAACCGAGGAAGATATTATAGCGAAACAAACTCCTCAAGGAGATTTCTATAAGTTCAAATTTTCTCAAAATGGAAAGGCTCTCGTCTATGAATATAGAGGAAGCGAGTATCAGATTTCTGAAGGACCAGAAGGAAGGCCTGGCTTGGGATACTGGAATGCACTCACGGGCGAGAAAGAGAGTACGATTGCTTATTTCGATTTTATAAACTGGTACAATATATCACCCGACGGTAGATATATTGGCGTCTACAGTATTACTGATACAAAAGAGCATACGATGGTAGTTTTAGATAACACAACGAATACAGTAGTAATGAAGGAGGTGGGGATAAATAGTTTCTTTTTCGCTGGTAACAATCTTTACTACAGTCTTAATTTGGGCAATGGCCGGACCTGGTTTGTTTTTGATCTTGAAAAAAGAGTTACCGTAAGTGTTCATGCGGAGGAGCCATCTTATTGGCAAACCTTAAGGGGTAGCGTTCTTCACCCGAGTGATGAAAATGGCAAAGCGCTTTTTCTAGAACCGGGATGGTCACTATCTGTAACCGATAAGGATAGATTGGTCGCAAACTCCATTGCTAAGATAGAATTGGACAACGCGTACCTTTTTGATTATCGCTGGGGTCCAGGAGCCAAGTATGCTCTTTTTAAAGTTAATGCTGGAGAGAAGGGTATATCTCTGTGGGCGATAGACATAAACACCGGAAAGTATAAAAAGATCATTGACGGGTTAACAGAATAGCAAAACGGAATGAATCTTAACTCTTCTCTTCAACTTGCTCCGCATGCGCTGAATCCTGAAAAGGTGGAGCGCGCCAATACCCGCGATGGATACGGGTATGGTTTGGTTGAGGCGGGGAAGGCAGACGAGAAGATAGTAGTGCTATGCGCGGACTTATCGGAAAGTACTCGTTCGGAATGGTTCGCCAAAGAATTTCCAAAGCGGTTCGTGCAGATGGGCGTTGCCGAATAGAATATGGCAACAGTGGCTTCGGGAATCGCCGCCACGGGCAAAACGGTATTCATTTCTTCCTACGCAACTTTTTCCCCTGGGCGCAACAACGAACAAATTCGTACTACGATTAGCTATAACTCCTGGGGCGCGAAGGCAGGAAAAGAAATTAGCGTAAAAATTGCAGGGGCGCACGCCGGTATTTCGGTGGGGCCCGATGGTGCGACGCACCAGGCGCTGGAGGATGTCGCGCTGATGCGGATACAGCCCGGCATGGTGGTTGTGGTGCCAACGGATGTACACGAGGCGAAGCGCGCTACGATTGCCTTGGCGCAAACTCCAGGGCCCGCCTACATTCGTTTTGGCCGCGCCAAGTACCCCGTGGTAACCACTGAAGAAACGCCGTTTGAGCTCGGCAAGGCGTACGTGTACGCGCAGGGCAAGGATGTAACGATTATGGCCAACGGCCCCCTCGTGCACGCTGCCCTCGTTGCCGCCGCTGAATTGGAAGAAGAGAACATATCGTGCGAAGTGATTAACTGTCCAACGGTAAAACCCTTGGATGGGGCGACGATTGAAAAAAGTGTGCGCAAAACGGGCGCCGTGGTTACCGCCGAAGAACACCAAGTAATGGGTGGCATGGGGAGTGCGGTTGCCGAGTACCTGGCCGGCAACTACGCCGTGCCGCAGGAGTTTATTGGCGTGCAAGACCGCTTTGGTGAAAGTGGAGAGCCGGATGAACTATTTGAGAAATTTGGTATGGGCGTAAGGGATATAAAAGAAGCAGTGAAGCGAGTGATAAAGAGGAAGAAATAATGAATACCAAGTACGACGTTATTACGATTGGTTCGGCAACACGAGATATCTACCTGGAAGGTCCCGCGTTTATTCCTATTATAGACAAAAGCTTTGAAACGGGAGCGGGTATTTGCGTAAACCTTGGTTCAAAGGTGGATGTAACCAAAATGCACCTGGCAACCGGAGGTAGCGCGCTCAACGCGGCCGTTACCTTTGCACGCCAGAGTTTGAAGACGGCCCTTATTGCGAAACTGGGGCGCGATGAGCACGCCGAGTCGGTGCGCCGTCGTTTAAGCGAGGAGGGGATTGCGGATGATTTTTTGCACGAACACGAGAAAGAGCTTACCGCCACATCCATCCTCATTCACTCTCCGGACGGGGAGCGTAGCATTTTTGTGTATCGGGGGGCATCATCACACTTAACTCCAGAAGAGGTAAATGTACCCGATGTACTTTCGCGTACCAAATGGATTTATATGACTCATATGGCGCAGGAAAGTAAAGAGGTATTCGAGGCTATTATGGCAGGGGCGAAGGAAGCGGGTGTGCGGGTTGCCATTAACCCCGGTTCTACCCAGTTAGATATGGGTGAGGCGCTCGTGCCATTGCTAAAGAATGTGAGCGTTCTATTTGTGAACCAAGAAGAAGCCGCAACATTAACCGGCGTAGACTACAAGGACGAGGCCGGAGTATTTGCGAAGTTGGACGAATGGGTTGAAGGTGTCGTCGTGATGACAAAGGGAAAGGAAGGGGTAGCGGTTTCGGACGGGGCGAAGCGCTACAGCGCGCCCACGCTTCCCGACGCGGGACTCGTGGACCGCACGGGCGCCGGAGACGCATTTGGCAGCGCGTTCACCTCGGTTATCGCCAAAGGTGGTACCATTGAGGAGGCAATTCAGCTGGGGAGCGCCAACGCGACGGGCGTGATTACGCAGTGGGGCGCCAACCAGGGGTTGTTGGGTGTGGATGACAGCGCGGACAAGTATGGAACATTGGATATTCGGGTAACGTCACTATCGTAACTATGCAAGGAACACTCCACGAAATTATGCGGGTTGAAGAGAGCGTGCTCGATGAACTGGACGCGGCACTGGATATTACGGGGCGAGGGCCGCGCAGCCGTGTTGACGAGGAATTAAACGCCCGCCTCGACGAGCGCTTAAATCGGTTGGGACTGGATCGTACCGCTACCGTG
>Ga0172380_10002541_pt1 | contig 27581 bp, 19 predicted proteins | sample Leawe162metaG_FD_119747 | JGI IMG/M metagenome (GOLD analysis project Ga0172380, IMG submission 119747) | Leachate microbial communities from a municipal landfill in Southern Ontario, Canada - Leachate well 162 metaG | ecosystem: Engineered > Solid waste > Landfill > Unclassified | place... | reverse complement strand
GCAGGGTCACAAGAGCCTTCTGGTAGTCCGTCGCCATGCCAACGCGGTACGCGCGACGTGGGCGAGGCTCAGTCGGGGCTCGGAACTGATCTGGGGTGATAGTCGAGAGCTGCTGCATGACAGCAGCAAGAACTCGAATACCTGGTGCAGTAACTTCGTTCAACAAAACGCTCTCCCGTGTAAAGAACTTGCTGTGTAACGCGACGATACCATGAAATCATCGCGTGTCTAATGATGATCGACCGAACTTTTACGGAGCAAAGGGGGTCGAACTAATACTTTTCCAGAACCCTCCGCTCGATCGCATCGAAGTCGTACTCTGGCGGGAAATGCTTCCTGAAGAGCCGCATGGCCGGCGTACGTGCGAATTCCTCGTTGCGCTCGGCATAGTGCATCGCGAGGATCATCTCTTCGGGCTCGCCGACGCAGTCAAGCGGCTTGAAACCCTCGAGGCCGAGCATCCGCCTGATAAGAGACGAGTGGCGCCTCTTGGCATAGATATTGGTACCGAAGATCTTAACAACCTCTTTCTTCGGCAGGAACGCCGCGAAGCATGCGAAGAGAAATATGCATTTCGGGCATTCGTTGCACCAGTAGGGCGTGCGCAGGAAGCGCTGCTCCACGCGGGAGAAGCAGAAATAGCTGTTGCAGCTCGTGACGCTGTATAGGTACTTCGGATACTGCACGAACTGACGCACGATCTCGAGCTCGCTGAAGTCGCGCAGAAGCGAACGCGTCGAGATATCCGGCGTGATGAAGCGCTGTATGTAGTCGTTCGTCATCTTCTCCGCTTCGGACGATTTGCACCACTGATGGTTCACGGACAGGCCCCGGTACGTGAGATTGCCGACGTCAGCGCTGCGCTCGTTCGAGAAGATGATCGAATCGTACCCGAGGAGCTCGGCGAGCAGGGTCGCTATGAAGGTGAATGTGGATACCGAAGGGTATGCGGCCGATACGCGATGCCAGGTCGCAATCACATTGATGCGCGGATCACGCCTGCGGGTGACGCGTATGGTCTTCGCGCCAACCAACTTCGCGATGCGCTCATGGGCGAGCGACGGAGCGTACGAGAAGAAGTCGAACGGCGTGCCGGCAGCCCGCAGCAGCTCCGCCGAGAGGATGGAATCCTTGCCCGCGCCGTTCAGGAGAAGGGAACGCGCCGGCGGGTTGAAGCTCGCGGGAGCAGGCGCTACTGCAGCAGCGTCATACGGAAACGCGATGAGGTCCGTGAAGTCCATCTTCATGTTGTAGAAATACTCTCCGAGCCCGTTCAGATAGAGCGAGTCCCAGAAGCGCGCCTGATCGCGGGTGAGGGCGAACCCCTCTATCCGTATGTTCTTCGTGGGGAAGACGGTCCAGTAGTTGATGCCGAGCATAAGGAGGAGCGCCTGGAGCGTCGGCTCGAGTACGGCCTTCGGCACCTTCCCCCACAGGTCCGGCGCAACGTCTTTCAGATAGAGCCGGTCGGTGTAGGTTGTTATTTTTCCGTTCCTGAACTCGACCTTGTACGTGAAGCTGATAATCGAACGGGCAGCATCTACGCTGTAGGTGCCGAATGTGAAGGATGAGACGCGAAGCATTTTCTTCAGTATACCGCCGTATGACGGTTTCTTAATTTGATCGGATGAAGCCGTAAGGCTTAGCATCAGCGCGCGGCGCCATCTTTGTTCGTGCTGCCTGCACGTTACGGAAGGTTCGTCGCAAAGGCTTCGCTGACGTATGAAGGCACAATGTCCCGTTGCTGGACGTGGGCGGTGCCATCGCGGACGAGTATCGTCTCGTCGACGATCTCCTGGAGTGCGGCGTTATGGCTTATCAGGAGCACGGTTACGCCGAGCGAACGGATGCCGTCCAGGATCTCCCGTATGAGAATGTCGTCGAGATTGTTGTCAGGCTCGTCGAGGATGATGAGCTGCGGTTTGCGCAGGAGGGCGCGAGCGATAGCTATACGCTGCTTCTGTCCGCCTGAGATAGCGACGCCGCGATTCCCGACATCGGCGTCATATCCGTCCTCGAGCCCGCAGATGAAATCATGGATCTTGCAGAGACGGCAGATAGCGATCATGGCGTCCTCGTCCGGATCGGCAAGCCCGTACGTGAGATTTTCCCGTATCGTCCCCGGGAACAGCAGCGGATCCTGAGGGAGCACCCCGATGGATGCGCGGTACGAAGAGAGCGCATACTTTTGCAGATCGCGACCGGCAACCAGTATCCGTCCCTGGTCGGGCGTATGGAGCCCGAGAAGGAGCCGTATGATCGTCGACTTCCCGGAACCCGACGCGCCGAAGATCCCGACGATGCGCCCTTCCGGTATGGAGAACGATACGTTCCTGAGAGAGAAGGAAGGGCCATAGCCGAATGCCACGTTCTCGAAGGTGATCGGGTACCCGCACGTATCCGCATGCGCATGCGCTGCCGGCGCTTCGGAACGTACCAGGAAGGGCGAAAGGCCCCTAAGCGACTCGGTGCCTTCGATGACGAGCGGCACGGTGAGCAGTACCGTCTTCACGTGGCTACTCAAGAGCGTGAGAGTCGCGTAGAAAGAGAGAATCGATCCAAGCGTCACGCTTCCTTGCATAACCTGCAGCCCTCCGACGATAAGCACGATGACGCTTCCGAGCGTCAGTATGTTGCTCTGAACGGCGCTATACACGGCGCCGAGCCACGCCATCTTCCAGCTCGCTTGCTGCAGGCTCTCGATATTCCGTTCCTGTCGCGCGAACTCGATGCGTTCGGCGCCCGAAAGCGCGATCAGCTCGTTAAACTTCAGCGTGAACGTGACTCCCTTGCTGAATTCTGCGTACCGTTCATGGAAATGCCGCGCCCGCTGCCGCAGCTTCCTGCCGATGATCCTACCGCCTGCATATAAGAGCGGGAGAACGACGCTCATGACGAGGAACAGGAGCGGGTTCAGATACGCAAGCACGAGAGAAAGGCTCGCGGTAACCAGCGCTGCAGGAAGGATCTGTGCCAGGAGCGCATTCGTCATGCGATCGATGCGCTCGGTATCGTGCACGATTCGGGAGTGCACCGCATCGAGGTCTTCTGTCGCGTAGAATGCCTGTCCGAGCGCGAGCGAGCGCTCCACGAGCCGCTTTCGCAAGGTAGAGATGATCGATTTGCTCGCCGTAAGCGTTCGGTGACGGTTCGCAAGCGCGAGAAGCGTGCCAGACGCAAGCAGCAGCGCCATGAGCCCGAGCCATCCGAGCAGCAGCGGAACATCACGTGTCGGGAGCACCTGGTCAAAGACATCCTTTATGACGAACGGGATCGGTACGAAGACAAGCATCGTCGCGAACGAGAGAAGAAGGCTCAAGACAACCTGCCTGCGTTCGTCCGCGATGTAGCCCATATAGGCGCGGACTGCAGGGTACCGCGCGTTGAACGCTCTGACCGCCGCGCGCGGCGACCGCAGGAACCGTACCGCGAACCGGACAATGCGTACTGGCAGCATATGGCTCGTCAGCGACGAGGCTATGTGCTTGACGGTTCTCGTTAGCAGGTGCAGGTCATGGACGGGGACGAGTCGCCAGCGCCTCTGATAATTAGTCGCCCACGCCAGGAGATTCCTTAGGTCGCCATTCCGGACGGACCAGATGATGTCTCTCGAGAAGTGTCGGAGGCGGACCGTCCCTTCAGGCTGGTGCACCCGCCCTGATGTTCCTTCGAGGTATCGCCGAATGGCTTCGGAAAAGTCGACGCCAGCGAAACGGGCGAGAGAGAACCACGCGTGCGTGCGCAGGTCCGCCTCGACGAGGTAGTACGCTTTCGTCCCTGGCGTATGCATGAATGTGAAACTGCAAAAGCCATTGAAGCAGAGTGCCTTGCCGATTCTCTCAAGCTCCTTCTCGAGCACCGTGTCCGGCGCGTATTCGCGCACAGCCGAGACGCCGAACTCGTTGTCCATGTTCCGCACGACCTTCGCGGGAGCGGCGGCAATCAGCGCGCCGTTACGATAGAGCGCCTCAACGGATATGTTCTCTCCAGCGATGTAGCTTTGCAGGAGCAGATCCTTGCGCCGCGTGGGAGAGATGGACGAGAACGCCTTGCGCAGGGACTGTTCGTCAGAACAGTAGTATATGCCTTTCCCGCCGCCGCTCCGGTCGACCTTGAGGAGGAGAGGAAACGGGACGGCAGTTGCCGTTTTCCGTATGTCGCTCGTCCCGTCATGGATCGCGAACGGCGGAGTCCGCAGCCCCTTGGCTTCGCTCAGACGCGAAAGAGCCGCTTTCGAGCCGGCGAGCGGACGGTACGCGGCATCATGAACCGGCAGCATCCACGCCTCGTCCTCTCCGAAGTGATCGTTCGCGACACGCAACGCGTCGTCGTCGGTGAATACGATCCAGTCATAGGAACCGGTCCGCGAGAGCGCGACGAGCTCGCGAATAAATAGTGTGGGATCTTCCGTGTTCGCTGGATGCCACGCGCGGGCATACCTGCTCTTAAGGAGCCATGACTGCGGCGAACAGTATGATTCGATCGTACAGACGCCGGAGCGGGCGAACAGGCCCGGTATCTCTCCGGACGTGTCGCCATCTTTGTAGCCGACGAGGAGTATGCGATAGGGAGAGGACATGGAAAGTCGCCGTACGCTGGATTATACTATCTTCATAGGAGTTTCATACTTCGCGAACGCTATGACCCAGCACTCAGGCGCCCGCGCATACTTTCGCGAGAAGCGCATCACGCTCATGGGGCTCGGGCTCCTCGGCCGTGGTGTCGGGGATGCCGAGTATCTCGCCTCGTGCGGGGCAGATCTCCTCATTACGGACCTCAAGACGGAGAGCGAGTTGGCGCCGTCGCTCGCGCGCCTAGCGAAGTACCCGAACATACGCTATACGCTCGGGAAGCATACGCTCGCCGACTTCAGGGATCGCGATCTCGTCGTGAAGGGTGCCGGCGTACCGACCGATTCTCCGTACGTAATCGAGGCGCATCATCAGGGAATCCCGGTCCGCATGAGCGCGGACCTGTTTGCCGAGCTTTCCGGCGTACCGATAATCGGCGTGACGGGTACGCGCGGAAAGACCACGACTGCGTTCCTCATCAAGGTTATTCTCGACCAGGCCCGGATACCGGCGCTGCTTGGCGGAAATATCCGCGACGTATCCACGCTTGCGCTCCTTGATCACGCATCCGCAGCGCGGTTCGCGGTGCTCGAGCTTGACTCATGGCAGTTGCGCGGCTTTCGCGCCCAGAAAGTAAGTCCTCATGTGGCGGTGTTCACGACCTTCTATCCGGATCATCTCCGGTATTACCATAACGATCTCGATGCCTATCTTGCGGACAAAGCCGCCATCTTTCTTAACCAACAGCCTGGAGACGCGCTCATCGTCGGCCCGCAGGCGCTCCCGGTACTGGAGCGCTCGTATCCTGATGCAGCGCGCAGGGCCGTTCGCGCACAAGGACAGGCGGTCGCGGGGTGGAGTCTCCGCACGCCCGGCACGCAGTACCGGGATAACGCCGCATGCGCTCGCGAAGCGGCGCTCGCGTTCGGCATCCATGACGACGAGATCCGTCCTGCGCTCGAGTCTTCCGCGCCTGTCTCTGGGCGTCTTGAGCTTGTCCGTATGGTAGACGGGGTGAGCGTCTACAATGACGCCATGGCAGTAATCCCGGAGGCGACTATCGCTGCCATCGAGGCGCTTTCCGGCCAGCCGCTCATTCTCATCATGGGGGGAGGCGAGAAGGGCAATGCGACGCAAGAGCTCGTTGCGCAGGCGAAACGGCACGCGAAGCGCGTGGTGCTTCTTGCTGGCAGCGGTACGCAGTCAATCACGCGGTACTTTCCCGACGCCCCCGTGCACGCGACCCTCGAAGCGGCCGTCGCCGACGCGCTTTCCGCAGCGGACCCTGGCGACACCGTCCTGTTCTCTCCGGCGTTCTCGTCCCGCGGGATGTTCCGCGACGCGTACGAACGCAACGATCGCTTCATGGCCGCGCTACCTTCATGAGATCCGAAATCGATACCGCTGCCAGGCTGCTCTGGGACTATCTGCGCTTCCCGCAGCCGCTTGTTGCGGCGGATGCTGTTCTCGCGCTCGGCTCGAACGCGATCCGGGTCGGAGAATATGCGGCAGACCTGGTCAGGCAGGGCTATGGCCGATACCTCATCGTCTCAGGCGGCAACGGCGCTGATTCGGTCTTCACCCGACCCGAAGCGGACATCTATGCTGATATCGCACGCACGAAGGGGATTCCGGACGATCGAATCCTCGTCGAGCGGGCATCCGTCAATACGTCGGAGAATATCGCGTTCACGCGAGCGCTGCTTGAAGAGAAGGGGGTTGAGGTCCGGTCGCTGATCGTGGTGCAGAAACCGTACCTGGAACGGAGGGTCTTCGCCACGTTCCAGAAACAATGGCCTGAGGTTTCGTGTATCGTCGCGTCCCCGCCCATACCGTACGAAGGGTATGCGAAGGATGAGGCGTCGCGCGACCGCCTCGCGCAGTACATGATGGGCACGCTGTATCGCATCAAGGCGTATCCGTTGCTTGGGTATCAAGTACCGCAGGAGATACCGGATGCTGTCGAACATGCGTATGCGCTACTGTATCGGCAAGGCTACACAACGTACGTCACTAAGGAGCACGCATCGGGTCAGTAAAAAGTATGAGCCGAAATAAGACGAAGAGGCGCAAAAGCACCTCTTCGTCTTTCTTTGCTCCGCACGCTGAACGAAGTTCGAACCTGTTCTGTATAAAAGAAAGAGCCCCGGAGAAAGGAGGTTTGGGACTCCTCCTAACTCGGGACTCGGCTTCGTTCAGAGACCGTCAGTGCCAGCTCGGATCTCAGCGAGCGCTTCGCCGCTAATCAGACCGTCGATGTGGTCCATCCGGGCCTTCTCAACCCTGTCATCGTGTCTGGTGGGGTCGGACGAGAGGTGCTTGGCGGCCTTGTGGACATTCTCGCTCCTGATCTCGAGCCAGCCACTGACACCCAGGATCTGCGGTGGCAGTGTTTGCGCGAGTTCAGTCACGATGCCCTCGATGTAGTTGTGGAAGGCGCAGAGCTGCGAAGGTCGCAGGTACTCCCTCAACTCCAGCTCCAACTTCCTCGCATCGAACGGATCAAGTTTGACGCGAATGGTCGCCGGCTTAGACGAACTCTTGCCGGTGATCATCCAGGGCGACCCTGCGATGAATTTCTCCACTGCCGGAACCATCAGATTCAGCAAGCGAGGATTGCGCGCGATAAAGCGCGTGTCGGCGAAGCTGAAGAGGATCTTGGCATGCACACGGCACTTCTTGAACCAGTCATTTGCGGTCTCCATAGGAGAACCTCCATCAAGCTAAAGGGCGTTCTTACCCGAAGGAAGAATGCAACTACCTAGTGAAGTTGTCAATTCGCACGCGATAGGTTCGGCTGCTACTCCTAAACGCAAAGCAGCCTTAGAGTATAAGGCTGCTTTATTTTGCTCCGCGGGTAGGATTCGAACCTACGACCAATCGATTAACAGTCGACCGCTCTACCGCTGAGCTACCGCGGAATGCATCGTACGAGCTCAGTGAGCACGAACTAGGCCATTCTAGCCGAAATCCACCATTCAGCAACCACGGCCATTGCTATACTGAGAGCATATCCCTCTAACCAGCTCTCCCTATGCTTACCCTTTACGTAAAAACCGGCTGCGGCTTCTGCGCCAAAGTGCTCCGGGCAGGCGAAGAGCTGGGTCTCACCTTCAACCTGAAGAACGTCGCTGATCCCGCAATTTCAGCGGAGCTCGCCGCCCGAGGAGGGAAGCGCCAGATGCCGTACCTCGTAGACGAGGAACGGGGGAAAGAGATGTACGAATCGGACGATATCGTGGAGTACCTTCACCAAACCTTTACCGCCTCTGTGTAAACTTACATAACAAGCACGAGGCTCGCTTATACGCCAAGGCTAACCGAACACCATCATGGAAATTCAATTCAAGGGTACCAATTATGAACTTCCAGCGCATATAAGCAGACTCGCTCAAAAGAAGATAAGCACCCTGAGGAAATACATCGGCAAGCTCGACGAGACCGCACAGGCGTATGTCGAGCTCGGGAAGGAGACCGAAGCGCATGCATCTGGCCGCATCTGGCGCGCGGAGATCAACTTCGATCTCGATGGCGTCCGCTTCCGGGCGGTTGCGCTCGAAGAGAGCATCGAAGTCGCGATCAACAAGGCAGTGAACGAGCTCGCTGCCGAGGTCCGGAGCGCTCAGAAGCGCAAGCAGGATCTCGCCCGCAGGGGAGGCGCGACGATCAAGTCGTTCCTGCGCGGATTCAGCTCCTAGAGCGCATTCCAGCCAGCGCGTCCCAGCTCCTCGTAGTCCGTCTCTTTCTTTCCCTCGGGAACCACGCGTTCAGGAACGAACGAGCTTCCGTCATAGAACGCGGAGACTATCTTCACGCGCATGGTCTTCCCGTCCTTCTCCATATAGAAATGTGTGCCAGGAGACTCTGCGTACGCGCGGTACGTGTTCCAGTTCGTCTTCGCGTTACCATGAAGCGAGAGCTTCCCGTCTTCCTTCCTGATCTTCCCGGAGAATGTCGCCAGGGCTTCGTCCTGCGGGACGGCTTCGATGTCTCCCGCCTCGAACGCAGGCAGCATATCCGCGAGAAGCTCTGCCCCTATCTGCACGAGACGCGGACGAAGCTCACGCGTGGTCTCGTTGGAATCAATCGCAACTTCTCTTGTTGCTAGCAGGTCTCCGGCATCGAGCTTGAACGCCATCTGCTGGATAGCGACGCCGGTTACCGGGTCTCCATTGAGGAGCGCTGCCTCAACAGGGGAGGCGCCACGGTATTTCGGAAGGAGCGAGTAATGGATGTTGATGACGCCCTGCGGGAACGCATCGATAAGGGCTTGGGGAAGTATCTTGCCGTACGCGACCACGACCGCATACGCGCATCCATATGAGCGGAGCTCCTCGATTGCTTCCGCATCTAGCGTCGAGGGCGTAAGGACCGAGAGATCGCGCTCGAGAGCCCAAGCCTTGGTCTCGCATGGCGTGAGCGTAAGGCCGCGCCCCTTGGGCGCGTCAGGCGATGTCACGACCGCTCTGGGCACGAATCCGCGCGCAACGAGCAGCGCGAGCGTATCGCGCGCCACGTAGGGCGTGCCGAAGAACAGGAACGGCTTATGCATCGTCATGGTTGCGGTGTATCTCGACGATGTCGTCTGCGTGGTCGATGAAGAGGATGCCGTCGAGGTGGTCGGTCTCGTGCTGGAATATCTGCGCGAGGATGCCGCCTCCGCCGCGTTCGAACGCGGAGCCGTCCGTGTCCCGGGCGCGCACGGTAGCGCGTTCGAATCGTCTGGTCTTCCCGTATATGTTGCGCACCGAGAGGCACCCTTCGTCCATCTCGAGCTTGCGCCTCGAGGTCCGTACGAATGCCGGGTTTATATAGACGCCGACATCGGCAGCGAGCGCGGGCTCGCCCTCAGGCGGCGGCGGTACGATGCGATCGTACCGGACGATGAATATGCGGTAGGGGATACCTATCTGCGGAGCGGCGAGCGCGACGCCGTCAGGCTCCTTATCGAGCGCGGTAGCCATATCGGCGATGATGCCTCTAAGCTCGGGCGTAGCAAAGAGCTCTTCGGGGACAGGAACGGAGACCTTCCGAAGGACCGGTTCGCCGTTCTGGACAATGGAGGACATACGGGGACTATAGCAAAAAAGAAAGAACCGACCATGAGGCCAGTCCGGAAAGGTCTGTATGAGCAGGGCCAGGGTGGCGCCGCCAGAGCAACCAGTCTAACGAGGCATCGCTTTACCCGAAGGCGTGCGGAGCACGTGTACTGATTGTCTGACGGCGCCGCACAAAGCGGATAATCTCCCAATCTCCACTCGGCAAAGCGGGCTACGGCTGAAGGAATGAAAGCCGTGCGCGCGACCTGGCAGCAATGCGTAACTGCTGCCTGTGAGTTGTATCACTGCAAAGAATCAGGGTCAATGAGAACGCGTATCGAAAGCGGAAGGCTTGAGAGTTTCCCTGAAAGCTCCATATCCGGCCACGCGCCTTCCGGGAGCGAGAGCACCCAGTTGCGTGAGTAGCGGTCGTTTCCGCGCGCCCGGTCCGGCATGCGCGAGATCGGATACGAGGAGAGGCTGTTGATGTGCGTGTCTGCAGCATCGAGCTGTATTTGTGTGCCGACGCACGCGAGCGTGATGAGCGTGCCGAACGGCGGATAGCCGAGTATCTTCCTGAGCGCTGTTTCCTCCGCGAAGAACTCTTCGATCTCAGGGTCAACGGCCGCCGCAAGCGCAGGCTCGTCGATACGCCTCGTCGCGGCGATGGTCTCTTTCGCGCGATCGCGCAGCGTGAGCAAAAGACGCAGGAAGCGCTCGCGGCTCCTCCAGAAGGGAAGCGCGAGCAGGCTGTCCGCGGACGCGACGCAGGCGAGCTCGAGTCCGTCCTCGAGCCATGGCAGCAAGACCTCGGTCCCGATCGCTATGGTGCCAGGCTCTTTCATGAGGAGCGCCGCCTTCCTCGCCTGGGCTGGCGTGCGGATGGTGTCGGTATCGAACCGCACGAGTACGGCATCCGGGAATGCCTCAGCCAGCTCTTCGGCGACGCGCTCGACGCCGATACCAAGCGGAAGCAGGTTCCAGCTGCCGCATGCGTCACAGATCGCATCTGCATCGAGCACGGTCTTCCCGTCGCTGGTCCGTAGGACCCGTTCTCCTTTCTCGGTGGCGAGCGTAAGCGCGCGGCCTTCCTTATCCCGTACGCTCGCTCCGCAGGTACGGCATACAACTGCAGGTGCATAGCCGCGTCGTGCGGCGAATACCGCGACACGCCCATCCTTCGCAAGCACATCGGCGATACGCGCTCTTAGCGGCTCCGGTACTGCAAGGAACGTCGCTCCTTGCTTCTCTCCTTCCTCCTTTACGTCGAGCACCGCAATGCTGCCGAGTCCTTCTGAAGAGAGCGGAGCTTCGGCCCGGTATTCGAGCGGCAAGGGGAAGTCGCCGAGCGTAAGCGGGAGGTTGCGAGCACGGGCGAGCTCGGTGATCGCACGGACCATGTCGAGGTATGGACGCTTCTGGAAGCGATACGTGCCTGCGCTCGCTCGCTCCACGATGACCTGCCCGAGGGTCGTGATCGGCACGAAGCTGAATGCCGGCGTTGCTATCACGAGACCAACCGCATCCCGCGCATCCTCAAGCATCGCTTCGCGCTTGGCGGGCGGTATCGCACCCGAGAGCACGAGCGGCTTCATATCCTTGAATGCGTTCTTGAGCCGCGCGACCTCGGCGAGCGTAGGCGCGATAAGGAGCGTCGCGCCTGTCGCGCGCTCTATCTGCTCTCTGTACGCGTTTCGGCGCAGCATCGCGGGCGCTTCAACCGTATCGAGCGAGAACCCTGCGCCTTCTTGGAACGCTTCAGGAAGTTCCTCCGGAAGCATGCCTTCAAGAAGCTGGGAGAGTGCGGCGCCTACGCTTGTTGCGTGATAGAGCGCGGTCTCGCGCACTGCCTCGATAAGCGCGGGAGGCAGGGTGCCGATCTCTTCGAGGTCTCCGGAGAGGGAGAAGTCTGCCTGCTTAAGGCGTGCCTTGGCCTCGAGCACGTCCGTCACGGACACGACGATGCCGCGTACCCGCTTCTTCCGGAGCGGTACGGAGACGAGCGCACCCGGAGCAAGCGAAAGCGGGGTCCTATATGAGAGCGCGCCCGGAGGAGCTCCTTTGGAAAAAGGGATGACGTCGACTACGTACATGCCCCTACTCTACACCCGCTCGTATGAAAGCTAGATGGATTCAATCTTCGCGCCTATAGCTTGGAGGCGAGGCACGAGGTCCTCGTATCCGCGATGGATGTTGTAGACATTGCGGAGTGTGGACGAGCCGCTCGCAGCGAGCATACCGATAAGGAGGATGGTCGCAGGACGCAGTGCCGGCGGCGCGACGATCTCGGCACCCTTCAGCCTGCGCTTCCCGGTTATCTGGATCCGGTGCGGATCAAGGAGTAGCGTGGTCGCGCCGAGGCGGTCGAGCTCGGTGTAATAGATGGCGCGCTTCTCGTAGACCCAGTCATGAATGAGGGTGTCGCCCTCGGCCTGGGTCGCGATAACGGCGAAGAAGGGAAGGTTGTCGATGTTGAGGCCCGGATACGGGCGCGCGTGGATCTTCTCGGGAAAGGCGACGAGGTCGGACGGCTCGATATGGATATCAGCGAGCTTCGTGATGCCGTTCTCGGATATGCCGGCATCGGTCACGGAGAACGAGAGCCCCATCTTTTCGAGCACCGCGAGTTCTACCTCGAGGAACTCGATCGGCGCATTGCGGATATGGAGCGCCGAGTGCGTGGTTGCCGCAGCTGCGATGAAGAACATGGCATCGATCGGGTCCTCGCCGATCGAGTAGGTGACGTCGGTACGGATGTCCTTCTTTCCGGTAACAGTGAGCGTGGTCGTGCCGATGCCGGAGATCTCGACGCCGAGCGCCTCGAGGAACCCGCACACTTCCTGGACCTGGTAGTTCGCGGACGCATACTTGATGACGCTCGTCCCTTCGATGCCAGCGGCAGCGAAAAGGGAATTGATGGTCGCGGTGTCGCTCGATTCGTAGAGCACGATCTCCGTGGGAGCAAGGCCGTCATGCGTCACCTGGAAGCGGTCGCTGAGGGTCTCGATCGAGACGCCGAACTTCTCGAGTGCCCAGAGGTGCGGACGGACGCTGCGCTCGCCCAAGGTGCAGCCTCCCGACTGCGGAATGTCGAAGCTGTTGAAATGATGCAGGAGGGAGCCGATGAACATGAGGATGCTGCGGGTGCGGACCGCAGCCGCGCTGTCGATCGTTTCGAGCGAGATGGTCTCAGGCGTATTGATGACAAGGTCTTTCTCCTGCCACTCGACCGAGACGCCGATGGAGCGGAGCACCTCGATCAATCGGTGAACCTCTTCGATCTTGGGGACCCTGCGCAGCGTGGTCGTTCCCTTATTAAGGAGCGACGCAGCCAATAGCGCGACTGCGCCGTTCTTCGAGCAGTTGGTCACGACGGTTCCGGACAGGGTATAGCCGCCCTCGACGACGAAGCTGCTTTCCTCGTTCTTTGTCATGGAGGCAATTATACATAGAAAATCGTCGCTGGGGGCGGGGAGAGCGCGTACAGCAGACGCCCTGTTTTGAGCCCTTTCTCAATACGCGGTATAGTACGGACCACATGTCATTCTTCTCTCCGCGCATCGGCATCGATCTCGGCACGACGAACGTGCTCGTGTTCGTGCCTGGGAAGGGCGTCGTCCTCAATGAGCCGTCCGTGGTCGCGGTCTCGACCGAGAACAACAAGGTGCTCGCCATCGGCACGGAAGCCAAGGCGATGATCGGTCGCACGCCGGACTCTATCAAGGCATACCGTCCCATGAAGGATGGCGTCATCGCTGACTACCGCGTGACCGAAGCGATGCTCCGCTATTTCATACGGAAAGCGCTCGGCCGCAACATTTTCAAGCCGGTCGTGCTCATCTCGGTGCCCGCAGGCGTGACCTCCACCGAGAAGCGCGCCGTTATCGAGGCAGCCGTGAAAGCGGGAGCGTCCGATGCGTACGTCGTGAAGGAGCCGATCCTCGCTGCTATCGGCGCAGGTATCCCGATCCAGGAAGCGCTCGGCCGCATGGTCGCGGATATCGGCGGCGGCACGATCGACGTGGCCGTGATCTCGCTCGGCGGCATCGTTGCGTCAACATCGGTGAAAGTCGCAGGCAACAAGCTCGACCGTTCGGTCATCGACTACGTGAAGAAGCAGTACAACCTCGCTATCGGGGATAAGACCGCGGAGGAGATCAAGATCCAGATCGGTTCGGCCGTGCTCGTCACGGAGGAGCTCGCGATGTCCATCAAGGGACGCGACCTCGTCTCGGGGCTCCCGCGCACGGTCGAGCTCAAGACCAACGAGGTGGTGCAGGCCATGAGCAGGGAACTGCGCGAGATGATGAATGCGGTTAGGAAGGTGCTTCAGGACACGCCGCCTGAGCTCGCGTCCGACATCATCGACAACGGCATCATCCTTACCGGCGGAACGAGCCAGCTCAGGAACCTGCCCGAGCTCGTCTACCGTCGCACCGGCGTCGAGGCGAAGCTTGCGCCGGATGCCTATTATTGCGTCGTGCGCGGCACCGGCATCGCGCTCAAGCATTTGGATACGTATAAGAAGAGCATCATCAGCAAGAAGTAGGCTTGATATAGGAAAGGAAAAAGGGCCCCGACGCGCGAGCGAAGGGGCCCTTTGAAGATCATGTCCGTGGCCGGAAGGGTATCCCGAGCACCAAGACCGTGATCTGCTGGAGGAGGAAGACGACCGGCGCAAGCGCTGTCATAATCGTCCATCCGGAGACTGGGCCGAGGTTGAACAGGTAGATGATGCTCCCGATGAGGAACAATGCCCACGCGACACGCGGCTCGCCATCTGGGTTGCCCCACAGCATCTTGAAGAGCGGAATGCTCCCGATGCTGACGGCGATCATACACCCGACGATCGTTGCCTGCGGCCCCAGGAAGAGACCGGAAACCGCTGCGGTGACCGCAATCGCGATCACGAGCTTCTCGATCCTCGACCAGGCTGGCGCCGGACGTCGGCAGACGATCAGGAAGATCGCGATGATGCCGATCTCGTAGGCGATCACTTGCGGCGCGACCTGCCCCTGCACCAGCATCGCCACCAAGGTCACGGTGTTCGCGACCAAGAAGACGAGCCAGCTTCTCTTCGCTGTCTGTTTTCCTTGCTTGAGAAGCCCCCAGATATAGGGGACGTACGCGCCGATCGAAAGCACGAGCGGCAGTGCATTCACTATCGTTTCCATCCATATACCTGGGGTTACCCAGCTCCCAACGTGAAAGGTCTAGTCGCTATGTATTATAAGTGCTATAAGCAGAAATGTCAATGTCTCAGTAAGAACACTTTTTTCATGAAGCCCTTATTCTCTGCTACTATTCCAATCACATGGAACTCATCCGCGAATTCAGCCGGATCGGGAAAGACGATGCTGATATAGCGGGCGGGAAAGGCGCGTCCTTGGGCGAGATGACACAGGCAGGCATACCGGTGCCTCCTGGATACGTGGTGCTCTCCGCTTCGTTCGAGCGGTTCCTCGAGGAGACGGATCTCAACGTCGAGATCGACGCCATCCTCGCGACGGTCAGCCAGGACCAGATGCATACGGTTGAGCATGCGTCCGAGCACATACAGAAGCTCATTCTCGAGGCGACCATGCCTGAGGACATCAAGGTAGAGATCATGAGCGCGTTCGATGTACTCGGAACCGAGTTCGTCGCCGTGCGCTCGTCTGCAACTGCGGAGGACAGCGCGTCCGCCGCATGGGCAGGCCAGCTCGATACCTATCTCAACACGACGAGAGACATGCTCCTCGAGAAGGTGCAGGAATGCTGGGCATCCTTGTTTACGCCGCGCGCTATCTTCTACCGGTTCGAGAAGGGGCTCGATACGCACAAGATCTCGGTTGCGGTCGTGGTGCAGAAGATGGTGAACAGCGACGCTGCCGGCATCGCGTTCTCTGTGCATCCGGTAACCGAAGACCGCAACCAGCTCATCATCGAAGCCGGGTTCGGGCTCGGCGAAGCCGTGGTCTCAGGACAGATAACGCCGGACTCGTATGTCGTTACGAAAGAGCCGCGCGCCATCATCGACAAGAACATATCCGAACAGGCACAGGGACTCTTCAGGAAAGAGGGAGGCGGGAATGAGTGGCGGAATACCGGCAACGGGCACGAGCAGGTGCTCTCTGACGAGCAGATACTCGCGCTCTCAGAGACGCTCGTCGGAATCGAGAAGCATTACGGGTTCCCGGTTGATACGGAATGGGCGATGGAGGGAGCTGAGATCTTCATCACGCAGTCGAGGCCGATCACGACGCTTTCGGACATCACGAGCGCATCTGAGCATGAGACGGATACTGGCATCGTTGCAGAATACGGCCTTGATCGTTTGGCTTGGACCTATAAGGGCTTCCACGGCGTTCTCCATACGTTTTTCCCGGTTGGACAGACTGGATCCGCAATGAAGGGATTCTTCGGAGACAGCACAGCCATGATCGTCTTCTTCGTGAAGGACGATTACGTCCATTGGTATTGGAACGATGCAGACCTCACGCGTATCCGAGAGTCGTTCTTCGCGCGTCTCAAGGAGAATCCGGAGTACCTTGCGGAACTCGAGAAGGATTGGAACGAGCGTATCGACCGTTTCGAAGAAGCCCGGAGCAGCATTGATGCCGCTGATCTCTCGTCGCTTTCAGACGAAGAGCTCGCGACACTCTATGACAGCTTCTACAGCGCCTATGTCGACCAATTCTCCTGCTTTATGGCGCTCGGCGATGTGGTCTCGATGCATGCGGACCGCTATCTCGTGCCTGAGTTCGAGAAGGCGCTCGGCGACGATTTTGCTTCGGTGTTCCCGAAGCTCGTAACCACGAGGCATCTTTCTTTCGTTGAGGAAGAGGCGATCGCTCGCGGAGCATTCCTCGACACGCTTAAGGAAGGGAAGGAGTTCGATAAGAAAGCGCTTGAAGCCCATGCTAATAAGTTCTTCTATATCCAGAACAACTACGCGAAAGGCATCCGGCTGTCAGCTGATGACTTTGAACAGCTAATCAGGGAGGACATCGAGAAAGGCGTAGCTGCTGCGACCGATCTGCGCGACGAACGGCTCAAGGAGCTCCCGAGCCTCATCGAGAAATATAATCTTACCGACTGGCAGAAGACTCTGCTGCAGGTCATGGACGAGTTCTTCCGGTACCAGGACACCAGGAAGAAGTACGTCCTGATCTCTAACTATTATCAGCTTCAGTTTCTCAAGGAAGCAGAAAGGAGAAGCGGCATCCCGTTCAAGGAGCTCCAGTATTCGATATATCCTGAATTCCGTGAGGCACTGATGGGAACGATAGACAGAGATACGCTGCGCGAGCGGCAGTCCGTAAGTGCAGCGCTGTATCCAGGCGACGAGTACCGGATAGTTTCAGGAGAGGAGGCGGATAAGGCGCTCGCGTTCTTCCAACGCAAAGGGGATCAGACGGAACTCAAGGGGATGGTCGCGTCGCCCGGAAAGGTAACCGGACGCGTGAAGAAAGTTCTCAAGATCCATGACATGGCCAACATGGAAGAGGGCGACGTGCTCGTATCCTCGATGACCCGGCCTGAGATGGTCCCGGTCATGAAGCTCGCATCTGCAATCGTGACTGATGAAGGGGGCATCACTTCGCACGCGGCGATTATCTCTCGCGAGCTCGGCATCCCGTGCGTCATAGGCACGAAGATAGCGACGCAGATGCTGAACGATGGCGACCTCGTTGAGGTGGATGCCCATACAGGCATCGTGCGGGTTATTCGGGTCGATGAAGATATTCAAATAGATGTCCGGGAGAAATGGTCCGTACTCGCACGCGACTACAATTCGTACTATCTGCGAAGCCATATCTGGACCGTCGGCATCAACAGTCCTGGCGACGTGATCGATGAGTTGAAGGGCCTTACCGGCGCGCTAGCGATGCGTTCGAGGAAAGGAGAGATCGATTACCTGTACCGGCCATCAGAATGGAAGAAGATGCATGACATCCTCGTGTCGCTTCTGGAGAAGGACATCCTCAGGCTGCGCGGGATCATCACGATGACGAACGAGTACGCAGAGGCTGCGGTGCAGCGTGGCAAGGAGATATGCGATCTCGATCTCGTCCAAGTGACGGATGCAGAACTGCTCGCGCATCTCAAGGAGCTGGCGTCGCTACAGATGGGCATCTACGCGCGCGGTGTCCTTTTGCCGCTCCTTGATTTTGACGAGCAGTCCTTCATCGAGGAGCGCGTCCGGGCATTCCTCACAGAACATGTTCCTGCCGAGATGGTCGACGAGTACTTCCTCGCAATCACCGCTCCTTCGGAAGAATCATTCGCGCTCCAACAAGAAAAGGAACTGCTCCTCCTCGCATCTGCCTGCGACGAGGATAGTGCGCTTCGAGACGCGGTCACCGGAGGGACGATCGACGATGCGCTCGATGCGGTACAGAAGGATCATACCGATTTCTACTCTTCGCTCGAGACGCATGCCTCACGGCACTTCTGGGTCTATTACTCATACGCAGGACCTGCATATACTCCGAAGGAGTTCCTCGGGCTCATCCGCGACATACTGGCGAACGACGCGTCCTCGCCGCGCGAGAAGCTCGCGAAGATCGAGCACGAGCGTACCGCTGACGCAGCTCGGAAGGAGAAGATACTCGCAGAGCTCGCTCCGGATGCATTCCATGCCGAGCTCCTGTCGGTTGCAGGCACATTCGTCTGGGCGAAGCCGAGGCGGAAGGACTACCAGTCCCATCTGTATTTCTATCTCATCGACGGTGTTCTCGCCGAGATAGCGAAGCGGCTCCATGTTTCAGTGCTTCAGGCCCTCTCATGTCCGATCGATATGCTCGAGGCTGCGCTCAAAGCAGGAACTATAGATACAAAAGTTCTCGATTCTATATATGACCATCACGTCGTCGTTCCTGAAGGAGAGGATGTGAAGCTTTACTATGGCGAGACGCTCGACGAGATCACAGGTTCGATCCAAGAGGATGTGACGAAGGATTATACGGGACTCGAGGAGCTCACCGGCACGATGGCCTGCGGCGGCACGGCGTCCGGCATCGTCCGCATCATCAACAAGCCGGAAGACATGCAGAAGATGGAGCAGGGGGACATTCTCGTGTCAGTTGCGACAACGCCGAGCATCGTTCCTGCGATGCAGAAGGCGGCTGCCTTCATCACTGACGAAGGCGGTATCACGTGTCACGCAGCTATCGTCGCGCGCGAGATGAAGAAGCCCTGCATCATCGGAACGAAGATCGCGACGCAAGTACTGAGGGATGGCGATACGGTTACGATCGACGCCAACAAGGGAATCGTCCGCGTCATAGAGCGTGCTGAACCTCCGGATTTTAGATCAGCCCCACCGGTCCCTGCGGCTGGTGGGGCTATCGTTCTCTCGAAAGTATACGGCCGGGAGAAGCCTCTTTTCTACTTCGCCTTGTGGCAGGCGGACGACAAGAGAGGTATTAAGGAGTATCTCAATGAAGACCTCACGCATGATCTCTTCATCGTACCGCCACCGGGTGTGAGCGGTAGTATCTGGTACTCGAATGAGGAGTTCGAACGACTTGCGATGCTCGCACTCGTAAAGATCAACGAGTCGGATGAATTCGCAGAAGCATTAGTGGCGCATGTTCGCCGGTACTGGGAACTTCTGGTCCCGTACCTGGTGGAGAAGAAACGGTGCTCTACAGCTGACGAGATGTACACGTATTACCAGAACCTCGTGGAGTTCTGGATGCCCATGAACTCGATATTCTTCACGCTTCCGGATAGGCCGGGCATCAGACCAATCTTCAAGGAGGGAATCCTCGCTGTCCGTGAGATAACACAGGAATATACGGAGGAGATGCCACGCGTATTCAGCGACTTCTTTACCATGCGGTTTCCGGAGATCGCGCATCTTGGCTACTATGCAACGCCCGAAGAAACCGTACGGCTCGACAGGGAACTAGAGCCGGAACTCCTTGCAGAGCTTGAGAGGCGCGCAAAGGATGGCTGCTTTATGTTCGAGGGCGTTATCTATCCGCTCGCGATGCTTGATACGGTGCTGGGCGAGCATGGTGTGGCGCTTGAGAAAATAGAAGTGGGAGGCATGACGCGGCTTACGGGCCAGATTGCTTATAAAGGCAATGCCACAGGTCCAGTCTGCCTCATTCTTTCGAAAGCCGATGCGAAGAAAATGAAGAAGGGAGACATTCTCGTCACTCCGATGACCAATCCTGACCTCGTTCCTATCATGAAGCTAGCGGCTGCAATTGTGACCGACGAAGGCGGCATGACTTGCCACGCTGCTATCGCATCACGAGAGCTTAAAGTTTCGTGCGTTGTCGGAACAAAAATAGCAACAGCAATCCTTAAAGATGGGGATCTTGTCGAGGTGGATGCAGACAAAGGGATCATCACCATAAAAGAGACTGCCAGTACAGACCCGTTCGTATCGACACTCCCTGAAGCCGTGCGCACAGAAGTTACACAGCATGCCTGGTATCGTCACGGTATCTATCGAAACAACATCCTTGACGTATCCTCATGTGCTGAATACCTCGATAGCGAGTGGTTCAAGCCTCAGGGTATCGATAAGAGTTTCTCGAACATACTGTCGTTCGGTAATGGCGAAGTGTACTTGGATGCAGCGGAATACAAGGTATGGGGAGATGCTGTCTATGAATTGATGGTGCGCGAAGAGGATTTCCTGTCGCGCTACATACAGGCGCATGGGGAAGTGAACTCTTCAGTACGGGAGGCAGGGAAAAGGGCAGGCGAAGGAGACGCCGGATCTCTCACACTCGAGCAGATCAAGGAACGGCTTACCGAGTTCTATCGCGCAACAGCGCCGATGTTCCCGTGGCTGTGGGGAGGAGATTTCATCAGCAAGGGTCTCGATCGCTTCATGCATGAACTCGTGCAGAAGAATTATCCGGAATGGGATACGGCACAGATAGATTCATTTATCTCTAACCTTTCTTATCTAAAGGAGAAATTCTCCTTCCAGGAAGAGATAGCAGACATCCTTGCGTTGCCTGACGCCGAAGAGCAATCCATCCGTCCGCTGTACGAGCGCTATCGATGGATGGGGGTCAATCTTTGGGAGGGTAAACCGTTCGACTATCCTGCATATGCAGAGAGGGTGAAGGAAAAGCTTGGCGACCGGGAGATTCTTGAGCGCAACATGCGCGAGTACGAGAAAGCAGCGGATAAGGCCGAAGAGATACTTGCATCCGTATCGGACGAGTATCTAAGGAAGCAGCTCGTTCTCATGCGAGAACTCATCTACCTCAAGACTGCCCGACTCGATATATTCTCAGGTTCTTGGTATGACGCTCTGTCACTCATTCAGGAACTGGCACAACGTTCTAGTATAGGTATCCAGGATTTCGTTAAGTTAACGAGGGACGAGACTCTCGCACTGTGTGACGGCGTATCGTTTCCAAAGAGTCTATTCAGCGAGCGTAGAGAGTGCATCGTCGTGCGAGTGAACAATACGGTCCATAGATTCAAGGGTCCTGCCGAGAAGGAACTACGAGCCTTTCTTGAGGCTAGCGTAGAGGGGCTGCGGGAACTTAAAGGGAAAAGTGCGTATCCAGGCGTTGCCCGGGGTGTCGCGCGCGTACTCTTTACCGACAGGGAGATCGGAAGGGTTAATAAGGGAGACATCCTTATAGCGAACGCGACAAACCCGAACTACAACCCTGTATTTCCGAAGGTAGCTGCAGTCGTGACAGACCAGGGCGGGATACTGAACCATAGCGCGATCATGGCGCGCGAGTTCAAGATACCGTGCGTCATTGGGACCAATGTCGCTACGCAGTTCATTAAGGACGGCGACATGGTCGAGGTCGACGCGGATAACGGAATCGTCAGGATTCTTGATACGAGCTCAAGCAAGAACCTAGCAACTGACTTCCTCGAACGCCTCGGCAATCACGAGATCTTCTTCCTCGAAGGAAGCTACTACCCGCTTCTCATACTCGTCGACTGGTACAACTATTTCGATGCCGACGGCTCGCTCGACGACGTGCGGCCGGTCCTCGGGTACCGGAAGGATGGACACACCAAGGGATACTTTGATTACACGAAGTACCACTACATCCCCGTAATGATGTTCGGACAGTACCTGGACGGGAAGCTTGAGATCAAGGCGTACCAGAAGAGGTGCGACGAGGTGCGGGAGAGAATCGATGTCCTCTACGCGAAGTACTACGACACCATGAACGAGCGAGGCGAGGATGAGTCTCTCAACTTGCTCGACGCTATCTATACGGAGCTCCATAACCTGTCGAACCTCATGCTCTTCCTCGATGTCCTTGATCGCTCGGCACTCAAGGAGGCGCTCGATGCGCGGGATATGAAACTCGATCTGGAGAGCGTCTGGCAAGCATCGGAACTTATCGACTTCCCGTCGTTCGAGGTCCGCAACAAGAAGGAGATTCTTGCGACTAATCCAGCACACACGGAGCAGCTCCAGCATGTCTTCGCGAACTATTCATACATTCCTTCCTTCGAGGAAGTACTCGCGGAGGTGTCAGCAATTGATCGATTGGAACTCGAAAAGGAGATAGCCCTCCAGGAGCAGCAGATGGAAGAGCATCAGTCTGAGAAGGACGCGCTCAAGGAGTCCATGGGCGAGAAGGAGCGCTCCATGCTCGCGTTCATAGACTGGGTAGGGCAGCTCCGAGACGAGCGCAAGACCATGATGAATAAGTGCGATGTGCTCGTCTATAACCTTGTGGGCGAGCTGTACGAGCGATGGGGCCTCCCGCAGGAGCTGGTGCCGGTCTCTCTCGTATTCGATGTCCTCAAGGGGATGAAGTTCGTTCTCAAGCAAAAGGATATTCTCGAAAAGCGTCTTGATACCATGGCTATCCTCTACATAGGCAAGGACGAGTATATAGAGGATCCAGAACTCACTGAAGAATCGCTCGCATTGGTCGATGCACGATACCTGTCGCAGACCGTGTCAGGGGGAGAAGAGGTTCTTCATGGAGATACGGCGTGCCGCGGGAAGGCAAGCGGCGTAGCGCGGGTAATCCTTTCCTCCAAGGACTTTGCGCGCTTTAAGGAAGGAGAAATCCTCATCACCGGAATGACGCGGCCCGAATTTGTGCCGCTCATGAAGCGCGCGGCAGCAGTCGTGACCGACGAAGGAGGTATCACGTCTCACGCAGCGATCGTCTCGAGGGAACTCAAGAAACCGTGCGTGATCGGGGCGAAGGTCGCGACGAAGGTAATCAAGGACGGCGATTTTGTTGAGGTTGATGCGGACTCTGGGACCGTGACTGTGGTTAAGGAAAGTATCACAGTTTTTAAGAAGATGTTTACGCGCGATACGACAATCATCATGCAAGAACTCTGGGGAAGCTGCCTGACTGAGGGAATTAAGGAGCGATTTGGTATCGATAATCCGAATAGGCCTGCAATCGTTCACTACATGAACGAGGGGAGTATCGAGATATGGGAGAACGGAAAAGCGAACGCGTGGCTCATGGATTCTATTCTTGAGAGAAACAATGAAGCACCGGATGAATTTACGGACGTGATAAGGCGTCTCTCAAGTCAGTTCGACTCGCTTGCAGAGGACTGGGAGAAAGGATGCGCCAAGGATGTCGAATCTCTGCAGACTTATATACAGAAGGCACGTTCTACACTTGTCGATTTCATTCCGTACTACTACTCCGCTTATGACGATCGAACCCCTGAACTGATCAAGAAACAGGCGCTCGCGCTACGCGAGAAAGACGTTTTCTTTTCATCAAGCGATACGTACATCAGGAAGTCTCTTCTGAATCTGTACCCGCTCCTTAATGGTATGGAGTCCGCAGTCTGTATCGACGAGATAACTGCACCGCCGTCTGAGCCTGTGCTCGTTGAGCGCATGAGACACATGACACTCATAGATGGAGTCGAACGCAGGACAGAAACGCTCGAGGAATTGAGTGGAAGATTGCCAGCAACATTTCAGGCTGAGAGCGTCGCGCATGCCGGAGCAATCCTAACTGGCCAATCCGCATATAAGGGAATAGTTAGGGGTCCGGTGCGTATACTCCGTCGCCTTGCACAGATGGAAGAGGTACAGGAGGGCGATATCCTCGTCTCACCAATGACAACGCCTGACTTCATGCCTGCCATGATTAAAGCAGCAGCCTTTGTGACTGATGAGGGAGGTGTAACTTGTCACGCAGGAATAGTTGCGCGAGAAATGAAGAAGCCCTGCGTTATCGGCACTAAGTTCGCTACTCAGATACTGAAGGACGGCGATTTGGTCGAGGTTGATGCCGAGAAGGGGATCGTGACGCTTATCGAGGAAGCATAAAAAGAAGCCCCGTCTGCATTGCTGCGTCAGGGGCTCAGGTTGAAGGATCGTTTCTTTTTATTAGAGGTCCTTGTGATAGAGGCTCACTTCGGTGACGACACCATTGTCGATGGTGACCCTGAAGACCTCAGCCTCGTCCAGGTTCAGGTCGAGCAGCTTGTCCCGCAGTTCCGTCTGGTCTTCGGGGACCAGAGACAGGAACGCCAGGGGCATGAAGACGGCGTGGCCGAACATGGCCACGACCCCGTCTTCTTCGTGCTGCGCCAGGATCTTGGCGATGGCGGCGCCCGCGTTCTGCGAGAACCGCATCACGCAGCCGTCGTCCATCTCGTGGCCGATGTATTCCCGGGCCGGCTTGTAGCCGATCTCGAAGAACATCGAGTCGATCAGCAGCCCGTCGGGTCCTTCGGGCGTATAGAGCTCCGGAATCCGCTCGACGCTGTCAAACAGCCGGTCAGTCACACCCGCGGCCGTCTGTATCGCCCGCACCGCAGGCGATGAGAAGACACGGTCAAAGCTGATGCTGCTGAGCCTCGTGGCGCGCCATTGAACCTGCTCCGTGCCTTTTTGGCTCAGCACGCGACCGAGGTCACTGCCGGGCTGTTCTGCCGGTGCCGCATTCGCATGCCGTCCGGCGATCACACGTATCCTGGCCATGGGCCAACTCTCCTGATTTGTTCTCACCTACAACCACAACGGTCTAGGTTCTCTATCAATATAACATTTATAACAACTTTAGTCAACTAATGGATCTACGTCCAAGCGAGGAGGTATAGTTAGTACATCTAGTAAGTAACGCACGTCCTCATGCCGCATCGAGAGCCAGGTTTCCCTAAGCAGAACGAAGGTAAGGAAAGCAGTGAGCGCGGGCGGGACGTGGAGATAGTCCTCAAGTTCATGCGCCATGGCGAACGTTCTCCCGAAGGCGAGCTGCTCGATATCGGGCGACGCATAACTCGCGAGAAGGCAGCGGAGAGCGGGCATGCTGCTGAGAGTTTCGACGCCGTGAAAGCGATCGGGTCAGCAGCGGGCGCAAGCAAGGGTGTCGGCATGCGCGCGTTCGAGACTGCTTCCATTTATGCAGATGAGATAGCGAGAGATGATGCATTCGCTCCTCGGACTCGTGATGCGCTCAGTTACGAGACGGTCATAAACCCGATTCCGTTTGATCATGATGCGATTTACGCACGCCATCTGCCGGATGACTTCAAATCCTTGAGTGACGAAGAGAAAGCAGCAGCATCGCTGGTCGCACACCGGGCGACGGTGCGTGAGGAATTCGCGCTCGATACGCCTGAGGCACGTGCGTTCAGGCGCGAGAGTGCGGGCGCGTATGCGCATACCGTGAATCACTACCGCAAGATGACAAAGAAGCTCAACAGCGGCTCCCGGGTACTCGTGCCGGCTGGCACACATGGCGGCATCATGGAGTACCTGCTCCTTGAAGCAACCGTCCACACAGACAAAGATGGGAAGGAAACCGTGGGGTATACCGATATCGAGGACATCGGAGGCACCTTCAGTCCTTCGGAAGCGTATACGGTCCGTATCGCAACAGATGCGGAGGGCAACGAGACAGAAATAGTCCTCTCATTCGACAACCCTGAACGCCCTCAAGGAACGCTGCGCCTTGATATAGAGAGACTCAACGAGCTTGATGAGGAATATCAAGAACTGCACAAGGCAGGTATAGAATAGATCTTATGTCAATAATCCTGAACGGCATAGCGGCGAGTCCAGGAATTGCGGAGGGAACGGTTCGCGTCGTATCCGGCGTTGCCGATATCGCTTCGTTCGAAGAGGGAGACGTGCTCGTCGCCGAACTCACGGAGCCGTCCATGGTTATCATGATGAACAAGGCGGTCGCTATCGTGACAGACCGAGGAGGAATAACGACGCACGCGGCCATCGTTTCTCGGGAACTCGGCGTGCCGTGCGTCGTATCGACCAAGACGGGCACGACAGACCTCAAGAACGGCATGCGCGTGCGCGTGGACGGCTCAACCGGCACGGTAGAAGTGCTCGAGTAGCCTATGCAGTCGTACCCAGCCTGGATAGACGAATACGCGAAGTCCGTGCAGCAGGCGATGTCTGGCATGGTCCCTTCGAAGTGGACATCGCTCAATGGCTTCTCAGCAACAAAGGCGTATCAAGGCGCATTCCTGTTTCGCATCAATGAGCTCGTCCGCGCACTGAAGCGGGCTGGAGTATCGCCTGAGCAGGCATGGGGCCTGTTCGTGCACCCCTCGTCATTGAGAAGCGCGTTCATGTACCTCATCTGGGAATACCACGCGCTTGAAGACAAGGAGCCTGCACAGCTTGCAGCACGTGAGGTATTCGATTGGCTCGATGCGGTACTTTCCTCGGGCATGCGTACGGATAAGTGGTGTCTCGATTCGAACTCGGTCCACAGTCCTGAGGAGGTTACGGACATACTCAGCATGACCGACTGGGTCGAGAATGATACTGCCGCGGTACGTCGTGCCGCACAGCTTTACGTAAGCACCGCCTCGCTCAGCTTCTCCCTTTATCGCGACTTCTTCCCGCAGGAAGCCCACGAGATATTCGGTCCCTATGACGCATCTTCCCGATTCGGTCCAGACTCGTGGCTCATCGTGAAGTATTTCCCGAAGATACGGCCGGTTGAAGTCTGGCCGGAAGTTACTGATTTTCCGTACGAAGAGGTGAAGATATATCAGGTAATCAAGGATATCCATTTCCGTACCGAGCTCATCGGCATGCATTCTCGGTATGACGGTCCGGTCATACCGAACACGGTTACAATCGCCGTCACGGTTGATGGGAAGTCTGTCGCCAAAGAAGATATCGGCAGGTACTCGGACGAGATAGCGCAGTATGCGACATCGTCATCCCATCTGTACGATGCGCTTGACCTGTCTCAAGCGAAGCGGAAGTTCGTAGAATGGGAGTCGTATCAGTTCATCAAGCTGTTTGAGGCTGCGGGCATGGACTGGCACCCGACACCCGAACTCTATAAGAAGCTTGAAGAAGCCGATGTGCCTATGGGAGTGCAAGTAGATTCGTTCCCTTCATACGATACGTATGCCAGTGATCCTGAATACGAGATCGTGTCTTTGCGAGCCCTCTACCAATAGAAAGAGCCTCAACGTGAGGCTCTTTCTCCGCATCTTCTTTGCTTACTGAACCCTCGTGAACTCAAGTGACCCATTGCCCATGAGATAGATCATGGAAAGATCGGTCTCTGAAAGTCCCGTGATGGAGAAGTAGAGGACCTCCTCGGGGAACTGGATCTTGAGCACGCGGCTGTCGCCGACCGCAGGCAGACTCTGCTGCTCGAGCGATGGGTCCGCGACGATGCTCCACTCTCCCGTCATGGTAGCGTCGTCCACGCCCTCATAGCTGTCGGTAACCGTACCGTCTGCCATGAACGCACGCATGAACCGAGAGTCCTGCTTGCTCTGCCAAGTGCCCACAATCTCTGCTCTCGCCTCCTCGTCCGATACCGGTGCACTGACCGCGCTCTCGTCCACATTCTCAACCGGCGCGACAGCCGCCGGCATCATCATGGCCCAGTACCACCAGGCAATAACCGCGAGCGCGAGCACCACTACTATCCCTGTAACCACTTTTGTATTCATAGTTTGCGTCCGTTACCTCCTATGCATCAAGTCTAGCACCAGGGTATCCTAGGGGAATGGCCCATCATGCGTATGTCTATAGCGGGGGAAGGCT